>Ga0209226_10000900_pt1 | contig 14616 bp, 5 predicted proteins | sample BarGraNGADG00212_2_FD_184497 | JGI IMG/M metagenome (GOLD analysis project Ga0209226, IMG submission 184497) | Arctic peat soil microbial communities from Barrow, Alaska, USA - Barrow Graham LP Ref core NGADG0011-212 (SPAdes) (version 2) | ecosystem: Environmental > Terrestrial > Soil > Wetlands...
CTCCGACTCGATGGTGATCAGAGGATCAATGATAAAATTGTTGTTGAAAACCAGCTTGGCTTTCAGTAGGTTGAAGGAGCGGTCCGAAAAATAGATCTCGCCCTGGCTGCCTTCGCAGGTGCCGTTCAAAATGGGAAAACTGGCGTTTCCGGTCAAGCGCAGCTTGAATTTGCCGTGGATGCGGCCCAGGGAATTGCTCATCTGTAAATTATCGCCGCTGAGTCCGATATCCAGCTGCAGCATCTCGCGGATCCTGGATCCGGTGGTAGAGAGTTCCGATCGGGTGTTGAAGACGAAGGGCTCATCGATTTCCCTTAGCCAGTCGAGCGACTGGAACGCCAGGGTTCCCGACAGCAGCAATTTTTTCTGCTCGTATTTCAAAGTCAAGTCGGGACTGACCAGGCAGGCCATTCGGTCTATGGGATAAAGGTGCAGATTTTTGCCTTGGAGGTGGAAGGTTATGCTTTGCAGACCGCCGGGGCCCATGACCAGCTGGCCGTTGCCATCTACTTTTCCGCCGCCCATTTCCCCGCTCAGGGATTGCAGGAAGAAAGTCTTGTTGACAAAGGTGACCGTGCCCTGAAAATTGTCCAGTGAATGGGAGAAGCCCGGCAGGGAGAGGGTTTTCCCGGAAAAGACGGCCACCCCGCGGCCGTTGATGCCTCCCCCGCTATCCGAGTATATTTGCCCAAGCAAACGCACGGTGCCGACGTTGTTTTTCCAGGGGATCAGCAAGTTCAGGTCCAGCAGATTAATATTGAATGATCCCGAATAACGGGAAGCTTTGCGGCTGATCTCGAGCGAAAACGGAGAAGCGACGCCCGGGTTCAGCGCTTCACCCGTGGTGTTCAGGTGAAAATCGGAAAAATTGGTCAATATCCTAGCATGGCCCTTGACGATGAATGCGCCGGCGCGGTTACTTAGGCTGTAGGAAACTTCCAGCGGGTCTTTTAGAAATTCACCGCGGCCGCTGACCTCCACGTTGGCCCGGCCGCTGAATCCGCTGTATAGTCGAGCGGCGTCCATGCCGTTGATGCGGCCCTGCAGGTCAAACTTTTTTTGCCCGAAATCGATGCTGACCTCGGCCCGGGCCTGGCCGCCATTGTATCCAAATTCCAGGCCGCTCAAGGCGATATTTTTCAGATTGGAGCGCAGGGCGCTTTTAAACTGCGTGAGCGCAAATCCCATGATATTCAACCGCGGCGCCGTCAAGGAAGCGAGCAGTTCCGGCTCTTTCAGCGCCTGGCCGGAGCTGTAAGTGAAATCACCGGTGATCCTGCCCCGCAGGTCCAGGTTCATGTTCAGGATCTTCATGATCTTTTGCGCTTCGCCCGTCACGCCCAGGAAGTGGATGGTGGTCTTGTGATCGGCGATTTTCAGTTCGGCGCGGCTGCGAAGATCGGGTGCCATGATAAGGAATTCTCCCTGGCTGAGAAGTGGCGTATTGCGGACCGTGCCCTGCAGGGATGAGATTGCCTGCTGGTTGGTCAGAAAATTGCTGATCTGCAAGCGGGCGTCGATCTGTTTGTGGTCCGGCCGTTTGTCCAGCTCCAAATGGAGCGTACCACCGCCCTTGCTCAATTTCCAGGGCAGCAGATCGATACCCAGATAATAGGCCGAGTAAGTCGCCAAGTTTTCCATATTTTCCAAGGCGGCATCGATCTTGATGTTGGTGGTTTTTGGCTGGGAAGCGGTCTTGCCCACGATGCTGATCAGTCCGCAGTTGAACTGCAGGCGCTGTCCGGAAAATGTGGTCTGCTGGAGCTTTTTGTCGCGCTGGAAATCGAGGGTCCCCTTGACCACGAACGGCTGGCTGAGAGGCTGGGCCGGGCCGGCGTCCAGGTCGCCGCGGCCCCTGATGAATTCGCTGTTGATCTTCAGGGTGCAATTGGTTATGACCCCGGCCAGGGGGGCGTCTTTGCTGATATCCAGTACGTTGGCCAGGTAGGCGGCGGGAACGTTTTTAAGCGTGACGTTGGTTTCCCCGCCCTTGCTGCCGAGGCGCAGCGTGGACCGGGCCAGCGGCGTGTTGAACACGGCTTCCAGGTCCAGGTTGAGGCTTTGGCTGTTCCAGTTGAAATGGCCGGAGAGGTCGCTGCAGAAATTTCCCTTGATCTGGCAGGAAGGCGCAGTGAAGTCGGTCCTGATCTGGATCTTGTTCTTCACGTTCTTGGCGATCTTGGCGTTGGCGTAGGTCAATCCTTTGACGGTCAAATCTCCCAGCAGGGGTAGCAGGATATTTTCCGGGTTGCCCTGGATCGAAGAGTTGAAATAAAAAGAACCGTCTTTTAAAACACGGCCGTTGAGATTGAAAAGAATCTCCCGGGTCTGCCAGACAATCTGATTGACTCTCCAGGAAGTTCCCTGCTGGCGCACTTCGCCGGTCAGGTTGCCTTCCAGGGTGACCTGCTGGCCGCTGACCGGAAGGATGACTTTCAAATGGGGCGAGTCCAGTCGAAATGCCAATGCGCCGCTCATATTCCCTGATTTCAGATTGAAATCAAGCAATTGGAACTGGATGTCGCTGCCTTTGAAGATAAGCTTACCCTGATGGAGGATGAGGTGGTTGACGGTAAAGGTTGACCCGAGAGGGCTAGCGCCGGCCATGCTTTTAAACAGATCGTCGTTGAGGATAAAAACCGGCTTTTCGATCTCGATGCTGATCGCCTTTTTTTTCATGAACAACGATGTCGGCGGCAGGTAAACATTGACCCCGGCAAAAGAGACCAGATTTTCGTATTTGATCGAGAAATTCTTGATGTTGCGGATCTCTATCCCCAGGGGGAAAAAGGAGAGCCGCAGATCACTGAAGCGGATGTCGGCGTGGGTGCCGGAAACGATCAAATGATATACGTAGTATTTGGCGGCGTAATAGGCGCCGCTGCAGATCAAAAGTATAAAAAAAAACTGATTGAAATCTTGAGTTTCTTCTTCATCTGTCAGGGTTTGACTTTTTCCCAGTCTTTTAAAAAGCGTTCCATGCCGCTGCTGGTCAGGGGGTGGCTGAGCAGTTGCGCCAGAATGGCAAAGGGGATCGTGGCCACGTCGGCCCCGATCTTGGCCGCCTGTACGAAATGCAGCGGATGGCGCACCGAAGCGACGATGATCTCGGTGGCGATTTCATAATTGTCAAAGATTACGGCGATGTCTTCGACCAGTGCCATGCCGTCGCCGGAAATGTCGTCGATACGGCCGACGAACGGCGATACATAGGTCGCGCCGGCCTTGGCCGCCAGCAGGGCCTGGGAGGGGGAAAAGATTAGGGTGACATTGGTTTTGATGCCGCGCCCGGCCAGGATTTTTACCACTTGCAGGCCCGGCAAATTGATGGGCACCTTGATGACCACGTTGGCGGCGATGGCCGCATATTTTTCGGCCTGGGCGATCATTTCCTCCGGGTTGCCGGCCGTGACTTCGACCGACACCGGTCCGGGGATAGCGGCCGTGATCTCTTTGATCAGGGGGATGAATTCACGCTGTTCCTTGGCGACCAGGCTGGGGTTGGTGGTGACGCCATCAATGACGCCGTAGGCCAGCCCTTTCTTGATCTCAGCGATGTTGGCCGTGTCCAGAAATATTTTCATGCCGATTTCTCCATGTCAAAAATATTATATCAGAAGCTTTAAATTTATTAAAGACCGCAATCCCATTCAAACCGTCCAAACTCCATCAGCGCTTCCGCCAAACAGCGAGATAGTGCTGGGCCGCCAGGACCTGGGCGGAGCCGGCCGGGGCGGCGGCCAGGAATTTTTCCATCATGGCCGCAGCTTCGGCATATTCACCCTGGCGGGCCAGCAGCAGGGCGAAGTTGAAGTGCAGGTTCGCATCGGGTGAGCGTTGCAAGGCTTTCGTAAAATAACTCCTGGCCAGTTCGAAATTGTTAAGCTGGGCATAGACGATGGCCATGTCGCGGATCAGCTGGATATCCTCCGGCTGTTTTTGTTCCAGGTCCCGGTATAGCGCCAAAGCCTCGGCAAAACGGTCGGCCCGGTGCAGGAGGTAAGCCAGCTTGCGGGTGTATCCGTCATTGTCGGGCTCGCTTTCATGCGCCTGGCGGTAATAAATAATGGCCTGGGGCGGGTTGGCTTGCGATTCCGCGATATTCCCCATGAGGGAGTACACGTAGGCCTTTTTGTCGACCAGATCCATTTTTGCCAATTCTTGCAGCTGGCCCATGGCTTCGTCCAGGCGACTCATTTTGACCAGCAGTGCCGCGTACTCGGTTTTCAGGACAGTGTCGGTCGGGATGCGGACCAGGGCCTGGCGGAACAGGGCCAAAGCTTTGCCGCTCTGGCCGTTCTTGAAATAGATATTGGCCAATATGGTGTAAGACCCGGCATAGTCGGGGATGAGTTCGCTGGCCCGGAGCAGGCTGGCTTCGGCTGCGCCGACCTGGCCGTTGGCTGCCTGCGCGGCGCCCATGGTGAATACCTGCCAGCCGGCGATCTTGTCCTTGGGATCGGGCAGCGGCCCCGCTGCTTCCCCGGACGGGGCCGAGGTGATATAGCCCAAAGAAGCCAGGGTGTTTTTCTCCTCCTCGGTCATGTTGCGTTTGCTCTGCAAGTCGCCGCCGCCCAGGCGGCGGGCAAGTTCGTTCAGGTTTGTTTTCATTTTCCGGCCCCGGGCGGCGGAAGCGGAGACCAGATTATTTCTTTCTCCCGGGTCTTGCCGCAGGTCGTACAGTTCAGGTTTGGGCAGATCGAGATATTTGAAGTTTTTCTGGATGATGCCCTGAACCGGGGCGCAGTGGAATGCCTCGTAAGCGAAGCGGCTTTCCAGATACAAGTCCCGCTCGGCGAAGGTCTTTTTCTGCAGGGCAGGCAGCAGGGACCGGCCCTGGAGCGATGGGGGGAGCGTGATCTGCAGAAATTCCAGGATGGTGGGCATGATGTCGGTCAGACAGGCGGTTTGGCGCAGGCGCAGGTTCGCCGGCAGGCGGTCCCGGGCGTTGAGGATCAGAGGCACCCGCAGGTTTTCCTCGTAACAGAACACTTGGTGGCCGAATTCACCGTGTTCGCCGAATGCTTCGCCGTGGTCGCCGGCCGCGATGATCAGCGTGTTTTCCAGCAGGTGTTTTTCTTTGAGCAGGGCGATGATGGCGCCAATATAATGATCCATATAAGCGATCTCGCCGTCATAGGGATTTTTGGCAAAATCGCTGCGATAGGGTTCAGGCGGGTCATAGGGGGAGTGGGGATCGAAAAAATGGACCCACGAGAAAAATTTTCCTTCGCCACGCCCGGCCAGCCAACGGGAGAATGACTGGAAAACGGCGGCGGCGTTTCTTTCCGAATTATAGGTCTTGGCGCTGCCCGAGGCAAAATCATCGTCATACACGGTGAATCCCCGGTCGAGGCCGAAGCGGGAGTCCAGGACGAAAGAGGAGACGAAGGCCGATGTCTGATAGCCGCGCCGGCCCAGAATCTCAGCCAGCGTGACCACCTGCCGGGGGAGTGAATAATTCCCGTTGTTGCGCACCTTGTGGCCCGGCGGAAACATGCCGCTGAAAATGGTGCAGTGGGCCGGCAGGGTCAAGGGTACCGGGCTGTAGGCATTTTCAAAGCTGACCCCGGAAGCGGCCAGGCGGTCCAGATTCGGGGTGCGGGCGGCGGCGTACCCCGAGCTGCCCAGACGGTCGGCGCGGGTGGTGTCCATGGTGATGAGCAGGACATTGCCCTGTGGGTTCGGCGTCACTTTCTGCCCGTTACCGCCGCAGCGTGTGAACAAAATGAGTGATGCGGCGACAGCGAGGATAGCCTGAAATAGAGTCATTCTCCTGAACGGCGATTTTTGGGGAGTGCCTGTCTTTTGAACTTGGAGCATCGGGTTTGCGCTTCTTGGCATCATTATAGTTTTGGCCGGTTCTCAAGTCAAGGCAGGGCTGCCCGCAGGCACAATGCGCGTTCAAATTATTGAATTATGCCGGAATATAAATTCAATTTTTTGAATTGCCGGTCCGCGCCGGCCCGTGGATGCTTGTATCAAGAGGCTTGGGCAAATGGCACGGTTATTGCTTTATTTGAGCAGCGCTAAAAATTTTTAGGAGGTACGAATGAAAAAACTCGTGTTACTTTTGACCGCCCTGGCCCTGTTCAGTTCAGTGGCCGTGGCGCAAGTGCAACTGGCCGACATTTACGGGACAGTTGTGCTTCCCGACGGATCCACCATCCCCGGCGTGACGGTCACCCTCACCGGTGATGTCGTTGGCAAGATGACGACGGTTACTTCGGAGGAAGGCAACTTCCGGTTCTTGAAATTGTCTCCCGGGAACTACGAGCTGAAGTTCGAGCTCGAGGGTTTCAAAACCATTATTCGCAAAGGCATCCGCCTATTCGTCGGCAAGAACGTCACTTTGACCATTCCGATGGAAACCACGACCATCCAGGAAGAAGTCATCGTTACCGCCAAGGCCGGCGTGGTGGATACCAGGAAAACCACAGTGGGCGTGAACATCTCCAAGGAAATGATCCAGTCCCTGCCGACCGCCCGCAACCCCTTCACCATCCTTTCGCTGGCTCCGGGCATGATGATTGACCGCGTGGACGTCGGCGGTGCCGATTCCGGCCAGCAATCCAACTTCCTGGCAGGCGGCGGTTCCAAGGATGACACCACCTGGAACGTGGACGGCGCCAACATTACCGACAACTCCGCCATCGGCGCGGCTCCGGCCTACCTGAACATGAACGCCTATGAAGAACTGCAGATCACTGTGGGTGCCAACGACATCGGCGCCCAGACCGGCGGCGTTCAGCTGAACTTCGTTTCCAAGCGCGCCGGCAACCGTTTCGCCGGTGATTTCCACATGTATGTCCAGGACAAGGCTTGGGAAGAGAAGCAAGATCTTACGCCTTATATGATCAGCAAGAATTTCGTTACCCCGGGCATCAACCGCCTCTATCAATACGGGGTGAACTTCGGCGGCCCGGTCATCAAGGACCATATTTTCTTCATGGGTTCCTACGCCATCCAGGACATCCACGGCCGCACCCTGACCAATGACGAAGACGCCACCTGGCTGGTTTCCGGCTATGCCAAGATGAACTTCCAGTCCGGCAACACCAGCGGTGACCTGAACCTCTCCCACGACGCCAAGAAGAAGTGGGGCCGCACGGTGCTCTCCTCCGCCCAGCAGAACAACGGCTCGCTGTATGACCAGGACGGCCCGGGCTGGATCTACTACGGCGCCGTCCAGCAGGTCCTGGGCAACCTGATGCTCGACGCCAAGGTGGCCTACACCGACAGCGGCTTCATCCTCGATCCCCGCGGCGGCACCATCAATCCGACGACCGGACACAACGAAGGCGCCGATATGCTTTATATTTATAACCCAACCATGTATCTGAACGACCTCGACCACTATATTACCAACCGCAACCAGATCGATCTCTCCCTGAACGGCAACTATTTCGCGGAAAACATCCTCGGCGCCGACCACGAGATCCGTTTCGGCGTGGATTATGTCAACGCCGACACCACCACCCAGGACCTTTATCCCAACCAGAGAACGATTTTCAAGCTTTCCCCGGCGGTCGGCGGTTACGGCGAAGTCTGGTTCATCAACGACTACAATTTCGACGTCAACTTCAAAAGAATATCGTTCTACCTGTCCGACACGGCCTCCTGGGGTAAATTGAACGTCAACCTCGGCGTGCGCTACGACAAGGAGAGCGGCGCCCTGAACGGCGGCCTGCAGAAGAAGCTGACCTGGTACGAACCCGGTTCTCCGCATGACGGCGAAGCCATTTTCGGCAACACCATGGGCGACATCATGGTCCCGCCCATGAAAGCCCCCGTGTCCTGGAAAACGATCTCCCCCCGCTTGTCGCTGACCTATGACATCACCGGCGACGGCAAGAACGTGGTCAAGCTCTCCGTGGCCCGCTACGGTTCGCAGAGCGGCAACGCCCTGGCCAGCAACCTGTTCCCCAGCCGCGAGACCGACTTCTACTGGTTCGACAAGAACGCGGACTCCAAGCCGCAGTGGGAAGAGGTCATGAACGGCGCCTACTATTACTACGCCAACAACTACGGCTACTACAACTACAGCGGTCCCCTGCAGTTCTGGACCAATACGCAGTTCGTAGACTATGCCAAAGGGATCAGAAAGACCCAGTATAAGGACAACTACAACACGCCCTTGCTCGATGAACTGATCATCTCCTTTGAAAAGTCCCTGGGCGAGGACCTCGCCATCAACCTCTCCGGTTTTTACAAAAAGCGCCACAACCTGGCCCGCAGCATCGGCATCATGCCCGATGGCACGATCGAGACCGCGGACAACTGGTATCTTTATAAAGCAGCTTTCCCGGTGGGCGACACGACCGTTCCCCTCTACGCCCGCCATGTGAAACCGGTCGGCACCTACTACCTGAACTACGAAAAGGATTATGAAAGATTCATGGCCGTAGAACTGATCTTCACCAAGAAACTGTCCAACAAGTGGATGGCCGATGCCTCCTTCACCTACCAGGACTGGAAGAGCTTCATGGACAAGAGCGAGCATTTCAGCTTGAACAACTTCGACTACTTCAATGAATCGGTCGTGGCCCCTGAAACCAGCGGTTCCGGCCTGACCGGCATCTTCATCAACTCGCGCTGGATGTTCAAGCTCTCCGGCCTCTACCAGCTGCCCTGGGGGATCAATGTTTCGGCGGTCTTCCAGGCCCGCGAGGGTTATGTTATTCCTTACCGGGTCCAAACCTACCTCGGAAACACGCTGGGCGGCGTAGGCTATGTGAACATGTATGAAGGCGGCAAGAAATTCGGCGACGATAGGCTGCCGACCTTTTCGATCCTCAACCTCGGCCTGGAAAAGTCGTTCAAAATTTCCGACAACACCACCGCCACGTTGTTCGTGGACTGGTATAACGTGACCAACAAGCAGGCCACCCTGAAAGTGGAAAATACCATCGGCCCCAGCAAGAACGATGTCCTGATGGTCACCAACCCGGGCAACTTCCAGTTCGGCTTCCGTCTCAACTTCTAAACCGGCAACTGAATTTCCGGGTTGCCCGCTCGAGCAAACCCGATAAAAAGGCCCCCTCCCCGAACGCGGGGAGAGGGTTTTTTTTTGAGCCGTTTTTGGCTGTGTTATAATATTGATATGAAGAGAAAGGCATTGTTGCTGATGCTGGCGGCATGGGGATCGCTGCTCCTACCCTGCGGCTCCGCCAGCGGCAAAACAGGCGAAACGGCCTACAATGTCCTGCTGGTCACCCTGGACACGACGCGGGCCGATCACCTCGGTGTGTACGGGGAACAGCGGCCGCTGACCCCCAATATCGACCTCGTGGCGTCTCGGGGAGCGGTTTTTACCCGTGCTTTCTCGCATACGCCCATGACCCTTCCCGCCCATGCCAATATTCTCACGGGCAGCACTCCGTTGTATCACGGCATCCGTGACAATACCGGCTTCCGCCTCGACGCGCGCTTTCTCACCCTGGCCGAGTGGCTGCGAATGCGGGGCTACGCCACGGCCGCCTTTGTCAGTTCTTTTGTGCTGGGCCGGGCATTCGGGCTGGACCAGGGTTTTGACATCTACCATGAACCGCTGGACAAGGACAGCTTCCTGGCCGCTGAATCGGTGAGCGCGGCCAAGGACTGGATCGCCGGCCAGGACGGGAAATGGTTTTGCTGGCTGCATTTGTGGGATCCCCATTTCCCCTACACTCCGCCCGCGCCCTTTGCGGAACGCTACCGCAAAGATCCCTACGCCGGCGAGATCGCCTACATGGATGCCGAACTCGGCAAATTGTTCTCCTTTCTAAAAAAATCCAAGCGCCTGGACTCCACGCTGCTGGTCATCACGGGAGACCATGGGGAATCCCTCGGCGAACACGGGGAATTCGAGCACGGTTTTTTCGCCTACAATTCTACCGTCCATATTCCCCTGATCATTTGCCTGCCGGGACAGCGGCAGCGTTCCGTGTCCGCGCTGGTATCTCATGTCGACATTTTCCCCACGGTTTGCGACATTCTGGGCGGCGATCCGCCGCCGTGGCTGGCGGGGCGGACACTGCTGCCTTTGCTCAAGGGAGGCGCGAGAGAGGAAAGACCGGTCTATATCGAATCCATGGGGCCTTATTTGAGCAGGGGTTGGGCGCCGCTGCAGGGGTTCATCACCGGCAAATTAAAATTCATCGACCTGCCCATCAAGGAACTCTATGATATGGAGCATGATTTTAATGAGAGCAAGAATATCATTTCCACCCGCAAGCTTGCCGACTTGAACGGAGTGCTGGCGGATTTGCAAAAGAAAATGTCGGGGACGGACACGGCCGCGGCACGAATGACCTTGCCAGCAGAAACATTGCGGCGGCTGCGTTCATTCGGATACCTGGCCGGCATTCAAGTTGAAAAAAAAGCGGTTTTCGGCCGCGACGATGACTTGAAAACGCTGCTGCCCATCCAGAACAAGCTGCGCACCGCCAATCAATTGTTCAACCTGCGAAAGTACCGGGAGGCCAAGGAGATGTATGAGCAGGTGATCGCCAGCAAACCCGACGATATCGGCTCCTATGTCCATCTGGCCGAAACTTTATATTACTTGCGGCAGCTGCCGGCCGCGGTGGATATCCTGCGCCGGGGGCTGCAAAGGAAACCGGACAGCATGGAATTGAAGTCGAAATTGGGCGTTTTTTTAACTGAAATAAACCGCAATGATGAAGCCGTCGCTTTGCTCCAAGAGGTCCTGGCCAGCGATCCGGCCGACTCCGCCAATTGGAATTACCTGGGGGTCGTTTTTTTCCGCATGAAAAATTTCGTCAAGGCAGATGAAGCTTACGAAAAATCCCTGGCCCTGGATCCACATAATGCCATGGCTTACTCCAACCTGGGTGCTTTGCATCTGGCCCGTTATGTGGCGGCCAAAGACGAAGCCTCACGTGAAGAAGCGGTTGCCGATTTCGACAAAGCTATTGACCTGGATGCGAAATCGGTCGCGGCCTACAACGGCCGCGGCGCCGCTTTTAAATTTGCCGGGCAGGTCGAGGCGGCTCTCGCGGACTGGCGGAAAGTGCTGGAGTTGAAACCCGATTTCACCGATGCCTATTTTAACATTGCGGTGACTTTGATCGCCGCGGGGCGCAAAGCGGAGGCCAACGATTGCCTGCAGCGGCTGCAGGCACAATTCCTTCCGCTGCTTTCCCCCCGCGACCGCGAAACGTTGCAGCGCCTGCTTGCGGCGACAGGAGGCCAATGACGAAGCCCGCCTTTCCAGTCCCCTGGCGGGGAAAAAGGAGTTGAATCAAGCATGAACAAAAAAATAGTGTTGGCCATCCTGCTGTTGCTGCTGGCTGGAAGCGGCTTATTTCTCTTGCTGCGAAAAGGCGGGGCCGGGACGGCATGGAACGTTCTCCTCATCACGCTGGATACGACCCGGTCCGATCATATGGGTGCCTACGGCTACCCAGCGGCGCAAACCCCCAACTTTGACCGCCTGGCCAAGCAAGGGATCCTGTTCGAAAACAGTTACGCTTGCGTGCCCTTGACCCTGCCGTCGCACAGCGCGCTCTTTACCGGCCGTTATCCGATCGCCAACAACGTGCGCAACAACGGCAGTTATTTTCTGCCGGAAAACGAGATCACCCTGGCCGAAGTGCTGAGAGACCGGGGCTTCGATACGAGGGCGGTCATCGCGTCCTTTGTCCTGCTTTCCAAATTCGGGGTCAACCAGGGTTTTTCGCTGTATGACGACAGCCTGGACACCCACGAAATGATCCGCAACTACAAGTCTGAGATCCCGGCCGAACAGGTTTATGAAAAATTCAGCGGCTGGCTGGGCCAGAACACCGGCAAACGATTTTTTTACTGGCTCCATTTTTACGATGCGCATACTCCCTACCAACCGCCGCCGGAATTCGCCAAGCGTTTTCCTTCCGGCCCGAAAGGTTTGTATGACGGCGAGATCGCCTACACCGATGTCTGGGTCGGTCATGTCATCGAAGACCTGCGCCGGCGCGGCCTGCTGGAGCGCACCCTGGTGATCATCACCGGCGACCACGGCGAAGCTTTCGGAGAGCACGTGGAGAAGGGCCATGGGATCTTCTGCTATCAGGAAACCCTGAAAGTGCCGCTGATCTTCTACGCGCCCAAGCTTGTCGGCAAGCCGCGGCGGGTGAGCGCCAGGGTGAACCTGACCGACGTCATGCCCACAATGCTGGAACTGCTGAAGGTGGAAATTCCCCGTCCGGTCCAGGGCCGCAGTTTCCTGGGCCTGCTGAAAGGTCACGCCGAAAAGGAGGAGCGCACGTTTTATTTCGAAAGCCTGTACGGCCGCGAAGAGATGAACTGGGCGCCGCTGACCGGGCTGCTGTACCGGGACTTTAAATACATATCCCTGCCCGAGCCCGAGCTGTACGATCTGCACGCGGACCGCGGTGAAAAACTGAATTTGTTTTTGAAAAAAAACCTGGTTGCCCGCGACCTGGACAAGCGGCTGGCCAGATTCGTCGCTGACCATTCCCAGCGGGGCGGCGAGACGCGGCGAGAATTGAGCGCCGGCGACAAGGAGCAACTGCAGGCGCTGGGCTACATCTCGGCCTTTTCCAGCCAGGCGGCCACGAACCTCGACCCCAAAAAAGGGGTGTTGATCGATGAGCGGCTGAAAGAGCTCAGCCAGTTGATCGCCCAGAAAAAAGCGACGGAAGCCGAAACGGGCCTGCGGCAGTTGCTGGCGGAAAATCCAGGGTTGAAAATGCCGCACATCTACAACATGATGTACAAGATCAACATGATCAAAAAGGACTATGCCGCGGCCTTGAATTCCCTGAAGCAGGGCGTGGAGGATTTTCCCGACATTGAAAGTTTCAGACAGACCCTGGCCTTGTCCCTGTTCGACATGAAAAAGTACGACAAGGCCGAAAAACGCTGCCGCGAGATCCTGGCCAAAAATCCCAAGGCCACGAGAGCCTATATTCTGCTGGGGGAGATCCGGGAAAAGCAGGACCGCTCCGCTGAAGCGATAAGTTATTACGCCCAGGCGCTGGCCATTGAGCCGCAGAACGTTTCCCTGCGCATCAAGTATGCCGAATTGCTGATCATAAGCAAAAGGTATGAGCAGGCCGTGGCTGCCTACAACCAGCTGCTGGAAAACGAAGAAGCCGCCGGCCAGCCGGAGCTCCTGCTCAAAGTGGCCCTGCTGAACACCCGCTACGGGAGCCTGAAGGATGCCGAGCAGATGCTGGCGCGGGCCGCGGCCATCAAGCCGGAAGGAAAGTTTTTCTTCAATTACGCCCTGGTCCTGGCCAAGAACGGCAAGATCGAGCAGGCATTGGCCAACATGAAAACCGCGGTCAGCAGCCATGCCGCGGAACTCAGCGCCGACCAGTTGCGTATCGCCAAGGAGGCGCTGGCCGCCTGGGAGTGAGCTGAAAAAAAAAGGGAACGGGAGGTCATCCCGTTCCCTGTCGTCGTCGTGATCTTTATCTTTTGTCTCTTTTGTGAACCGTGGTGCTGCTATGCGTGTTGGCCGGGGCGGAGTAGGAAGAACGGTTGGAGTGGAAGGACTGGCTGCTTGCCGCCGGGGAATAAGAGCGGGTGGAAGAACGGCTGCCGCTTTCACGGCTGTATGATGCACTGGATCCGCTGCCCCGGTAGGCGCTCCCGCCTAAGGATTCGTTGGCCGTGGACCGGCTGGAACGGTAGGCGGAATTGGGAAGGGAATAACGGGCACTGGAGCTGAAGCCTTGGCTGCTGCCGGAATACCTGCTGGAAGTGGCGCTGGGCGCATAGCCCGATCTGCCGGACTCCGCCCGGTAGCGTGTGGTCCCTGCCGAATAGCCACCGGCATAATCCGGCGATTTGAATCCTGATCCATGAGCCTGGTAGGAATTGCTGTTGACGGTGCTGCCCCCGGCAGAAAATTTGCTCTGGTAACGCGCATAAGTCGATGCGCTTGCCGTTGCGTTGCCGCCATGGCCGTATCCGCCTCCTGCCATATATTCAGGCGCGCCTTTTTTCTTTTTGGCCGTTCCGCTCGAATTGCTTGACGATGAGGAGGAAGAAGTGGAAGACGAGGATCGGCTATTGCCGGAATTTCCGGATCTGTTGCGGTAGTTCGTTTGGTTCGAAGATCTTTCTGAACTAGAGCTGGAAGGCGAATAACGGGCGCGGGTGCTGGATGCGCCATCGCTCCTGGACCTGAAATAGGTACTGCCCGTGGACGGGTAGGAACCTTCGCTGTTCTTTTTCCTGAGGGCGCTGCCGGAATAGTTGCCCTTGGTGGCAGGGTTGTATTTGAAAGCCGTGGTTCTGCCGTTTCCGGAGACCGCATCGGCGGCACGGTATTTCTCTGTGGAGACAATGCCGCCTTGCTTGTAGGTCCCGGCTCTGCCGTTGGCGTTGATCATTGAGGATCTGGCCAAGGCAGGACGGTCGCTGGGCGCTGAGCCGCGGTAGGCGATGGTCCGCGAGGCATTCTGTCCCAAGGTATTTCTGCTCAAGGCCACACGCTGCATGTTGGCGGCCGAGAGTTCGTTTTTGCGGATGATGATGGTCGACCGGGAATGGAGCGGGATGCCGTGACGGTAATCGTAGTTGCGATCCCAGCGGTTGTTGACGATCACGATCGGCCGGTTCCACCAGCTGAGCGGGCTCCAGCCGTAATAGCTGTAGATC
>Ga0209226_10000902_pt1 | contig 14596 bp, 12 predicted proteins | sample BarGraNGADG00212_2_FD_184497 | JGI IMG/M metagenome (GOLD analysis project Ga0209226, IMG submission 184497) | Arctic peat soil microbial communities from Barrow, Alaska, USA - Barrow Graham LP Ref core NGADG0011-212 (SPAdes) (version 2) | ecosystem: Environmental > Terrestrial > Soil >...
TAGAACTGAGCTATCGCGTCCCACTGCAGGGGATTCCATTGGGCATGGTTGGCGGGATCGGCCTTGACAACGCTCGACCACGGGGCCATTTGCGCGAGGTAATCGCCCGGCAGCAGAGCCCGACCGGTAAAGATCGGCCTCCAGAGGAAAACGCACACGAGGACCGCAAAGAGCGCGTAAGGCAATGCCCTTCGAATGGTCTGTTTGCTCATATTCGATGTACGATGTTAGACGTTCGATGTTCGACTCGTGCAGTCGGAGTCCGCTTTGGCGGACTGGATAAGCCGATGCAACTCACGCCGATGCTTATGAGCACGAGGCCGATGATGGCATACCGCCAAACCACGCGCTCATGCAAGATCGTGGCCGAGAGTATCACCACCAGAAAGTAGCTCATACTAAACAGCGGGAATGCTATGCTCAGGCTCACCCGGCTCAACACAAACAGCCACACGAACGTCCCCACCACATAGAACGAGAAACCAGCCAGCACTCTGGGCCTGAATATCACCGCAATGATGTTGAGGATCGTCCGCGCCGGGTTCGACCCGACCGGGATACCGTGCTCCCCCAGGCCGAGCTTGATCAGCACCTGACCGCAGCTCACAAGGATCAACGTCACCCATATCAGCCCGAACGTGGCCGGAGTCAATCCTTGCACGATTCGCCCTCCTCGCTGCCTCTGCCCAGGCCCAGCCCAATAAACGACACCCCAGCGCTAATGAAGGCAAGCCCCGCTATCGCGAGAACCCACCTGATCTGCTCGTGGAGAATGGTCGCGGAAAGGACCACAACAAGGGGATAGCTCATGCTGATCAGTGGATACGCCACGCTCAGCCGCACCCGACTGACAGCCATCAACCAGAAGAAAGTGCTGACTACGTAGAGGCCGAGGCCCACGATCACCTTGCCGTTGGTCATCGCCGCAAGGATACCCAGCAGTGTCCCGACAAGGCCGTGCCCACCGGCTATCGATCCGGGAGGAAGCCCCATCTTCAGGAACACCTGGCCGAACGCGCCAAGGCAGACAGCGATGCAGATCAGGCCGAAAGAACGAAGCGTGAGGTTACCCATAGGTCAATTATAGACAAGCGCGGGGCCAAATACCAGTGGCCCCGCCATATAGGGGCGAAGCATTTGCGTGTCAAGTCCTTGGGTGATTGACAGGCAAGCGCGCAAATGCTTCGCCCCTACGTAAAGCGCCGTCGCTATATCTTGAGCAGTTGCTTCGCCGTATCGACCGCGCTGGCGGCATCGGGAGAGTAGCCGTCCGCACCGATCTCGTCGGCATAGTTCTGCGTCACCGGAGCGCCACCGATCATCACAAACGCCTTGTCGCGCACGCCCTCGGCCTTGAGCGCCTCAATGGTCTCCTTCATCGCGGGCATGGTGGTGGTCAGCAGCGCGCTGAGCGCGACAACACCCGATCCACCCTTGACCGCCTCAACGAACTGCTCCGGCTTCACATCCACGCCGAGGTCGTTGATCTCGAACCCGGCGCCCTCGAGCATCATAGCAACGAGGTTCTTGCCGATGTCGTGCAGGTCGCCGCGAACCGTGCCGATGGCAACCTTCCCCGCAGGCTTAACGCCACTGCTGGCGAGCTGAGGTCTAAGCACTGCCATCGCCATTTTCATAGCGCGGGCCGCTATGAGCACTTCGGGGACGTAGAACTCATTGTTCTTGAACTTCGTGCCCACGACAGCCATCCCGGCCACAAGGCCCTTGTTGAGAATGTCGCCGGGGCCGACGCCCTCGGCCAATGCCGCTTCCGTAATCGCTTTCGCGTCGGGCGCCTTGCCATTGATAATAGCCTGCGCCAGAGCTTCCAAATCAGCCACTGTTGCTCCTCCTAGCCGATCTCACTTGATAGTCAACCGCTAACTAGTATAACCATTACCGCGCAAGGGTGCAAGCCCAAATTGCCCCCAATCAACAAAACATCATCCGTTCCATCAGTTCCATCTGGTAGTCCGGCGAAACCGCGAGTTCCAGGTGCTCCGTCTTGCGAGCAAGCTCGTTAGCCTGCTCCATCTCATGCTCGCAGAGCAGCGCGAGCCTGGCGCCCGCGCCCGCCGCATTTCCCACCGATCTCACGCGCTGCTTGGGCACCGGCGGTATAAGCCCGATGCGGATCGCGCTCTCAACCTTTATGTAGTTGCCGAACGCGCCCGCGAGCAGTATCTCCGAAAGCTCATCATCGGTTGTCCCAGCGGCTCGGATCAGGGTCTGGATCGCCGCATGTATGGAGCCCTTGGCAAGCTGCACATGACGCACGTCCGCGCCTGTGAGCGTAAGGGCCCTGCCGTTACCCGTCTCATGCTTCGCGGCGAGCACAAACTCCACGCCGTTCTCGGTCTCGATAAGCCGCTCTCGAAGATCCGCCGGCAGCGAACCCGCATCGCCGACCCGGAGCATCCGGCCTGTCTCGTCGATAATGCCCGCGTCGAGCATCTCCGCAATCGCATCGACCAGCCCCGAACCACATACTCCAATCGCCGGCCTGTTGTCGATCGTGGTGATCTCGACTGTTTCCCCGATCCGCACGCTGTCAATCGCGCCCGGAGCGCCGCGCATCCCGCAGCTTATCCCCGCGCCCTCGAAGGCAGGCCCCGCGGCAGCGGAGCAAGCGTATGTCTTGCCCTGGTGAAGAAGCGCCATTTCGCCGTTCGTCCCGATGTCCACCGCGAGCCTCGTGCGGCCGTCCTCCTGCCACTCGCTCGCCAACAGCACGCCGACTAGATCCGACCCGACGAACCCCGCCACGTTCGGCAATACTACTACAGCCGCCTCCGGCGAGATCTCCAGGCCAAGCTCCCGCGCGGGCAGCGTTAGGTCCGCGCACACGCTCGGCACGTATGGCGACTGCCCAAGGCTCGTCACGTCGATACCGAGCAGCAGATGGGTCATGCACGTATTGCCGACCACCGTGGCCTTATAGATGCTGCTCGTGTCGATACCCACGGACTCCGCAGCCTCTTGAGCGATCCGGTTGAGCGCATCCACAACGGCGGACTGAAGTACTGCGGCGCCGTCTTCCTGAGTCGTTGCGAAGCTGATCCGGCTGACGAGGTCGTCGCCATAGACCATCTGGGGGTTCATCACCGCCGACACCGCCATGTCCTCGCCGGTCCGCAGGTCCATCAGGTAACCGACAATAGTGGTGCTTCCAAGATCGTAGGCAATGCCGTAGCAGTGATCGGTTGTGTCGCCAGGCTCAATAGCGATCAGTTCATCGTCATATACGACGGCGGTCACACGGTAACTCGCGTCTCTAAGCGCGCGCGACAGGCCCCTGGCCACGTTGAGATTGGGCCGGAGCCGGATGTCGCGGGATGCGAGGCAATCGGCGAGACGCTCGAACTCGGCTTTCTCGTCATCGAGACTCGGCGGGCGAATTTCGCAGTAGACCTTGCTCACGCCGCTCATCACCGCGCAGTCTCGCAGCACTCCCGCGCTCAGGATCTTCTGCACCATAGAGCGGCTCGATTCGGGGATCGTGACATTCGCTTCCCCGATCACCTTCGCCCGGCACGCGAGCCTTACCCCAGCGGCAATATCTTCCTCGCTCAGCCGCCGCCGTTCGGACGTATCCGGCGCTTCGCACCCGCCCGCAACGATCACCCGGCACTTCGCGCACGTGCCCACGCCTCCGCAGGGGTTCTCGACCGGCATCCCCGCCGCCGCGGCCGCCTTAGAAAGCAACGTGCCCGCCGGAACGAATACTTCGGTCCCGTCGGGCTCGAATGTAACTTTGACCAACTTGCTCTTCTTCATTACGCATACACGTCACCCTGAACTTGATTCAGGGTCTGTGCCCACAGATGCTGAATCAAGTTCAGCATGACACCTAGAAATACACCATGTTCTTCTTCGCGACTTCGTTATCAGGATCGACGGAGAGAACCACCTCGAACTCGGCCTTCGCCTCATCGCACATGCCGAGCATGCAATAGGTCAGCGCGAGATCGTTGCGCGCGCCAATATTGGCCGCGTCCAAGCGAACGGCCGCAGCCAGCTCCTCGATAGCCTCATCGAACAGGCCGGTGAAGCCGAAGATGAGGCCAAGCTGCCGGTGCGCCTCCGCGTGATCTATGTCGAGCTCGATGATAGCCCGAAACTCGATCTCGGCCTCGTCATACCGGCCTTCTTGTTTAAGGGCCAGACCACGCTCATAGTGCTCTTCCATGTGCCCCATACCGGTCTCTCCAATGCAACGCGCCCAAACCCGTCGCTGGCTTGTTTGCAGTATAGCAGAAGATGAGGGAATAGGGAATAGGGAGTAGGGAATAGAAGAAAATTACTCCGCCATCTCGAACCGGACGGCGAAGCGCTCGCCAACCTTGGCCCCACCCCTGGCGAAATCCGCCGCGCTCATCCGCTTGCGGGACTCCGGCTGCACTTCGATCAGACGCACCGATCCTCTTCCCGCGGCGACTTCGATGCCGTCTTTGTCGATGGCCACTATCTCGCCGGGCGCGCCGGACTCAGTTCTGGGGCGGGATTTGAAATCCCGCCCCAGCACTGTGGCGTGCCAGACTTTGACTTGCGTATCGCCAAGTTTGGTGAAAGCGCCGGGCCTGGGGGTGCAGCCTCGAATAAGATTCACTATCTCATCCGCCGACCGGCTCCAATCGATCGCGCCAGCGTCTCGTTTCAGCGAGCGGGCAATGCTGGCGAGGTCATGGGTCTGGGGAATCGGAGCTATCGAGCCGCTTTCGATGCCCTCAAGTGTTCGGATCAGTAGCCGCGCGCCGAGCAGTGCGAGCCGTGGTGTGAGGTCCCCGGCGGTCTCATCGGGACGGATGTCTATGGACTCCTGAAGCAGAATATCGCCGGTGTCCAGCCCCACATCCATAAGCATCGTACTCACACCGGCCTGCGTTTCACCGGCGATGAGCGCGTGCTGGATTGGGGCCGCGCCGCGATATTTGGGCAAAATCGAGCCGTGAACGTTCACGCAGCCGTGAGCGGGCCAGTCGAGCAGATCAGGCGGCACTATCTGCCCGTAGGCCGCCACCACCATCGCGCCCACCGGCCCATACGCCTTGATCTCGGCGACGGAGGCGGGCTCGCGCATCTTTTCCGGCTGCAGCACGGGAATCGAGTGCGCCTGCGCGATCACCTTCACGGGCGGCATCTGCATCTCTCGCCCGCGACCCCTCGGCTTGTCGGGCTGAGTAACGACAGCCACAACCTCATGAGGCGAGGCAACCAGCGCCTCAAGCGTCGGCACCGCGAAATCACTTGTCCCGGCGAATATGATCCTCAACATGCGACCTCACGCCAACCCGCTCCTAACAGGAGAGGGAGTTCCCTACTCCCTATTCCCTACTCTCCGCTCCCTGCTCGTCAAGAGGAATCGTTTCGAGCGTATCCGGATCGGCCTTATCCACAAACATCGTGCCGTCGAGGTGGTCCATTTCGTGCTGGAATACTCTCGCGAGCATCCCTTCGGCCTTGATCTTCACCTTGTCGCCGTTCTCGTCGATTCCGGCGACGGTCACGCGCTCGGCGCGCGCCACATCCCCCTGCAGCCCGGGTATGCTCAGGCAGCCCTCGACGTTGATGTCCTCGCCGCTCGTCCTGAGCATATTGGGATTGATCAGAGCGTGCGGCCCCTCGCCGACATCGTAGGTGAATATCCGCTTCGAGACCCCGACCTGCGGCCCCGCGAGGCCCAGGCCGCGCACCTCCGCCATGACGACATACATCCTCTGGATCAGAGCCTTGATCTCGTCGTCAAAGTCTTTGACATTCTCGGCCTTCTGCCTCAGAACCGGATCGCCGTATCGGACTATCTCGTTCGTCTCCATTGCGCAGTAATACTCCCCGTGTCGGGTTGGAAGGTTTGAACGTTGCAACGTTCAAACGTTATATTATAGCATCGACATCGGATCAACATCCACCACCAGCTTCTTGCGCAGGCCAGGGTTCGGCTCCAATGCCGCTCGCAGCAGGCCGAGCACGGCCTCTCTGTCCTGTGAACGCAGCACCAGATGCCAGCGATACTGGCCTTTGAGCCTGGAAAGCACGGCGGGGACAGGCCCATCGATCTTGATTCCCATGCGCGCCGCCATCGGCAGCCTCTTGATCGCTTCCACCAGATCATCGAGCGCCAACTGCGCATCGCGGTCGCTTTCGTCACGCGAGAGAACGTTGACCAGCGTCGAGAACGGCGGATAGCCAAGTTCGCGCCGGAATTCAACCTCCTGGTCGAAGAACGCGACGTAGTCGTGATCGACCGCGCATTTGATCGCGTAGTGCTCCGGGTCAAGCGTCTGGATCACGACCTCGCCCGGCGTCACTCCCCTGCCCGACCGCCCCGCGACCTGCGAAATGAGCTGAAAAGTGCGCTCCGACGCCCGAAAATCCGGCAGATTGAGCGACGTATCCGCGCTGATGACTCCGACCAGCGTCACGTTGGGGAAATCCAGCCCCTTCGCGATCATCTGGGTGCCGACGAGTATGTCCGCCTCGCCCGCGCGAAACGCCCTGAGTATCTCGCCGTGCGAGCCCCTGCGCGAGGTCGTATCTCTGTCCATGCGCAACACCCGCGCGTCGGGGAATGCATTCTTCGTCTCAGCTTCGACCTTCTCGGTCCCGATCCCGAACCGGCGAATCCTCAACCCGCCGCACTTAGGACAAACATCCGGCGCGGGCCGCTCATGGCCGCAGTGGTGGCAGCTAAGCTTGCGTGCCGCCGCGTGGAACTTCAGCGACACCGCGCAGTTCGGGCAATGCGCCACGTAACCGCAGTCGCGGCACAGCAGAAATGTCGAATATGCTCGCCGGTTCTGGAGCAATATCACCTGCTCCCCGCGCGCGAGTCGATCACGAATCCCCTGCTCCAGGATCTCGCTGAATATGGTGGCCTTGCCCTTCGCGTATTCCTCGCGCAGGTCGGCGATATAAACCGTGGGCATGGGGCGATTTTCGACCCGGCTTGCCATCGTCAGCAGCGTATAGACGCCATCTCTCGCCGACTGGAAAGTCTCGATGCTCGGCGTCGCGCTCCCCAGCACCAGCGCCGCGCGCGATTCCTCGGCGCGCCGGATCGCAACATCCCTGCCGTTGTAGCGCGGTGATATGTCCTGCTTATAGCTGCCGTCGTGCTCCTCGTCCACGATCACCAGCCCGATATTGCTTAGCGGCGCGAATGCGGCCGACCTCGCTCCCAGCACGACTCTCGCCTCGCCGGCGCTGATCCGCGCCCACTCATCGCATCGCTCCCCGGCGGAAAGCGCGCTGTGCAGCACCGCGACCGCGTCGCCCAGCCGGCTCTTGAATATGTTCATCACCTGCGTGGTCAGCGCGATCTCAGGCAGCAGCACGAGGCTGGTCTTTCCGAGTTCGAGCGCGCGGTCGATGCAGCGCAGATATACCTCGGTCTTGCCGCTCGCCGTGACGCCGAACAGCAAGTGCCCGCGATACGACCCCGACCCCATCGCGCCGGTGATCTCGTCAACAGCGCGCTGCTGGTCCTCGCTGAGCGTCACCCGCTTCTGCTCGATGTTCGCAAACGCCGGATCGCGCCGAAAGACAATCTTCACCTCTTCGAGCAGCCCCTTCTTGCACAACGAAGCAATCGGCGAGGAGGTCAGCCCGTATCTCCGCGTCAGCTCCGCAATCGACACATCTCGCCCGAGCCCAGCGATCAGTTCAAGCGCGGCGGCCTGCTTTTCGGGTAGGGGCGAAGGTTGTAGGGGCGAAGGCTGTAGGGGCGAAGCATTTGCAGGTAGGCCGTGCAAATCTGAACTGCTCATCTGCAAATGCTTCGCCCCTACGATGCCCAGGATGCCGCACGCGTCCGACGCCAACCTAACCCCGCGCATCACCCTCGGCTTCCCGCTCGGCGGGATCAACTGCCACACCCGCCTGATCGCGCCCTTCTTCTCCAGTTGCCGCAAGAGCCGCTGCACCGTCGCCCGATCCCCGCCCAGGCTCTCTACGCTTACCCCGCCGTCCGCCGACGCTATCCTTCTTTCCAGCTCGGTTTCGGCTGCCGTGAGCCCGTGGGCGGACAACATGTCCGCGGGACGCGCATCCGGGACAACATGTCCCGGACAATCATCGTCCGAACTTTCAACTTTCAACTTTGAACTTTCAACTCTCCCCTGCACCCGACAGTGCATCACCCCGGGCAGCATCCCGGCGACCACTCGCGGCAAGGGGGACAAATAGCGAGTGGAGATCCACTCCGCCAGGCGGAACATGCCCTCCGTCAGGCGCACGGGGCTATCGAGAATGGCGATGATCGGGCGGGTGTTGTCAACCGGAGATGTATCTGTAAGGCCGATAACGTAGCCAACGGCCTGGCGGGAGGCCAGGGGCACCAGCACGCAGTAGCCAACCCCCAACCCTCCGACCAGGCCGTCGGGTATCTCATAGGTAAGCGAGTCTATCGAACTGGTCGCGCCTGTATCGACGACAACCCTTGCATACAACTAAAGCCCAGCTTCCTTTCGCAAAAGATCGGCCATATCCACGTCTTCCCAGGACACATTCAGGTCCGTGCGGCCAAAGTGCCCGTAGGAGGCGGTCTGCTTGAAGATCGGCCTTCGCAGGTTGAGCTTTTCGATGATACCTTTCGGTGTCATGTCGAAGTACTTGAAGATCAGATCGCCGATCTTGTCCTCGTCAATGGCGTTGGTCCTCCACGTATCGACCATAATCCCCATCGGCTCGGCCTTGCCTATCGCGTAGGCGACCTGAATCTCGCAGCGCTTTGCAAGCCCCGCCGCGACCACGTTTTTCGCGATGTAGCGCATCATATAGGCCGCCGAGCGGTCAACCTTGGTCGGGTCCTTGCCGGAGAAGCAGCCGCCGCCGTGCTTGGCCATGCCACCGTAGGTATCGACGATGATCTTGCGACCGGTAAGCCCAGTGTCGGCCTGCGGTCCACCGACGGAAAACGCGCCGGTCGGGTTGACGTAGAACTCCGTCTTGGCGTCGATCAGCTCCGCCGGGATGATGGGCTTGATGACCTGCTCGATCATGTCTTCTCTGATCGTGGACTGCGGGATGTTCTGCTGGTGCTGAGTCGAAACGACCACCCCATCAATGCGAATTGGCTTGCCGCCCTCATACTCCACTGTCACCTGAGTCTTGCCGTCGGGCCGCAGGTATTCAAGAGTCCCATCCTTACGGACAGCCGCAAGTCGCCGCGCGAGCTTGTGGGCCATCATAATCGGCATCGGCATAAGCTCCGGGGTCTCGTCGCAGGCAAAACCGAACATCATGCCCTGGTCGCCGGCCCCACCGGTATCGACTCCCATGGCGATGTCCGGTGACTGCGACTGGATGCTGGTCATCACGCCGCAGGTCTGCGAACCGATGCCGTAGCTGGCGCGGGTGTAGCCTACCTGCTCCAGCGTCCGCCTCACGAGGTCGGGAATCTCCACGTAGGCCCTTGTGGTTATCTCACCAGCCACCACGACCAAACCCGTGGTCAGCAGGGCTTCGCAGGCGACTCTTCCGGTCGGGTCTTGCTCAAGAATCGCGTCGAGCACCGCGTCGGAAATCTGATCGGCCAGCTTGTCGGGATGTCCCTCCGTGACCGACTCTGAGGTGAACATATGCGTCTTTGAACTCACTTTACGTCCTCCATGAAGTTGCTTGCTACATAATCGAGAATCGCGCGCGCGACCTCGCGTTTGGACATCTTTGGCAATCCGACTCTCTCGCCGTTTCGCGAGATCAGCGTCACCTCGTTCGTATCGCTGCCGAACACGTCGCTGTCTGTCCCGACGTTATTGGCCACGAACAGGTCCGCATTCTTACTCCGAAGCTTCTCGGCGGCGTTCTCTTCCAGGTTCTCGGTTTCCGCGGCGAATCCCACGAGCACCGTCCGCCCCTTCGCCGCCCCAATTTGGCCGAGAATATCCTCGGTCTTATCAAGCTCCAGCGTAAGATGATCCGACTTCTTGATCTTGCTCGCCTGCATTTCGGCGGGCCGAAAGTCCGCGGGAGCCGCCGCCGAGACAAACAGATCGGCTTCACCTACGCTCGCCATCACCGCATCGAACATCTCTCGCACGGTCTCGACCCGCACGACCTTCGCCCCGGCAGGCGGATCGATCTCAGTCGGCCCGCTCACTAGCGTAACACTGGCCCCGCGAGCGGCGGCCTCAGCCGCGATCGCGTAACCCATCTTGCCGGATGAGCGATTCGATATGTATCGCACGGGATCGATCGGCTCACGAGTGGGCCCCGCGCTCACAAGCACGCGCTTGCCCGCCCATGTTGGGGCGGGATTTGAAATCCCGCCCCAACATGGGGGGAGCATTTCCTCAACAACGCGAACGATCGTATCCGGGTCCGCAAGCCTGCCGATGCCCTCATCGCCGCAGGCGAGTCTACCCGCCTCCGGCTCGACAATCGCATAACCAAGACCCCGGAGCTTCTCGATGTTCGCGGCCACGATGGGGTTGGCATACATGTGTACGTTCATCGCGGGGCAGAACACAATCCGCCTTGCGACCAGCGCCATCGTTGTCAGCATATCATCGGCGATACCATTAGCCAGCTTGCCGATGGTGTTGGCTGTCGCGGGAGCAATCAGCAATAGATCGGCGCTCTCCGAAAGCGAGACGTGCGCGATTTCGATCTTCTTCGGCGGCTCGAAAAGATCGGTGATGACGTCGTTACCGGTGATGCCCCAGAACGTGGTGGCGCCAACGAACTTGGTCGCGTGCTCGGTCATCACGACGTGGACATCCGCGCCGCGCTGCACGAGCGCGCTGGCGATATACGCCGACTTGTAGGCCGCGATACCGCCCGTCACGCCCAGTATTATCTTTTTGGAATCCAGTTTACAGTTCACAGTGTACAGTTTACAGTTCAGAATGGGCAGTGGCCGACGGCAGAGGAAATCCCGACTGTCAACTGTTAACTGTTAACTGTCAACTTCCCCGTGAACTCTGTCGTGCTCGGCAACCACTACCGCCTTCAACTCCTCCGCCGCCTGATGCACGGAGTCGTTCTCGATAATATACTCGTAGTTCGATACTGCCTCAAGCTCTTTGCGCGCCCGCGCAAGCCTGCTATCGATCTCGGCGTCGGACTCGGTGAGCCTTTCGCGAAGCCTTCTCTCAAGCTCCTCCATCGAAGGCGGAACGAGAAAGACCATCACGCAGCCCGGCTTTTGCCGCTTGACTTCGAGACCGCCCTGGATCTCGATCTTTAGGATAACATCGTACCCAAGCGCGTTCTCCCGCTCGACCCAATCTCGTGGGCTACCGTACATGTTTCCACAGTAAACCGCGCTTTCGAGGAACCCGCCTTCGCTGATTCGCCGCTCGAACTCGTCAACGGAGAGAAACGCATAGTCCACCCCATCGACCTCGCCCTCGCGCTTAGGCCGGGTGGTACAGGTGACACACTTTAGCACGCCGGTTCCCAACGTCAAGAACTCGCTCAGGACCGCGTCCTTGCCGACCCCCGATGGCCCGGAAAGCACGATCAAAAGGCCGCCGTTTCGCGCATATTGACTCCATATTCGCATCCCCCAGAGTATAGCACGGCAGCATGGGAGTGTCAACGAAATCGAACGGCTGTGCGCTCTCACATACAAGGACAAAGCGGACAGTGAGTCGAATAAAGAGAGTTACCAACGCCCGCCTCTTTCGCTATAACCCCAGGAGGATTGACAATATGATAACACGCCGAATACCGCCTTTCCGACGAAGCTATCTATCCCGCCCAGATAACCGACTGCAAGGCCGCGATCCGCTATCTGCGCGCGCACGCGAAGGATTACGGCATCGATCCCAAGCGCATTGGCGTCTGGGGCGGCTCGGCGGGAGGACATCGGGTCGCGCTGCTCGGGACCACCGGCGGAGTCATGAACGCAGGGCACGGGTTCACCGGCATTATGATCAGCCCAACCCGCGAAGAGATCGATGCAAAGGTCCTCGCGTTTTTCGACAAGCATCTGAAGGAAAAGTAGACAGTTTACAGTTCACAGTTGACAGTTTCCGGCGCGGCGTAATATGGACTGCGGTGGGCTTGACACCGCTTTGGATTGCTCCAGAGCTATCATCCAGCACCCAGGCATCGAGCTCAAGTTGAGCCCGTGGCAATCCAAAGCGACGCCGAGTCCGTCGCACTCCAAACCCATCACACCCGCGCTCGATCCGCGGCCAATTCTTCCAGCGCCTGCGCGACCTCATCGGGGTCGGTAACGCGGATGCGGCAGGCCCTGCCCAGACAAACCGTCGCCGCGGGCTCCCCAGACTCCAGCGCGACCGTGCGCACGGTGCAGTTCGGGCCGCAAGCCCCGAGAGACGCCTGGATGAACGCGTCCGCCTCCTCGGTCCCCGGATCGGCGTGAACCGTCACGAGGACCGGCGCGGCGTCCAGCATTCCCAGCGCCAAAGCGTAGCTCGACGCCATAATCCCGTAGCTCTTGACCTGCGAGGCCAGCGCATCCAGCACCCGCCGCGCGGAGAGCCGATAGGCCTCATCCTCGGTGATATCGGCGAGCTTGAGGAATGCGATGGCAAGCGCCGCGTTCTCCTCCATCGGGGCGCTATAGCGGGTCAGGCCCCGGGTGTCTGCGCGAGTGGCGCTCACATCATAGAACGCCCACGCCTCCGACCCGAACTCGGAAAACACCGACTCCAGCATCTCCTGAGCCGCGCGGACGTAAGTGTCATCGCCGGTGGCTTGGGCGCAGGCAACGTTGGATAACACCAACTCAGCCGCGTCGGAGAGGATGCCGAAGCCCTGCGGTTCACCGCAATCGACATAATGGCAGACGCAGCCATCCTCGGTCCGGCTCAGATGGTTCAAATGACCGACTATCCGCAGCGCCTTGTCGCGAGCCGCTATGTCCTTGCCGATCCCGTAGAGCTTCAGGTAGGCCCGAGCCAGAGTCGCATTGGAATCCACATAGAGCGCGGGATCGACTCGTGGAGGTGTCAGCGACGCGCGAGCGCCCGAGTCGGCCTTGTAGTAATCCTCACCCGCGTCCTGGCTGCCGTGGAACAGGCCCGTTTGGCAGTCCATGAGGCTCTTCTCCATATAAGAGAAAGCGAGCCGGGCGGTTTCGAGATACTCAACGCCGCTGGTGAGGCGATAGGTGTCAAGCAGCACAGTCGCGATGCGGGCATTGTCGGTCAGCATCTTTTCGTAGTGCGGCGCGGTCCAGTCTCGGAGCGTGGCGTAGCGGAACATCCCGCCCTCGACGTGGTCGAATACCTCCCCGGCTATCATCGAGTCCAGCGTCTGCGTGACCATCTTCAGGTCACCCTCATTGCCGGTGGATTCGTAGCTGAATAGCAGCAGTTCGAGCGCCGAGGGGTGTGGGAATTTCTGGCTGATACCGAAGCCGCCATGCTGGACGTCATACGATGACCGACAGATGTCCAGCACCTTCTCGAAATCGCCCGCTTGAATCGCTCCCCCCAAGCTCCCATTGCTGAACGATTCCTCGGTCTCCACCCTGGCCTGCTTGGCCTTCTCCCGAAGCTCGTCAGTCTGCTCAACGTAGGCGCGGGCCACTCTGTCGAGGACGATCAGCATCTGGTCGGGAGGCATATAGGTCGCGCCGGTGAGCACGTCGCGCTCGGCGGTCAGGAAAACGGTCGAGGGCCAGCCTCCCATATTATAGCGAGTGTTGATATCCGGCTCGCGGTCTGCATCCGCGCGGATCGGTATGTAGTCCCTGTTGATGATCTCGATGACTTTCGGGTCTGAGTAAGTTTTCTGATCCATCACGTGGCACCAATGGCACCACACCGCGCTGATAGAAAGCATGACCGGCTTTCCCGACTCCTTCGACTCCGCAAAAGCCGAATCTCCCCAACTCCGCCAGGCTATGTTCCGCATCCCATCTACCACCCTTTCCCGTTCGCGGTCTTCCCCACAATCATCCCCAAAACACAGGACGGTTCTAACAGGGGCATCACTCGAAGTACGCCACGCGGGACTTCTTATATTCCTTCACCGTGCGCAGAACCCTGAAATCGCTGAGTCCCGACCGGGAGGCCAGCTCGGCGATGGTTCGCTGAAGCTCGCGGTCATCGCGGCAGTGGATCATCGTGTAGACGGGATATGGCCAATCGGCGCTGGTAGGGCGCTCGTAGCAGTGGCTGACCGCGGGATGTTTGGCGAGGGCAACACCGGCGGCCTCGATCTCATCTGACTTCACCCGCCAGCAGACCATCGCATTGGCGCGATACCCCGCGCGCTGGTGCCAAAGCACCGCCGCGAACCTGCGCATAACTCCCGTTTTCAGAAAGTCGGCCGCGCGGGAAAGCAGCTCGTTTTCTGTCATCCCCGCCCCGGCCGCAAGCTCGGCAAACGGCGCATCCACAATCGGCAGGTCCGTCTGAAGCGCGCGCACGGCCGCACGGTCTTCATGGTCCAGTGGCCGGGACGGAGGCCGGCCACTACGTTCAATGGGCATGCCTCGTAGTGGCCGATCTCTGTCTCGGCCCGCTCCGCCCACATCCAAAAACACGCCGATCTTGAAAACCCTCAGCGTAGGCAAAACCAGGTACGACACCCCGCCTTGGGTCAGCGCAAGCGCATCGATCTCGCGCCGCAAGTCCTGCTCCGGCCCCACCGTGATCGTGAACCAGAGATTGTA
>Ga0209226_10000905_pt1 | contig 14574 bp, 13 predicted proteins | sample BarGraNGADG00212_2_FD_184497 | JGI IMG/M metagenome (GOLD analysis project Ga0209226, IMG submission 184497) | Arctic peat soil microbial communities from Barrow, Alaska, USA - Barrow Graham LP Ref core NGADG0011-212 (SPAdes) (version 2) | ecosystem: Environmental > Terrestrial > Soil >...
TCTCTGCGGGATGGGTAGGACCGAAAATGGAGATGATGCGGGCGCCCACGGCTGCGGCCAGGTGCATCAGCCCGGCATCATTACAAACCACAAGACGCGATCTCTTCATCAGCGCCGCGGCTTCGGCCAGGGTGGTTTTTCCGGTCCAATCCACAACCCCGGGATGAACTGCTTTGATCGCGGCCGCGATGCGGGCATCGGCTCTTCCGCCGCCAAGCAGGACCAGCCGCTGTCCGTCTTGGAGCAACATGCCGGCCAAGGCGGCGAATTGTTCGCCCGGCCAGCGCCGGCTCTCCATTTCCTCCTTGACGTTGGCCGCCCCGCCGGGAGCCAGGACGACATATCCATCAAGGCTTTCCGGTTGCAGGAATTTTTCCGCCACGGCGGCCTGAACGGCATCGCTCAAGGGGAATTCCAGCTTGAAATCCAGGCAGAAAATGCCGATTTTTTTCAACAGGTCGCAATATTGAAACACGTGGTGCTTGACGCCCTCGATGCGCACCGCTTCGGTCAGCAGGATCGACTTGCGGCCGCGGACAAAGCCGATCCTCTTTTTGCAGCCGGCCAAAAACAGGATGATGTTGAAGCGCCAGTCGCGGTGGAAATTGAAACCGACATCGAATCGTTCCCGGCGCAGGCGCCAGGAGATCTTCATGACTTCGACGACTTTTGCCGGAAGACCACCCCGGAAGATGCGCCGATCATCAAGATAGAAGATCTGGTCCAGATCAGGATTGTCGCACACAACCGCCTCTATGGACCGCCCGGCCAGCAGGCTGACGCCCGTGATATTTTTATTCATCTTCAGGGACCGCAGGGCCGGGGTGGCCATTAAAAAATCGCCGATGGCCGCGATCTTGATGACCAGGACTTTCACCGCGGCGACTCCCGCCAGTGATCGAGAAGGTCGAGCAGGGTCTTTTCGAGGGTGAATTCCGGAATCAGGCCGAAACGAGACTTTATCAGCCGGCAGTCGCCAAGGATCTGGGGATTGTCCAGCGGGCGGAACTTGCCGGTGTCCACCTCGACGCGGATCTGCACGCGGGCCTGGGCCAGCAGGATATCCAGGACCTGGCGGATGGAATAAGCCCGGCCGGAACACAGGTTGAAAACCTCGCCGCCCGCGCTTTTGCCGCTTATGACTTGCAGGTAGCGGGCCACGTCACGGACATCGGAAAAATCGCGGACCGCGGCCAGGTTGCCGACACGGAGAACAGGCGGGCGTTCGCCTCTTTCGATCATGGCGATCTGGTTGGCAAAATCCGAGGCCACGAATTTGACATCCTGCCCCGGGCCGGTGAAATTGAAAGCCCGGATCTTGCAGACATTCATGGCAAAGGCTCTCCAGTACAGGTCGCCCAGCATTTCCATGGCCAGCTTGGACAGGGCGTAGGGGTTCTGGCAGACCGTGGGGCTGTTTTCGGCGATGGGCGCATCGCTCCCGGTCTGGTATACCTCGGCCGAGCTCATCAGCAGCAGGCGCGAGCCGGGCGCCGATGCCTGCAGGGCTTCCAGCAGGTTCGAAGTACCCATGAAGTTGACATCGTAAGTAAGCTGCGGATTTTTCCAGGCGAAGCCGACATTGGCCACTGCCGCCAGGTGAAAAGTGACGTCCGGGCGGATGATGCCCAGAACGTGGGCGATGTCTTCGCGGCGGCGGATATCCACCTGGAACACCTCGACGTCAGGATAGCTGAATCCGGGCACCTCAGTGATGCCGAATATTTTATTCCGGTCCTCGCGCTGCAGCAGTTTCAACAGGTGCGAAGCCAAAAATCCCGAACAACCGGTCAGCAGGATCCTATTCATAATTTTTCCGCAAATGGCTTTGAAAGTCGCTTTTTTCGATCAGTTTCCTCCACCACTCGCCGTGGCTGAGGTACCAGTCCACGGTCCGGCGCAAGCCATCTTCAAATACCATCTGCGGTTGCCAGCCCAGGTCGTGAATTTTCTCCCAATCCAAAGCGTAGCGGAAATCATGGCCCTTGCGGTCGGGAGCAGGGCGGATCAGCGACTCGGGCTTGCCGAGGCTTCGTAAGATCTGGCGGGTCACGTCGTTGTTGCTGCGTTCCTGGCCGGCGCCCAGGTTGTACGCCTGCCCGGGTTCCCCTTTTTCGACCAGGGTCAGCAGGCCGCGCACCGTATCTTCGACAAATAGCCAGTCCCGACAGTTGCTGCCGTCGCCATAAAGCGGCAACGTTTGGTCCTGCAGGGCGCGGGTGATGAAGAAGGGGATCAATTTTTCCGGGTATTGGAACGGGCCGTAATTGTTGGCCGGCCGGGCGATCAGCACCGGCAGCCCGAACGTTTTGTAATAGGAATAGGCCAGCCGGTCGCCGCCGGCCTTGGAAGCAGCGTAAGGCGACGAGGGATTCAACGGGCTGTTTTCATTGAAAAACCCGCTGGCGATGCTGCCATATACTTCATCGGTGGAAACATGGACGAACAGCTTGACCTGCCCGTTTTTTTTCATGCCTTCAAGCAGGACGAACACGCCGAAGACATCGGTCAAAATGAAATCGCCGGGTTCGTGGATGGAACGGTCCACGTGGGTTTCGGCGGCAAAGTTGACCACCACGTCCACCCCGGCCATGGCGGCATCGACCCGGGCCGCATCCTGGATATCACCCTGGACAAACTCATAGTTGCCCTCAACCCCGGCCAGGTTTTCCAGGTTCCCGGCATAGGTCAGCTTGTCGTAATTGAGCAGTTCGATCTCCGGGTTATGGTCATGCACATAGCGGATGAAATTGGAGCCGATGAAACCGGCGCCGCCGGTGACCATGATTTTCTTGACCGTTTGTCCCTTTGTTCGCATTATTTGTCTCCGAAAAAATCGTTGACCATGCCCAGGTTGCCCAGGGAGAAACCGAAGCGGAATTGAAACTCTGAGCGGCCCAGATACGAAAACACCTTGCACTCGGTGCTGAAAACAAGGCACTGATAATCGAAACTGGCAGTGACGGAACCATAGCGGAATTCCTTGGCCGTGAAATCGTAGTCCACGCCGGCCTGCAGTTTAAACGGGAAATTGGGAAGAACGAACTTGATGTCGCCGCCCAGGATACTTCGGTTGAATACATAATTGGCCGCGGTAAAGGGATTGCGGTAGATGCTGTAGGAAAGGGAGCCGGTCAGCGGCGCGCCCGGGGGTTCATAGGAAGCGCGCAGATTCAGGCGTTGCATGCCATGGATGTAGTAATTGTAGACCACGGAGGCGTCGAAGGCGACATCGGTCGCGGGGCGGACGCGCAGGGTATTGCTCAGCTCGGAAAAGCGCGGGTATGCACCATTGATCTTGCGGAAATAATTGGCTTCTGCCGCGTCTAAATAATATTCCTGGGAGATCGTATAGGTAAGCAATTCGCTGGCCGAGGCATTTTCACTATTGTCCTTGGTCAGCAGGCGCGAGGTCAGCGAGAAGCCGGCCTTGGAATAGGAAGGATAATCAAAATAGTCGACCGGCACCAGGCGGTTGCGGTTGTCGACCTTGGTGACGTAGCGGAATTCAAACCCAGGTTCGATGACATGCTTCAACTTGGTTTTCCCCGAAGCGAAGGTCCTGAAAAAAATCGGTCCCTGCAGGGAAAACGTGGCCGATTGGTACTTCATGTACAGGGTCTGGTTGATGATTTTTTTGCTGACCGGGTCAAGGCTTCTGGCATAAAAGGTGTTCTGGGAAAGGAAGTCCAGAGAAAAATTCAGCCAGGGGAGCTTGAGCACGGGCAGCGAATAAGCCGGGGTCACGGTCAGGCGCTGGGAATTGAAATCATTCACGAATTCCGGCTCACCCACTTCCGAATAAACTACGCCGCTGCGGCGCACATTGTTGTAATTCAATCCGAGAGAAAAATAACCTGGCAGTTTTCCCAGTTTCTGCTGGTTCAGGTTGATGGCCAGTGCCGGCATGTATTCCAAAATTCTTGATTGATTGTTAAAGGTATAATATGTTTCTGAGCGCGAAGCACTGAGTGAAACTTTGATGTTGGAAAACGAGGAAGTCAGCGACAGCGTAGATTGAAAATTGGTGCTGAGAACGCGGTCGAAGCTGTTATCGAACAAGCGCAGGAAACCAGGGCGACTCTGGGTGTTGACATTCAGGAGCAAACGGGAATTCAAGAAGGGCAGGGATTGCTGGTGTTCGGCTTCCAGGTAATAGTCGTGGTCCGACTCGTTGTAAATGCCGTTGTTATTCCGGTACTTGAAATAGTAGTAGCGGGCGCTGCCGCTGGCATGGCGGAAAAGGTAACGCAGTTCGTCACTGACCCCGACACCGAGCTTGGCGAAATAATCAAGACCGAAGGTCATGTCGATGTTGGGCTTGATGGCCCAGAAAAATGAGTTCTGGACAAAGAAACCGCGCATGCTGGAATTGCCGATGCCGGGAAACAGAAGGCCGGTGCCCCGGCCGTCCTTTTTGATGGGGTAGCGCAGGTAAGGCAGGAAGAGAACCGGGATGTTCTTGATGCGGAAGAGCACATTGGTCATTTCGATATATTTTCCTTTTTTGATCTTGCCGCGGCTGCTGGTCATTTTCCAGCGCGGAAAGATCTGGGCGCATGAGGTGAAATCGAGTTGCTTGAAAGTGATCGTTTCCTGGTCGGTCTGGGTCAGGCGGTCGGTTTCAAAACGCGCGAATGGGGTGATCAGGCCATAGGTGTCAACCAGTTCACCGCTTTTGGTCCTCAAGTTGAACTTCAGCTTTTCACCGCTCAGGACCATATCCTTGGCCGACATGGTCACCCGCCCTTCGGCGAACAACTCCCGGCTCTTGAGGTTGAATTCGATCACGTCGGCATAAATGACATAATCCTGCCATATGACTTCCACATGCCCGTTGGCGCGGAGCGATTCTTCACCGATGTTTTTGTAATCGGCGTATATGATCGGTTCGTTAAGATCCTGCTGCGCTACCAGCATGCCGGCCAAACTCAAAAACAGGAAAAAAAGAATAAAGCGCAGCGTTATATTTTTCATGAATATTGATATGTAACATATTTACCCGGGTTTAGGCAATAGCCACGCGGTTTTTTTCTGCCATGGCGGCGCTTGCCCCCAGGAGGAAATCGTCGCCAGGTGAATCTTTTTTTGATATGTGCTACCATGAAGTCATGAAAAACATAAACCTTATGTCAGCGGTCTTGTTTTTTATCTGCGTTTTTACCGCTTGCTCTTTCAATGTCCCCTGGGACGTCATGGATGACTACAACGGCGTGCGCGTGGTCATGCATGTCACCCCCGATGACGCCGACGTGCTGCTCAACGGCAGGTTGATCGGAGCCGCCTACGAATTCTCTTCCGCCGGGCTGGCCCTGCACCTGGCGTCAAGTCAGAACGAACTCGTGTTCGCCAAGAAGGGCTTCCGCGAAGAGGTCGTGGACCTGCGTTCCTATCATTCCCGCACAATCAACCTGAAAGTCGATCTGGAAATGGAAGAAAATTTTGCCATCGCCAGACCCGACGCCGCGAAAGCCCCCGCCCCGGAAGACCAACAAGCCTATGAGGCCAAGAGCGAGCCCATTCCAGACCAGCCGGCTGAAAAGCCGATCGCCGTCGAGGAACGTTTCCTGACCCAGGTCACCCTGACCGTGACCCCGGAGGAAACCGCCGTTTACATCGACGGCAAGTTCTGGGGACTGGCTCCGGCCGAGGGAAAAACCGCCATCCTGCGCCTGCCGCCCGGCAAATACGTCTTCACCGGCTACAAGCCGGAATTCAAGACCTTCCGCAAGGAAGTCACCATTCCCAAACAGGATAAATTTTCCCTGGCCATCGCCCTGCAAAAATAGGGAACGGCTGGCAGCAGCCTGCGGTCAGGCCGACAGACTGCGGCGCTGGAAGGCCAAAAGCGCGGCGCTGAAAAAAAAGGCGGTTAGCCCGGCCAGCACCAGCACATGGGAAGGCTGCAGGCCGTTGCCCAGTACATTGTTGCCGTTGTAAAAATAAAAAGGCGGCAGGATTCTGTAGGGCCGCAAACTCTCCACCATCGGCGCGTAGGCGTTGATCAGGTAAGTGACCACGGCCAGGCCGCCGCTGACGCCGATGCTGAATTTCTTTTTCCCGCTCCAGCAGCCGCAGGCCAGGGCGAGCGCATAAAAAACCAATCCCAGCAGCCAGCAGCTGAAGATCACTGCGGCCAGCCGCAGCCGGTTCAGAACAATGCCGAAAAGCCATGTGCCGGCGGCCATGCCAACCCAAAAGACGACCGAAAGCAAAAATGAAGCCGCGCCCTGGGCCAGAGACTTTTGCAGCACCACCTGCCAGCGCCGCAGCGGATTGGCCAGCAGCAGATCAAGCGTGCCCCGCTCCTCTTCTCCGGCCGTGGCGTCACTGCCCTTGGCTATAGCGAATATAATAAAAAGCAAAGGCGCCAGGATGGAAAAGGGCTGGAGGTTGAAAAACCCTTCCGGAGTCGCCATGAAATTATTCTTGCCGATGAGGTTCTTGATGACCGGGGGCAGGCTATCCAGCAATTTCATCATGGACGCGGCGTGGTTGATGAAGGGGTAGACATAAAGTAGGTACAGCGAAAGGGCCGCCAGTCCGAGCGACCAGCCGAGCAAGGACCATCTCTGGTCGCGCAGGGTTTTCCAGAAAAGGTTATTGAGCAGGCTCATTGTTCCCGTAGTAGGCCAGGAAAATATCCTCCAGGGACGGTTCCTGGCTTCTGAAATCACTGACTTTAAACCGCGAGGCCATTTTCAAAAGCAAGTCCATTTCGCCTTTGAGCCGGCCCTTGAGCATCCGTTTTTCGGCGGCGACGACCTCCAGTCCGGGCACAGCAGCGAAAGCCTGCGTGTCGACGTCCTCGCTGAAGTGGATCTCCAGATTGCGCAGCGACCTGGCTTTGAGAATAGCGACGTTTTCCGTGGCCACCAGGCGGCCGGCGCGGATGATGGCCACCCGGTCACAGACCCGCTCCACTTCCGGCAGGTTGTGCGAAGAAAAAAAGACGGTCTGCCCCCGGGCCCGGGCTTCGGCCAGCAGCAGGTAAAACTCGTGCTGGACGATCGGGTCCAGGCCGCTGGTCGGCTCGTCCAGGATGACCAGTTCGGGCTTGTGCATGAAGACCTGGATCAGGCCGAGCTTTCTCTTGTTGCCCTGCGAAAGGGAATGGATCGGCTGCGCCAGCCGGCAATTCAACCGGGAAGCGAGTTCTTCCACGTAAGACCAGTCGACGCCGCCGCGCAGGTTGGCAAAAAAACGCAGCAGCTCGCGGCCGGACAGATTTTCGTACAAGTGAAGTTCGCCCGGTAAAAAGCCCACACGGCGGCGGATGTCCGGGCCATGCTTTCGTATATCAAGGCCGAAGATCTCTGCCTTGCCGGCATCCGCACGGATGAAATCCATCAAAACACGGATGGTGGTGGTTTTTCCTGCCCCGTTCGGCCCCAGGTAGCCAAAAACCTCGCCGGCAATGACTTCGATGCCGACAGCGGCGATCCCCAGCCTGCGGCCGTAGTTCTTTGACAGGCGTTCGGTCCTGATGATGGTATTTTCCAATCGCTTGACCTCGACTGTGTCTCATGATAGCAATCGGCTTGCGCATTGTCAAAAACAATTCGCCCGGTTTCAAAGTGGAACACCCAAGACCTCGTGATAAAAAAAATGGCTGCCGGCTTGAACCGCCTTCAAGGATACTTCGCGGCCGCGACTTGACAAGCCGGCCGGGTTTGATTATAAAGACTGCAATATGCCGACGGAGAAAGCACGTCCTCCGAATTTTTCCAAATTATTCAAAGTAATTATTTTGCTTCTGGTCATCGGATCAAGCGTGCAAAACGAATTGTTTCCGCTATCCGCCGCGGAACTGAAAAAAGAATACGACCGCTACGTTCACCGCTCCTGGACCACGGAAAACGGCATGCCGCAGAACACCATTTACGCCCTGGCCCAAACCAACGACGGCTATCTGTGGATCGGCAGCGAAGGCGGCTGCCCCGACCGCTCCGCCTATTTTTTTTTGAGCTTTTTGCTGATGGCAAGTTTGAGCTGCAGCTCCTTTTGCCGGGCCAGCTCCACTTGCAATTCGTCGGGGTTGATGGCGCCGTGGAAAGAGGATTTGATCCGCGACTCCGTTTCCTGCAGCTGCTTTTGCAGATCCTCTTCCCGCAGGTCCTCGCCGCGTTCAAAAGAATCGATGATCACAGCGATGCGGTCGTCCCTGACTTCCAGGAATCCTGCGCCGCTGAAGAGGTAATGCCGCATTCCGTCCAGGTCGAGATAAGACATCTCGCCGGCATTCAGTAGGGACAGATAAGGCAAATGATGGGACAGGACTCCGGCCTCACCCAGGAAAGCCGGGATGTAAAGGTCCTTGATCTCGGCGCGCAGGACCACTTCGTGCGCCGTGATGATCTCCAGTTCGATGGCGTCGGCCATTAGAAACCCAGTTTCTTGGCGTTGGCCACGGCGTCTTCGATGCCGCCGCACATGTAAAAAGCCTGCTCGGGCAAAGCGTCGTATTTGCCTTCCACCAGTTCCTTGAAGCTGCGGATAGTGTCGGCCAGCTCCACGTACTTGCCTTCCAGGCCGGTGAAGGGCGTGGCCACAAAAAAGGGCTGCGAGAGGAATTTCTGGATCTTCCTGGCCCGGGCCACGATCACCTTGTCCTCATCCGAAAGCTCTTCCATGCCCAGGATGGCGATGATGTCCTGCAGGTCCTTGTAGCGCTGCAGCACTTCCTTGACCTGGCGGGCCACCTGGTAATGCTCCTTGCCCACGATCTTGGCGTCCAGGATGCGCGAGAAAGAGGCCAGGGGATCGACGGCCGGAAAGATCGCCATTTCGGTCAGTTGGCGCGACAGGTTGGTGGTAGCGTCCAAATGGGTGAAGGTTGTCGCCGGCGCCGGATCGGTGTAATCGTCGGCCGGCACGTAAATGGCCTGGACCGAGGTGATCGACCCCTTCTTGGTGGAGGTAATGCGTTCTTCCATCTCGCCCATTTCCGAGGCCAGGTTCGGCTGGTAGCCGACCGCCGAAGGCATGCGCCCCAGCAGGGCCGAAACTTCCGAGCCGGCCTGGGTGAAGCGGAAGATGTTGTCGATGAAAAGCAGGACGTCCTGCTTCTCCTCGTCGCGGAAATACTCGGCCACGGTCAGGCCGGAAAGGGCAACCCTGAGCCTGGCCCCTGGCGGCTCGGTCATCTGGCCGTAGATCAGGGCAGTCTTGCTGATGACCCCGGACTCCTTCATCTCCAGCCAGAGGTCGTTGCCCTCGCGGGTGCGCTCCCCCACCCCGGCGAACACCGAGAACCCGCCGTGCTTGGTGGCCACGTTGTGGATCAGCTCCTGGATGAGCACGGTCTTGCCCACACCGGCCCCGCCGAACAGACCGATCTTGCCGCCTTTCAAATAGGGTTCGAGCAGGTCGACCACCTTGATGCCGGTTTCAAAGAGCTCCAGCCGCGTGTCCTGCTCGTCCAGCGGCGGCGCCGGCCGGTGAATGGGATAGCGCTTTTTTTCGTTGATGGGCCCGAGCTTGTCCACCGGATCGCCGATGACGTTGATAATGCGGCCGAGCACTTCCCGGCCCACGGGCACGGTGATGGGGCCGCCCGTGTCGCGGGCCTGCATGCCGCGCACCAGGCCGTCGGTAGGATGCATGGAGATCGTGCGCACCCGGTTTTCGCCCAGGTGGTACTGCACCTCGGTGATGATGCGGATGGGTTGCGGGCTGTCGAAGCCGTCGGAGACGATCTCGATGGCATTGTAGATCTCGGGAAGCTCGCCCTTGGCAAACTCGATATCCACGACCGGGCCGATGACCTCGATCACCTTGCCGACATGTTTATGAATTTCTTCTTTCTTGTTCATGTTCGCTCCTATTCGTTCATGGCTTCGGTGGCGGTGATGATCTCCAGAAGCTCCTTGGTGATGGCCGCCTGCCGCATTTTGTTCAGCAGCAGGGTCAGGTCGCGGATCATGTCGCTGGCGTTGCGCGTGGCCAGGTCCATGGCCACCATGCGTGCCATCTGTTCCGCGGCCATGGACTGCAGCAGGATCTGGTAGACCATGGCGTCGATGTGGCGCGGCAAAAGCGCCTGCAAAAGCGCTTCGGCGCCGGGTTCAAAGATGGATTCCATCTTTTCAGCAGCCGCTTCCTTTTCAGCGGCCGGGGCGGCCGGTTCCAGCACCACCGGCAGAAGGCGGCGGATGGTGAATTGCTGCCGGGAAGCCGAAACGAATTCGTTGAAGGCAAATTCGATGCTCTGGATCCCGCCCTTCAGGAACATCTCCTGCAGCTCGGCGGACAGGCTGCCGGCATCGGCCGATTGCAGCTGGCCGATCAAACCGTTATGGGATTTCATGACTTCGATGTTCCTTTTGCTGAAATAACGGCTGGTCTTGGTGCCGATGGTGACCAGGGATACCGCCTGGCCGCCGGCGGTCAATTCCCGGTAATAGGCCTCGCTCTGTTTCAGCACATGGGAATTGAAGGCGCCGCACAAGCCCTTGTCGCTGGCCACGACCACGAGGAGCACGGTTCCCTTCTCCGCCCCCTTCGCCAACGTCAGCCCCGCGAGCGGCGCTGCGGCGGCCGCCTGCTGCAGAAGAAAAGCGATCTTGTCGCGGTACGGCCGGGTTTTTTTCAGTTCGCTCGTGGCGCGGCGCAGCTTGGCTGCGGCTACGGTTTTCATGGCCCTGGTGAGCTTCTGCGTGTTTTTGACCGACTTGATGCGCCGGCGCAGGACAATCAGGTTGCCGGCCATCAGGGATTGGCGGGCTTTTTGAATTCGGCGGCGAATTCCTTGAGCACGTCCTGGAGCTTTTGCTGGAGCTCGGCGGAAAGCACTTTCTTTTCACGGATCTCGCTGAAGATTTCCGGCTGCCGGGCTTCAACGTATTTCAACATTTCCGCTTCGAATTGCCGTACCCGGCTGACGGGGAACTCATCGAGAAAACCACGCGTGCCGGCAAAAATGGTCACGATCTGCTTTTCCACCGGCATGGGCTGGCCCTCGTCCTGCTTGAGCAGTTCGGAAAGCCTCTTGCCCCTTTCCAGCTGGGCCACGGTGGTCTTGTCCAGGTCGGACCCGAATTGGGTGAAGGCTTCCAATTCCCGGTACTGGGCCAGGTCCATTTTCAGCGAGCCGGCCACCTGCTTCATGGCCTTGATCTGGGCATGGCCGCCCACGCGCGAGACCGAGATGCCGACGTCGATGGCCGGGCGCTGGCCGGCATTGAACAGGTCGGGCAGCAGGTAGATCTGGCCGTCAGTAATAGATATGACGTTGGTGGGAATGTATCCGGATACATCCGAGGCCTGGGTCTCGATGATCGGCAAGGCGGTCAGGGAACCCCCGCCCTTTTCGTCGCTCAACTTGGCCGCCCGTTCCAGCAGCCGTGAATGCAGGTAGAACACATCGCCGGGATAGGCCTCGCGCCCGGGCGGGCGGCGCAGCAGCAGGGAAATCTCGCGGTAGGCGGCCGCGTGCTTGGAAAGGTCGTCGTACACCAGGAGCGCGTGCCGGCCATGGTCGCGGAAATACTCGCCCATGGCGCAGCCGGCGTAGGGGGCGATGTACTGAAGGGCGGCCGGGTCGGAAGCCGACGCCGCGATCACCAGAGAATACTCCATGGCCCCGGCTTCAGTCAGGGTCTTGATCACCTGGGCGACGGTCGATTGCTTCTGGCCGATGGCCACGTAGATGCAGATCACGTCCTGGCCCTTCTGGTTGATGATGGTGTCGATGGCGATGGCGGTTTTCCCGGTCTGGCGGTCGCCGATCAGCAACTCGCGCTGGCCGCGGCCGATGGGGATCATGGCATCGATGGCCTTGATGCCGGTCTGCAGGGGCTCCTTGACTGGCTGCCGGTCGACCACGCCCGGGGCCAGGGCTTCGATGGGCATGAAGACCTTGGCCTGGATGGGATCCTTTTCATCCAGAGGTTTCCCCAGCGGCGATACCACACGGCCGATGACCGCGTCTCCGGCCGGCACGGAGATGATGCGCCCGGTTCGCTTGACGATATCACCTTCCTTGATCATGTGGCTTTCGGCCAGCAGGATGGAGCCGACGTTGTCCTCCTCCAGGTTCAGGGCGATGCCGAAGATCTGACCGGGGAATTCCAGCAATTCGTTGTACATGACATTGTCCAGGCCGTAGATGCGGGCGATGCCGTCCCCGATCGATATTACCACTCCGGTCTCCTCTTTCTTGAAATCAAAGGCAAAACCCTCGATCTTCTGGCGGATCAACTCACTGATCTCATCGACTTTGATTAGCATTTATCTTTCCCCTACAAGCGTTTCCCGCAGCTTTTTCAGGCTGCCCGACAGCGAAAAATCATATTGCACCGATCCCCGCTGCAGGCTGATGCCGGCGATCAGGGACGGCTCCAAGCGGTATTCCAGGAAGACTTTCCTGGACAGGGCTTTTTCCAGTTTTCCCAGCAGTCGTTCTTTTTGCCCACCTGTCAGTTCGACGGTCGAAAGCACAACTATTTTTTCGATGCCGTGCGCGGCATACCAGGCGTCGGGAAGCTGCCGCACCATTTGTTCAAGGTAGGCCAGACGGTTCTCGGCGGCCACGGTCAGCAGGAACTGATAGGTTTTGGGATCGAGGCTCATCTTGGCGTTGACGATGGCCAAAGCCGCGGTTTTTTCCGCCTGGGAGATCAGGAAAGTCGCCAGCCCGATCTTCAATCTTTCGTCGGCGGCTAGCAGGGCCAGAAACCCGTGCAAATCACCGCTGACGCGATCGAATTCGGCCTGGTCATCCATGGCCATGACCAGGGCCTTAGCGTAACGCTTGACCAGGCTACTTTCCTTCATCCAGGTCTCCGCAAGCGTCTATGTTGCGTTCGATGATCTTTTGCTGGATATCGGCGTTCAGGTTCAGGGTAAAATCATTCTTGAAACGCTCGATGGCCAAATCGGCGATGCGGCCCTTGACCGCGCGCACGGCGGCTTCGACCCGCTGGCGGATCTCTTCCTCGCTCAAAGTGATGATGCGTTCCGCTTCCAGGCGCCCGGCTTCCTGCAGCCTGGAGAGCTCGTCCTGCCCCGCCGCTTCGGCGACGCTTTTCATCCCGTCAACCTCCGCTGCCACCTTGTCCAGGCGCTGCTGGATCTCCACCAGCCGGGCCGACGTGTCGGCCAGATTCTTTTCCCGCTCCACGATATCATTTTGAATGGCCGAACTTTTCTGGGACAGCATCTTGATCAGGGGTTTGCGCAGCAGCAGGATCAGGCCGCCAAAAAGCACGGTGGAATTGAATACTTTTCCCAGCAGGTTGAACCAATCCACGTGCACCGCTTCCTCCGAAGCGGACGCAGCCAGACCGGAGGTCAATGCCAGAAACAGGGTCAAGGAAAATCCGCTTTTTTTCATAAATAGGCTTGCCTGATCTTTTCGCTGAAAGCGGTGATCTGCTTGTCCAAAATATGCTCGGCCGCAACGATCTCGCTTTCCAATTCAACGATTTTTTCAGCCAAGACACGTGCCGACTGATCTTTGGCCTGGGCCACGGCCTTGACCCGGATCTTCTCGCCGTTTTCAAGCCATTCTTCCTTGATCTGCCGGGCATCTTTCCGGGCCTGGCTCAGTTGGGATTCCACGGCCTGCGTCCGTGCTTCGATCTCGGCCATCATGCCTGCCTGGCGTTGCGAATCGGCGGTAATTTTTGTTTCCCGGGCATCTATGATTTCCCCGACCGGTTTAAAGAAAATCCGGTTCAGAACGAGATAAAGCAGCCAGACCAGAAAAAATATCCAGAGGAAGGAAGAATTGAGGTCTAACATAGAGGAAATGTACCATATTGCTGCTTAAAAATCAACTTGTTCCCCACCGCCGTCACCCAGGGCCAAAACGCGGCAGCCTCCAGGCCCGGAACGCTGCTCCCTTTGCCGTTCCGGCCGCTTCGGGGTGAGAAGGACAGGTGAACGGCCGAGGCCTGAGTCCGCCTTGACAGCAGGGCTGCCGTCAGGTAGAATCAGATTTTCAACCATCGGCCCGGGATTCATTTACATGGATGCGATCGCAGGAGACTCATGGAATTTTTCGGCAAAATGATCGACCTGGTCATGCATCTGGACGTGCACCTGAACAGCCTGATCGTCACCTACCAGCTTTGGACCTACCTGATCCTGTTCATCGTAATATTCTGCGAGACCGGCCTGGTGGTCACGCCGTTCCTCCCGGGCGATTCGCTGCTGTTCGCCACCGGGACCCTGGCCGCGACTCTCGGCAGTCCCTTGAAAATTCACTGGCTTTTCCTGGTGCTCGGCGCCGCCGCCGTACTCGGCGATACGGCCAACTACTGGATCGGCCACGCGGTGGGCCCCAGGATCTTCAGCCAAAGAAAAATCCGCTTCCTGAAAAAAGAACACCTGGAGCGAACGCACGAATTTTATGAAAAATACGGGGGGGTGACCATCATCCTGGCCCGCTTCATCCCCATCATCCGCACCTTTGCCCCGTTCGTGGCCGGCATCGGCCGCATGACCTACTGGCGCTTCATTAGCTACAATGTCATCGGCGGCATCGCCTGGGTGGCCGTCTTTGTCTTCGGCGGCTATTTCTTCGGCAACCTGCCCCTGGTCAAACGAAATTTCACCATCGTCATCCTG
>Ga0209226_10000907_pt1:0-5000 | contig 14554 bp, 8 predicted proteins | sample BarGraNGADG00212_2_FD_184497 | JGI IMG/M metagenome (GOLD analysis project Ga0209226, IMG submission 184497) | Arctic peat soil microbial communities from Barrow, Alaska, USA - Barrow Graham LP Ref core NGADG0011-212 (SPAdes) (version 2) | ecosystem: Environmental > Terrestrial > Soil >...
AAAAGCAAGCCGCGAAGTTTAATAACCGTTTGTGCCCTTACTTTGATTTTTGCAGGCGCGGTGGGAAATCTTATTGACCGGCTGCGTTTTGGCGCAGTAGTGGATTTCCTGGATGTTTATTTGGGGTTTACCGCATTACCCCATTGGCCGGCGTTTAATGTGGCGGATTCGGCAATATCTATCGGAGCCGTGTTGATGATCTGGGACATGATCGCCAATCGCAAAAAGGGAAATGCATCTTAAATCATCGCTTAAGGTAAAGGCAAGAATATGAAGCTTTATCTGATCATTAAGACATTCTTTTCCCGTCATCTGACGCCAACTCGAATCTTTGTTTCCAGTTTCGCCGCCTTTATAATGCTGGGCACGCTGGCCTTGTGGCTTCCTTTTTCCGCAAGCCAAGGTGGCCTGCGTTTTGTTGACGCCCTCTTTACGTCGGCTTCTGCCGTATGTGTCACAGGTCTTGCCGCTGTGAATATAGGCAAAGATCTTTCTCTGATCGGTCAGCTAATTACCCTTGTTCTTTTCCAGGTAGGCGGTCTGGGTATCATCACCTTCTCGGTTGTATTATTTACTTTGATGGGACGGAGCATTTCTTTTAAAAGCAGGGAGATTACTCAATCTGCTTTTTTGCATACACCGAAGAAGGATTTTAATTTGATCATTAAAAAAGTTCTTCGCTATACTTTTATAATCGAAAGTATAGGCGCATTGCTTTTGTTTTTGAGATTCGTTCAGGAATTTCCGGTCGGACAAGCTTTTTATCATGCCGTTTACAATGCGGTATCGGCATTCAACAATTGTGGGTATTCACTTTTTTCCGATAACATGATGCGTTACCAGAGTGATATACTTGTTAATGTAACGATAATGCTTTTGATTATATTAGGCGGTATTGGTTTTATCGTGCAGCAGGAAGTCATCGCCAAACTTCGCGGCGCGGAGAAGAAGCTGTCCCTCCATACCAAGATTGTTTTGATAACAACTGCAGCACTGATTCTTGTGGGCGCGGCCTGCTTTTACTTCATGGAAATGAACAATGTTTTAAGGGGAGCATCGACTAAAACCGCTATTTTGTCTTCTTTCTTTCAGTCGGTTGTTCCGCGCACTGCCGGTTTCAATACTGTGGACATTGGCATTTTAACCAACTCCACTATATTGGTGATAATCATACTGATGTTTATCGGCGCATCACCCGGTTCCACAGGCGGTGGCGTTAAGACAACCAGTTTTGCAATACTGTGCCTCTTGATTATTAACCGCATGAAAGGCAATGAAAATGTAAATATTGCCAACCGCACTATACCGCCGGAACTTGTGGATCGGACCATTTCCATTATTTTTGCTTCGGCGATCATAATTGGTGTGATAGCTGCTGTGCTTCTACTTGCAGGTAGCAGTAGCGTAGCGCCGCTGGCCAGCCGCTACCAGTTTGTTGAATATTTGTTTGAAACTGTATCTGCTTTTGGAACTGTTGGACTGTCGATGGGTGTAACACCAAAACTCAATGATGCTCAGAAATACGCCATCATCATGATGATGTTTATTGGACGGGTGGGGCCATTAACGCTGGCATTTGCCTGGTATTCTGCCAGAAGAAAAGGTATTACGTATGCGGAGGAATCAGTGATGGTCGGTTGACGGCTTCGTAAAAAGGCCATATACTGCGTTGCGCTTCGTCCTTCCCCGGCCTTCGCCGGGGCAGGCTACTTGCGGCCTACGCAAAAGTAGGTCTCATTCCTCAGGCCTTGCGCGCCTTGTCTCTGGCGCTTTTTACGAAGCTGTTCCGGATTAGGCTTTTTACGGGAATATTATATTGGTATCATGAAATTAATGTATAGTCTGAGCAGGGGGAGGAAATAAATGAAAAGGGCTGTTGTCATCGGACTGGGAATATTTGGTTACAATATCGCTCGCACTCTGTTTGAAAACGGATTTGAAGTTGTGGCGATTGATAAAAATAAAGATATTATTCAGAAGATAAGAGATCATTCCACCAAAGCGATTCTGGCAGATGGAACCGATCAGGAAATTATGGATGAGATTGGCGTTGGAGAAGATGACATTGCCATTATTTCCTTTGGGGAAGACCTCGCCGCCGCCACTTTAATTACTCTGCATTTAAAGCAGATGAAGGTTAAGAATATCATTGTCAAAGCACCAAATGAGGAGCATAAACTAATTTTAGAAAAAGTCGGGGCAACTGAGGTTGTCATTCCGGAAATGGATATGGCCAAAAAAGTGGCCAAGAGCCTTGTTTCACCGAATATGATGGATTATATACCACTTTCCGAAGATTATATAATTTCTGAAATGGCGCCGCCCAACAGTTTTCTGGGAAAGACAATTCGGGAGTTAGGGCTGCGTGCCAAGTACAGCATTGAAGTTATTGCTGTGCGCGATGTTCTTTCTGAGAGTGTGCACATGGTGCCTCAGGCAGATTTTGTTATTAAAGACGGTGAAGTCCTTGTTGTCATCGGTAAAGAAACGGATATCAATAAGATAAAATAGGCTGAAGTCTGAAGGTGGAAGGCTGAAGACTAATAATGTAGGGAACGGTTTTTAACCTTTCCCTTGTTTATATTCTGCAATACGATGATATTCAAAAGAATGGATGATTAAAAAATTACAAAAAACAAAAACCCCGCGGGGTTTTTTCAAATAATCCTTCAGCCCTCAGTCTTCAGCCTAAATGCCTAGAACGTCAGAGTCAGCTTGTTGATCAGCATGTAGTCGTCGCTGATCCGGTTTGCATTACTGGTGCCTTTGTAATAGTCACCGGTGAAGAGATAACCGACGCCCAGCATATAGGACAGGTTATTGGTGAGTTTGTAAGTACCGGTAACGTCAATTTCCCAACCGAAGTCGGCTTTGAGGCTCGCATTTTGCTGGTCGGCTTTCGCGTAAGAAAGAGATGCCATAATATCCAAAGCAGCGAGAGGGTTCACACCAACTCTGCCTTGACCGAACCAAGCACCGGGAGTTCCTGTTGCAGCAGAACCACCCATCGGGCTGCTGTTATTAAAAGTTCCAGAATAACCATTAATTGCCCCTGCCCAGTAGGTAATATCCTGATTGAACATAATCAAGCAAGGATTCCAGTCGATGCCGCCGGTAAGGGTTCCGCCTTCCTGTTTATCGGAAGTGGTGAGATCATCACCCGATATATAAGCGAAAGTGCCGCCGAAATAGACCGGGGCGAAAGTGGCGGTGGCATCAATCCAGCCGGATATGTTTTTCAGGCTAACGTTAGCTGTGCCGTTATCGTAATTTTTTAAATCACCCGTGGCGTAGTTGAATTCTGCCTGCAGGGCCACCGGGCCGATTTTGGCAATGGCATACGGTGTAAAAAGGAAATATTTCTTTGCGTAGTTGTTTGCTGCTGGTCTAGTTCCAGCGTAGTTGTAGTAAATAACTTTCATGGCTGCCAGGCCGTCTTTCCATTTGTAAACGCCTTCGATGGCATAGGCATCATTGTCCGCATCCGTGAAGTTTGAAGTAGTAGTAACGGCCGAGTAACTTTTGTCCAGTACTTTTGTTATATCGGCATTAATTGTTGCCGGGCCGATAGTATAAGAATATTTTATCCTGCCGGCCGGATAAGAACCATTGCCGAATATTGTGCCCGTCGCTCCATAATTCATAATACCGACATCGAATGTTCCGATAGGCGAGACATAATCAATGTAAGCCCAGTCCACAGCGATGTTCTCATTTTCAGCCCGAGTTCCTGCGGAATCTGCTGCTGCAGTTATAGGGTCAGGGGTAGTACTTCTGGCACCGCCCCAGATTCTTTCCATGGCGTCAAAGCGGGTGACCAGCTTCAGGCCCGGAGATACGATAAATTCTGTCCCGACGCGCAGTCTCTGATAATAGAAGGCTGTGCTGATACCGGGATTCTGTGTTGATGTGCTGGAAATAGTATAAGAATCTTTGTTGAACGATGTTTTGTCCAGATACATTCCAGCCGCGTAAAACGACCCGCTAAACTTTACATCGACTGCCATAGCCGACGCGCTGAAGGCCAGGACAAGCCCCAGCGACAGCAATACTAACCAAAGTCTCTTCATTTTTTCCTCCAAAATAAAAATTTAATTATACCCTTAAAAACAGGCATTTTTAAGGCTTCTCCAGCTTCAATTTTTTACAATTTACGAATCAATTTAACATCCTCGGATTACAGAATAATGACGGATTGATTAAGATATTATGAATAATTATCTAATCGATATTCATTAATAATTTCCACCAGCTTCCTGAATAGCGATAACCACCTAACGCTTTTTAAGCATGTTGTCAATAGTTTATTAGGATAATAAGTAATTAAATGTAATAAAATGTGATTTGATAGATGTATTAGTAAAAAGTCCACTTAAATACAGATAATGTCTCGCGGTTTAATCTTCTTGACACAGGAAGATCTTTTTCATATAAACACGTCGCTCGAAGCTGTCTTGATATAAGAGCATATAAAGAAATTATGCGTGAAAGCAAAATTTCCAAGGAGGAACAATCTTGAAAATCAACAATACTAAAAACAAAAAACTCAACGACTGGGTGCAAGAAGTAGCTGCGATGACCGTCCCTGATCAAATTTATTGGTGTGACGGTTCCAAAGATGAATATGAACGTATTATAAAATTCACGGTCGATGATGGTCTTGCCATTCCCCTCAATTCTAAAAAGTTGCCCGGTTCTTATCTTTTTCGTTCAGACCCATCCGACGTTGCCAGGGTGGAAAACAGGACTTATATAGCATCAAGATCAAAGGATGATGCCGGTCCGACAAACAACTGGATCAATCCGGAGGAACTCAAAACAATTCTGAAAGGTCTGTACAAAGGTTGTATGAAAGGTCGCACCATGTACATTATACCTTTCAGTATGGGACCGGTAGGATCTCCTATTTCTAAAATCGGTATAGAAATCACAGACTCACCATACGTAGTCGTGAATATGCATATTATGACACGTGTGGGCAGTAAAGTTCTTGATGTGCT
>Ga0209226_10000907_pt1:12500-14554 | contig 14554 bp, 8 predicted proteins | sample BarGraNGADG00212_2_FD_184497 | JGI IMG/M metagenome (GOLD analysis project Ga0209226, IMG submission 184497) | Arctic peat soil microbial communities from Barrow, Alaska, USA - Barrow Graham LP Ref core NGADG0011-212 (SPAdes) (version 2) | ecosystem: Environmental > Terrestrial >...
GCGGATAAGGTATCTTGCGGCTGGCTGAAAGTGAATGTGATTTCGCTTATTGCCGGAAATTGAGCAATGGTTCGCAGCACAGCATCAATGGCATTTTCTTTAAGATACATGGTAACTCCCAGCCAGGAAAAGAAAGACGGTTCCGTAAACGATACTCTGTTGCGCAGGAGTCCATCGTATAATGATTCATGCTCAAAGTCGATACCGGCAAAGCTGAGATTCGGAGGGAGTGACATGTTTGCCTGCTTCAACCGCAACTGTTTTTGAGCCTGAGTTGCTGGCTGATCGACTTCAAATATTTTCAGCGCTTTTGCCCAAACGGGTTGTCTGTATGCGAAGGTGTCGAAACCCGCTCCCAGGATCACATATTGCGTGATTCCCCGACCGACCGCTTCCGCCAGGCGATCTTCGGTAAAACGTGAACGCAGAACAACGTGCGTGCGTAATGCGCGTGCTTCCAACGTTTGGTGGTGATCCCTACTATTTTTAATCTGACGGACGGCATCCTCTCCAAGCAGTGTCAGTGCAGCGGAATCATCCAGAATCAAAGGCTTAGCGTCCAGCAACTGATGCACTCCCCGCATGAATAATGTTCCGTAGGCTGTATTGCTAGCATTGAGCTTCGACATCGGATAAAGGTCCTTTCCGGTTACAATTTAAAGGTGCATTATTCTTTGGATGGATATGGGGGCTGAACTCCCAATTTAAAGAAAACATGTTGTTGTCCCTGTTTCCCAATGAATTTTTATAAACCTTCCTTTTTGTATAGGGAGCTATAGGACGTTATCTTGTATGTCAAGAAGCCAAATTCATCCTCGGCTACCGTGCGCAAATCAATCAATATCTCATCTTTATCGACTCGAACAATTACCGGCACTTCCAGCTTGCGCAGCCCCCCTTCCATCCGGCTGGCCGGCATCTTCTTGTTTTTGATGCCAACTAAAACTGAAGGGATTTTCTGTGCCGGCAGTGATCCTCAACCAACCGCCACAAAATCACACATAGATTGTTAAGAAGCTTTTGCTACTTCGTATTTAACAGGCAAAATCTTTTCAAGTGACACATGCCTTGAGGCATCCAGGATTTCTATTCCAATGATTTTGTCGTTCTCGCCAACATCAATAACAATATCATCAGATACCCTTTTGTTAATGGCATCCTGCTTTCTGTCGTCAAGCCTGATGTAAAGAAGGTCTGTTTTGTCATTATAAGCAATGTTCATTCTACACCTCCCATTTTCCGTAAAAGACATAAACGGTCACAGTAATAATCTTATTTGTTTCTATCAAATAAAAAACTTCAACTCGCTTTTGGTCATAATACTTGTTGTGCCGGTTTTGCTTGAAATCGTACACTTTGGCTTTCCCGCTTCGTCCGTATTTTGCGGGTATGGAAAAACTGAATACCAGATAGAAACAAAATCTGTTCTTAATTAATATATTTTCTACACGAATATTTATTTAAAATCAAATAATTATTATTGTTATTCCTCGCTTGAAAGATAAATCAATCAAGTGTAAGCTGTATTTCAGGCCGGAGAAGATCAGATGATCGCTGGTTCGCTTTTGGCGGACTGGAGGAAAGTCCGAGCTCCACAGGGCAGGATGGTCGCTAACGGCGACTGGGGGCGACCCTAAGGAAAGTGCCACAGAAAATATACCGCCCGGGCATTTGCTTGGGTAAGGGTGAAAAGGCGAGGTAAGAGCTCACCGCTTTCCTGGCGACAGGAAAGGCATGGTAAACCCCATCCGGAGCAAGACCAAATAGGAGAACGTTTAAGGGCTGCCCGCCTGATGTTCTCGGGTAGTGTCGCTTGAGGCTGCAGGCAACTGCTGTCCCAGATGAATGATCATCACCGCGTTGCGGGTAACCAAAACACGGGACAAAACTCGGCTTACGATCTTCTCTAGTGCCTGTTATTTCTTATATTGAGAGCTTTGCAGAACCCCTCTAATCGTCATACCGGCGAAGGCCGGTATCCAGGAAACTATTGATAATACTGGATTCCGTGTCGCGCTCCGCTTGCACGGAATGACAAAATTGTTAGTTTTATG
>Ga0209226_10000911_pt1 | contig 14519 bp, 15 predicted proteins | sample BarGraNGADG00212_2_FD_184497 | JGI IMG/M metagenome (GOLD analysis project Ga0209226, IMG submission 184497) | Arctic peat soil microbial communities from Barrow, Alaska, USA - Barrow Graham LP Ref core NGADG0011-212 (SPAdes) (version 2) | ecosystem: Environmental > Terrestrial > Soil >...
CAAAAAGTTAAGAAATAGAGTTAATTTTTTGTAACTGTCAGATTGGTTTCCCTGCCAAAATAGTAGACATTCCCGATAAATGGGATTTTTCAACTGTCAAAGTAGGGATTAGGGGTATTATAATAGAATCAAATATAATTTAATAATTAAAATATAAATAGATTACCCTTTGATCCTCTTTAACCTGAAGGTATTCTCTCTTTCCATCTCTTCAAGCCTTAACACAATGAAATTCTTTGCCTCATCTAGTTCCGGGATAACCTTGAATTCAAGAGCATTTACCCTGCGCTTTGTCTTTTCTATATCCTCAAGCAGCTTCTTCATCGTGGTCTCGATCTCAGCTGCAAGAATTATCTTCTCAACAAGTATTTCATAGGAATCAACTGCTTCGTCAATGCGTGAGCTTGTACCAATAATACCATATCCGTGCTCATTCAGTTTCTTATGGACACTCGTTGCCTCAATTTTTGGGACAACAACCCCCATTACGTTCTTGCTCTGGAGTTCAAGTTTAGGATTATCCTTGAGAGCAAAAGCTGTGGATTTCACAACCACGACACCTTCAACAGATTTTGCCAGGGCAAGCCTCTGGGAAGCAAGAGTGAACTGCTTTTCCACTTCGCTTCTGATGTTTTTTGCCTTCTCAAGTATCTCGAACAATTCAAGGATCAGGCCATCTCGCTTCATCTTGAGAAGCTTATGACCGCTCTGGCTGAGCTTGATCCTTTTTTTAAGATCTATGAGTTCTGACCGTGTGGGTTTTATGTTGTCCTTAATAGCCATACTATTCCTGTTTTTGTGCCTTGTGGGCAGGATGGTATTTCTCGATATACTTGTTATCGATCCTTGTGAGCTGTGCCTCTGGAAGTTCAGCAAGCAGGTCCCAGCCGATGCTTAGCGTGGTCTCGATGTCCCGGTTCTCATCGTCGCCCTGTCGAACGAACTTGTCCTCGAACATGTCTGCAAACTCAAGGAATTTCCTATCCCTATCAGAAAGCGCATCCTTTCCTACGATAGCCACAAGACCTCTTAAATCCTTACCTTCTGCATATGCTGCATACAACTGGTCAGAAACCGCTTTATGGTCTTCCCTCGTGCGTGATGCACCAATACCTGAGTTCATAAGTCTTGAAAGTGATGGTAGCACATTTACCGGTGGATAGATACCTTTCCTGTGGAGTTCCCTTGAAATAACTATCTGGCCTTCAGTGATGTATCCTGAAAGATCAGGGATCGGATGTGTGATATCGTCACCGGGCATTGATAAGATCGAGAACTGTGTAACTGAGCCCTTTCTACCTTTTATGACGCCTGCGCGTTCGTACAGGGAGGCAAGGTCAGTGTACATGTAACCCGGATATCCTCTTCTTCCAGGAACTTCTTCCCTTGCAGCGCCCATCTGACGAAGGGCTTCGCAATAATTCGTGATATCTGTGAGAATCACAAGCACATGCATATCATGCTCGTATGCGAGATATTCAGCTGCTGTAAGTGCAAGTCTTGGAGTGATAAGTCTCTCTACAGCGGGGTCATCCGCAAGATTCAGGAAAACTACTGCCCGCTCAAGAGCACCTGTGCGCTCAAAGTCGCGCATGAAATACTGTGCTTCTTCATTGGTGATACCCATCGCAGCAAATACAACTGCGAATGGTTCATTTGACCCCCGAACTTTTGCCTGTCGTGCGATCTGAAGAGCAATTTCATTATGCGGAAGACCTGAGCCTGAAAATATTGGAAGTTTCTGTCCTCGAACAAGAGTATTCATACCATCTATCGTGGATATGCCTGTCTGGATGAAATCCTTGGGCGGAAGTCTTGCATATGGGTTTATAGCAGCACCTGTTATTTCAAGCCTGTCCTCAGGAATGATACGAGGCCCACCGTCAAGAGGCTCACCCGCGCCTGATAAAATCCTGCCGAGGAGGTCTTTTGAAACAGGCAGTTTGATGGTTTCGCCTGTGAACCTGACTCCGCATTCCCGGTTAAGACCTCCTGTGCCTTCAAATACCTGTACGACAACGATGTCATTGGATGTATCAAGTACCTGTCCTCTCTTTGTCGTGCCATCGGGAAGAGTTATATTGACAAGTTCATTGTAACCCACAGGTTCTGTCTTTTCTACAAAGATGAGAGGACCTGCGATCTGGTTGATCGTCTTATATTCTTTCGTCATGTTACTTACCTCTTAATTTGGCAAACTCTTCTTCCATGTTTTTCAGGATCACGCCAAGCGCTGTATCGAATTCCTTCTCATATTTGACTTTGGCAAGGTCGTCCTTTGTTTTTGATTTCATTATGTCTTCGACTGCGGCGCCGCCTTCAAGAGCATTTTGTGCTTTGTCACCCCATGACATGATAGCTTTCATTAGCTTGAATTGTTTCTCCATAGGACAGAATGTATCCACTTCATGATAGGCATTCTGCTGCAGGAAATATTCGCGTATCATTCTTGCGATCTCAAGCGTCAATTGCTGGTCTTCCGGAAGTGCATCGGAACCCACAAGCTGGACAATTTCCTGGAGTTCGGACTCTTTTTGGAGTAATTCCATTGCATTGTTCCTGAGCTTTACCCAATCTGGAGAAATATGTTCATCATACCATGGCCCGAGCGCTTTTGTATATAATGAATAACTGTTAAGCCAGTTAATTGAGGGGAAATGTCTTCTCTGTGCAAGTTTGGCATCAAGAGCCCAGAACACTTTTACGATACGAAGGGTGTTCTGAGTAATTGGTTCTGAGAAGTCGCCACCTGGAGGTGAAACTGCCCCAATGACAGTAATAGAGCCCTCTCTACCCGAAAGTGCTTTAACTTTACCCGCACGCTCGTAGAATTCTGAGAGTCTTGCCGCAAGATAAGCCGGATATCCTTCTTCACCTGGCATTTCTTCAAGTCGTGATGAAATTTCTCTCATGGCTTCTGCCCACCTTGATGTGGAATCTGCCATCAGGGAAACGTCATATCCCATGTCCCTGTAATACTCAGCTATCGTGATACCGGTATAAACTGAGGCTTCCCTTGCTGCTACTGGCATGTTGGATGTGTTCGCGATAAGGACGGTTCGCTCCATTAAAGGTCGTCCAGTTTTCGGATCTTTTATTTCCGGGAATTCATAAAGAACATCCGCCATTTCATTGCCGCGTTCTCCGCATCCGATATATACGACTATTTCTGTATCGCTCCATTTTGCAAGCTGCTGCTGGGTAACTGTTTTTCCACTCCCGAATGGCCCGGGGATGGCAGCTGTTCCGCCTTTTGCGATCGGGAAAAGACCATCAAGGATCCTCTGTCCTGTGATCAAAGGTGTGCTGGGCGTAAGTTTCTTGCTCACAGGCCTTGGCTTCCTGACGGGCCATTTCTGCATCATCATGAGTTCTTTGCCGTCGCTTAGGGTACAGATCACTGCATCAACTTTGAATTTCCCTTTCTTTATTTCACTTACTGTTCCCGAAACGTTGGGTGGTACAAGTATCCTTTGCTCGATATTCTGCGTTTCCTGTACTGTCCCTATTATGTCTCCTCCGTTGACTTTATCGCCTTTCTTGACTGTCGGGACAAAATCCCATTCTTTCTCGCGTGAAAGACCATTCGCAGAAACTCCGCGCTTTATGAAATCGCCCATACTATCTTTTAATACGGGAAGAGGGCGCTGGATGCCATCGTATATGCTCTCAAGGAGTCCTGGTCCGAGTTCGACCGATAAGGACATTCCAGTATTTTCAACAGGTTCGCCAGGTTTTAATCCTGAGGTTTCTTCGTATACCTGTACTGTGGATTTATCTCCTTCTATCCCTATTACTTCACCCATCAGGCCTTCTGTTCCGACTTTTACCACATCATACATCTTGGTATTTAAGCCGCTTATAATGACGACAGGCCCTGATATCCTATAAATTTCACCTTTATTTTTCATCTATGACACCTTCTTTTAGCTAAATGTCCCCGGAATTAATTCCGGGGTATTATTTCCAGAGATCGACACCCACCGCTTGCTTTATCTTATCCCTAAGGTTTGTGCTCTCACCTTTTCCGCCAATAGCTATCACTGTTGGCTCAACCGAGTCATCCAGTATCTGTTGAATATGCGGGGATAACATTCTTAGATCATCATTATGAACGATCAGTATTGCTACGTTCTTATCATTCAATACGCTCTGGATCTTTGATTCAATATCTGATGACGTTACATCATAAGTTTTTCGAATGCCTGCAAGTCTAAATCCGATAGCAAAATCACTGTTTCCGACGACTGCAATTTCCATCTACATCACCAGGTGAGCTTTTATTATATCTTCAGAAAGATTTGCCTCTTTTCCGCGAACGATCATCCTGAGGTTATCCACTTCAATTTTTTTACTGACAATATAATCAAGAACAGGAAGGATCGAAAGCGGATAATAATAGGATATCCTGGTCGCATAAAGAATACCATATTTGTCAAGACGTGTTTCAATATTTGTCAAAGAATTTAAATCATTGCTTATATCCCTGATAGCTTCCCAGTATGAGAATTCCTCAAGGGCCCGAACGAATTCGGGAAAAGACAATGAAGCAAGCCTTGCGAGATCTGATCCTTTAAGTTCCATACCACCCGGGATGAGGAGTTTCTGAATTTCCTCTCGTTCCATGTCCGCCCGCTTCATCCTGAAAAGGATTTTCAGGTTTTTCAAGTCTATCTCGGTTTTTAGGAATTTAGAGAATAATTTATCTTTGGAAGTTATACCGGCTGTCACAAGGCCAGAATAGTATAATTTGTCCAGGTTGTTTTCGATATCCGCAAGTACGCCGTTATAACCAATAAGTGCCGGATAATAAGGTGTCTTTGCCAGAGCTGCGATCACACCTTCCACGGTTTGGATCTTGATGAGCTCAGTCAAATCCCTGTAACGTAATTGACCTGCTGAAACTACATCTTCAAGTATATCTTCTTCGCTGGCGCCTGAGAATTTACCACGTATTATGGTTTTTATATTCCAGATATCCCAGTAACGAAGATATTCTGTTATCAAGTAATTCGCCTCATCCGGGGATACTTCCATCAATTTACGGTAGGTCAATGCCAGGTTCTGATTCAGAGCATGCTCAAAAAGGTCAGTACCCTTATACTTCTTTCCCAGTTCATCAACATCTTTCTTATATTCTGATTCCCCGATGAACCGGGTTATCTCAGGTATTTCCATATTAATGAATTTAGGGTACATTTCCTTCGGGATAAGCTTCCCTTTCATGGCGCGGACTCTTGCCACGATATATGCATACTTGACGATCTGTGAAGTTCCCATTCTTTTTTTCACCCAAACAAGATATCTGAAACCTGTTTCAATGATTGTTCATTTACATTTTTCAAGATCATATCATACCTGAAGTCAAGGACTTCTGTCCCATCCTTGTTTTCTATGACTACGCCACCTATGCAATCTAATTCTCCAGCAAATTCGAGTTTAGTCGTTTTCTTGACTATTGTTTTGTCTTTGACTCTTGAAAATATCTTACTGTTCCCGGTTTCGTTTTTCTCAATGATCGATTTTAAGATCATCTGGTTTTTCTCTGCCGGGAGCTTTGATATCGAATCCTTCGCAGATTCATAAACTTCGTCAAGGATCTCTTTGCGGGCATTGAGTATTAATTTTTTGATTTCAAGATTGGCGCTGGATAGTTCCTGTTGTTTCATCCTGTCAATCTCTTTCCTGACAGCTTCCTCCCTTGCTGCCTTTATTTTAGCGGCGCTAGCCTGGGCGTCTGCAATAATCTTAGAAACTTCCTGGGAGGTTTCACCGCTTATCGTGTCAGCTTCTGCTCTGCCCTTAGCTTTTATTTCTTCAATTATCGCTTCAAGTCCCATATCTTTTCACTTTTTAAACATTGAATACGAACAATAATATCAGCGCTACTACAAGACCAAATATTGCTATGGATTCAGGTATAACGGTCATCAGAAGACCTTTACCAAAGAATTTTTCATCTTCTGCCATTGCTCCGACTGCTGCGGCTCCTATTGCCTGTTCACCCATAGCTGCTCCAATACCGCAAAGTCCTACTGCTATTCCTGCTCCAATTGCTATCATTCCCGCATCTGCTACTACCATATTTTTATTCCTCCGTATATTTTCGTTTATAACCAAAGGGGACGTATTTTTTACCTCCCCCTTCATAAAATTTAGTAAAGAATTCTACGTACTGAAGCCTCAATGAATGAAGCCCTGGTCCAAGAATTCCAAGTAAAAGGTTTATTAGATGTCCTATAAAAAGTATCAGTACGCCAACAAGGGCAAGAACGATTCCTCCTCCCATGAGAATGCCGTGAGGCCTTATGAAAAGATCCATGGAAAGAGTATTGACCACAAGAGCTATTCCAGCCGATGACAGCCCTATGGCAAGTATCCTTGAGTAGGACAATACGTTGCTCAGGATCGTGGGTATTTCGAGGATCGATATGAAACCTTCACCTGCTATGAGAAGTATGAGTCCTACGATCGCAAGTAACGAACCAACTATAAAAACCGGATCTCCTGTTGGAACCGGAAGTTTTGAAGTAACAGCTGGCATTAATTTTGCGATCGCTAATACTCCGCCCATAAGAATCATCATCCAGCTTCCTTTTGCCAATATCGCATGTTTTAATCCATGCTCTATCAGTTGGTTCCTGAAGCCAAGGATCAATCCAAGCATAATATGCATAATACCGATCGCAAAGGTCAAAAGAAGCAATGATTGGACTTCCCCGAACCTGTGGATTGGTATATGGATGCCTGCGATCGCTGGTCCGGCAATACCAAGTAAACCATGTTCCATTTCTCCATGTACTACCATATTAAATATTGGGAAACCGAAAAACTCCCCGAATATGAAACCAAAGAATGTAGAGAGTATTCCTGACAGTAACAATATCAAAGCAAGGGAATTAAGACCGCCGGTCTTGAATTTATTCTTGATGAAATAAGCCATGGCAGTCACGATTATACCATATCCCACATCACCAAGCATTATCCCATAAAAAAGCGGGAATGTGATGAAAAGGATTGCTGCAGGGTCGATCTCCCCATATTTTGGGGTTGCGAATGTATCAATCAATAATTCAAAAGGTTTTGCCATGAGAGGATTTTCAAGCTCTACAGGGATATCTTCCTCATTTGCTTTCTCTTCTATCTTTGCCAGATGAACAAGTCCCCCGGTATTTTTTTGCAAGGCCTTTTCCATTTCATCGTATTTTAAGGATGGTACCCACCCATCTATAATAAAGGCGTTTGGACTTGTTGCGAACTTTAGAGGCGCTTCTGCCTTCATGGTCTCGATCGAGAGATATTCATCAGCCGCTATTATGAATTCTGAATATTCGTTCTTTATATTCTGAAGCTCTGCTTTTGTTTCCGCATATTTTTGTTTAAGGGCAGATATTTCCTTTGACAGCCCATCAAGAACAATAGGGGGATTTCCTTTTAATAGGGGAACTTTCAATTCAGAATATGAGCGTTCATCCTGGAGAAGCTTCTGGACTTCATCCCCAAATGCTATCGGGATAAATAACGCAAATATCTTTCTTTTCTCATGTTCACCTGTGAATAATTCATATTTATTTGTGATTTTTAAGAGTTGTTGTTCAAGATCGGTGTCGATATATCCAGTAAAAACTTTTACTGATCCATAGCCGGAATAAGATTCCAGCGACAATGGAAGTCCGAAAAATGGTTTAATTGAAATTACTATATCTTCTTTTTCCTTGATCTTAAATTCAAGGTTCCTCATTTCATCAAACCTCGATGAAACCTCTTTTTGAAGAGTTGATATTTTTTCATCCATCCGGGATTTCAGCTCCCTGGATTTCGAAGTTGACTTAGATTCTTCTCCTTTTATACCAAGCTGATTGGATATTGCCCGCAAAGATAATAGGTACTCGGACATTTTTGAAGCCGGTTTGAGGGGTTTTCCGATTTTGAAGGTTTCTGATTCCTCCGAATAATCGGTTATATGTAGCAGATTTAAATTATGAAATGTGGAAATCACAGGCTCCATAAGGTCTTTTGTACCTGCAATGACCACTCGGGTCATTTTTGTAGGTCTAAGCATTAACTGCCCTCTCAAATTCAGTTAAAATAAATTTGTTGGCTTTTGCAACATTCTTTCTTGCTTTGTTTTTAATGTCTTGCGCTTCTTTTTTACCGTTTTCTACGATTTTTTCCCTCTCTTTTTTTGCTATTTCGCGGGCTTTGCTTGTTTCTGATGTCGAATACAGGGCAGCTTCCTCTTGTGCCTTCTGGATTATTTCCCTGGATTGGGCTCTAGCTTCGGAAATCTTCTTTGCCCTGGCTTCATTCGCCAGCAAGATAAATTTATTAGCTTCTTCCTCTGCCTGCTTGATCCCAGATAAAATTTCAGCTCTTGACATTGAATTCCTCTATAACATAAAATAATGATTACGTTTTGACTCGCTTGCAAGGGGGAGCATCTAGATAAACCATTCGGTTTTATTCTGTTTGTTTATGGGCGCGCATAACTAATTTTAATGAAAAATCGTTTTAAATCTTTCCCGATCACATGTCGAATTAATCCTCGGGGCTTCTAAAACAATTGTAAAAGGTTGTATAGCCTATAACTTTTTTATTTTTCTTAGTATTACTTCTTTTTAAAGAACCTGCTCTATATTAATAGTATCAGCATATCTGATAATAAGTATCATAGAATAAGAAATATTTATATACTTTATCGATGTTGTTATAAGCATATCTGTTGGTAAAATTACTTATTCAGGTGATTATACCTCCTTTGCATAGCCCTATATCTGATTCGTTGAGATATGCTAACCTTAAATAAATTTGAACCTATTAAAGAAGTATAAAATGATAATCCCTAAACTGAATATTATATTAAATAGGTATGCTAAAATACGGTTAAGTTTTAAAAGTGTGTATCTGATAGACGATATTAATTATTTTAATAGGTTTTTATCGAGGTCCGATGACAATAGATGATCCTGCAATCGATGCGGAAGTTCATAAATGGATCAACAAAGGTAACACGCTGGTTGAAAGCGGCATGTATAATGACGCAATCCAGAGTTATGATAAAGCTCTTGAGATAGACCCGAAATTGACAGAGGTATTGAATAATAAAGCGCTGGCTCTTGCAAGGACCTGGAGGTATGAGGATGCCATACAATGCTATGAAAAAGCCCTTGAGATCAAACCGGATGATGAAGAAATGTTATATAATAAAGGCATAGCCCTTGCCACGCTTGGGAAAACATCTGAGGCCATTGCATGTTATGATAAGATCCTGGAGAAAAATCCCGGGGATGCATCAGCCTGGTGCAGCAAAGGAGATGTATATTTTGAAAGCGGAAAGTATGAAGAAGCACTCCATGAATATGACCGATCGATAGAAATAAATCCAAAGGATGAGACCGTATGGAATAACAGGGGGTTAACGCTCGTTAAACTTAATCGTTTACCCGAAGCCATAATGTCTTATGATACTGCTCTTGAACTAAATCCGAAGGTTGAAAAAATATGGAGTAATAAAGGACTTGCTCTGGCTAAAATGAAACATACCGGCGAATCTGTAGATTTGCAGAAGATCGCTTCAACATTGCACAAAGAAGAAAAAGAAGTTGTAATTCCAGAGCAGGAAATAGCAACAATAACACCTTCATACAGAATGGAAGAATTACATGTTCCCGATCCTTTAATATCAGAAATTGTAATTCCAGAGCAGGAAATGAGAGCAACAATATCCACCTCCGGCAGGAAGGAGGAGTTACAGGTTCCGATTCCAGTAGAAGCTGCAACTGAAAAACCTGTTCCTTTCAATATTGATACAGGAACTGAACCCTTAAAACCGGACCCAGGAAAAAATGCGGTCACGGGAAAATCGAAAGAATACCTTATCAAAGGAAATGCTTTTTTCAATGAAAAAAAATATGCTGAGGCAATCGATTTCTTTGATATATCGCTGCAATTGGAGTCCAATAACTGCATTACATGGAATAATAAGGGTCTTGCACTTGCAAGAGAAGGAAAATATGATGAAGCGCTTATTTGTTATGAAAAAGCGCTAGAAATAGATCCGGATGACTATGTATATTTAAACAACAAAGGCAACGCTCTTTATAATAAGGGTGACATTAGATATGCGATAAAAATATTTGGATTGGCTTTTGAAAAAAATCCGGAAAATATGACCTCAATCAGGGGTATGGAACTTTGTATAAAATCTTTAAAAAATAGTATGAAATAATATCAGATTTACCGTATATCAGGACATGAAATAAAAATTTTAATAAATATAAAATGCGGAGGATGGGATTTGAACCCATGAATTCCTTCGAAACCAGCCCCTCAAGCTGGCGCCTTTGACCGGTCTGGGCAACCTCCGCATAATGCAGGCTTTGAGATCAAAGCTTTATAAATGATAAAAGAGATAGTATTCTCTTTTATCAGAGGGCATTAATTATTTCACTTAATTGTTCTGCTCTCTTCTTAATACTTCCTGACGCTTCAAGAGCAATTTCCTTTGCGGTCAGTGCGCCTGTTGTTTCAAATGTCATTACAAAGGATCCTGGATCGCTGCTTACTTTAATTGAATCCATTTCACATTCACCTTCACATAACCGGCACATCGAACATTCGATCACGTTAACAACTTTGATCTTATTCCCTTCAATTTTCAGGATATCCCGTGGGCAGACTTCCACACAATTCCCGCAGTAGTCGCATTCGCCAATAGTTATAACAGGCATGTTCTTAAATCCGCTTGCAACGCCTGCCTGCCATTTGCTGTGCTGTCTGCCAGTCCCAAGCCTTGCTATTGCTTCTACTACGACTTTATGCTTATCCTTTAATTCAATTATCGGTATAGTAGTATCCGCGGGAGTCACCTTCGGATCTGCGGAAACTAAGTCACCTGAATAGACGACTTTCGGTCCTTCTGCGCTCAGGGTCAGTGAAACCTTGCAAAGTGTACATCCGACACCTTTACAATTGCATTCTTCAGGAAAAACATAGGACTTAGTGTCAGTCTTTAATGGGATCAATCCTAATCTTAAAGATAGTTGTTCATCGAATAATACAGAAGTATTCTCATAGATATTGACATCATCAATGGCCATAACCGGAACTTCTGCTAATATGCTTCTTCGAATAGCATTTGCAAATGATGCAGAAACACCGGATAGAACGAACCGTGCCTTGCGTTCGGATAATTCGATTATGTCAATATCCATTTACACACGCCTGCCCTTCTTCGGTTTTGTGCCGTCATGGGGTATGGGAGTTACGTCCTCGATACGACCGATCTTAATTCCAGCACGCGCAAACGCCCTTATGGCAGCCTGCGCTCCGGGTCCTGGGCTTCTTTGCAGGTTACCGCCGGGAGCTCTTACTTTTATATGAATACCTGTGACTCCTTTATCTCTGATCTTATCAGCAAGTTGGTTAGCCATCTGCATAGCTGTATAGGGGGAACTCTCATCCCTGTCAGCTTTGGTAACCATTCCGCCGCTTATCTTTGCTATCGTTTCAGCACCTGTAAGGTCAGTTACGGTTATCAGGGTATTGTTGAACGATGAATATATATGTGCTACGCCCCATTTTTCAGTTGCCATAATTAAGCCTCCTTTTGGGATTCAATTTTTGCTTCAGCCGGTCTGGCTGTTTCCTGTCCCATATTCTTCATTATCTGTCCCGGTCTTGAAGGATGTGATTCTTTAGTTAATTCAGAATTAACATAGTAGCCAAGAAACAGCTCTTCATTAGTTTGTACATGATAGCCTGGGATGGTTATCTTTCGTCCAGCTACTGCAATATGTCCATGTACAATGAATTGTCTTGCCTGTTTCGGGGTATTTGCAAGTCCCTGCTTGTGCACTTGCGTCTGGAGTCTTCTCTCAAGGAAATTATTTACATCCAGAGAAAGGATGTCATCAAGCACGGCATCGGTCTTCAATAGGCCATATCTTTTCAACCGGTTAATAATATTTTCTATGTCGGTCTTCACATGTCCTTCAACCTTTCCTTTTGTACTTTCAGCCAAAAGTTTTCTGGCAAGTTCCCTGTATTTTTTAAGTTCGCTATGGGCTTTCCAGACTTCTCTCTTATTTCTGAGACCGTATCTTTTCACAAGTTCGACCTCAGGCTCAATCCTGGATGACTGCCATGGATGCTTTGGCGTGTTGTATGACTTCTTATTTTTTCCTGGGTAGCCCATTATTTACCAGCTCCTTTGGTTTCTTCCTTCTTTTCAGCTTCTTTTGGTTTTGCCATCAGGGCTGAACGTGAGACACCTACAGTTCTTCCTCTTCTGCCTGAAGATCTGGTGCGCTGACCACGTACTCTAAGACCGCGATCATGTCTTAAACCTTTATATGAACGCATCTTTTTCATCAAGTTCAAATCTTCATTAAGACCCAACAATACGTCTGTTCCAATAAGATGCCTGTCCTCCCCTGACATGATCTCATTTTGTTTGTTGACTAGCCATGAAGGCATAATGGTCGATATATTGTCAACGGATAATTGTAACTTTTCAATATCAGCATCGGAAAGAAATCCCAATGTCGCTTTCGGGTCAACGCCGGCATTAACGGTAACGATCTTCGCTGCCCGCCTGCCTATACCCTTAATTCCGATGAGCCCGTACTGAACGCTCTTTTTGCCTTCAAGATCACTATTTGCGATGCGCACGATATGTCTTATTTCTGGTCCTGCTTCCTTGGCTTTAGGAGCCTCTTTCTTTCCTTCTTTGGGTGCGCCTTTTCGATCTTTCTTATCATGCTCTTTTGTTTCCCCTTTCCCCTCATGTTTCTTATCTTGCTTTTTCTCTTTCTTTACTTCTGGGGGAGCTTCCTGCTTGGGAGCCTCTTTCTTGGGGGCTTCCTTCTTGGGAGCTTCTTTCTTGGTTTCTTTTACTTCTTTGGTTTCTTCTTTTTTAGCCATATTTCCTCCTGCGGCTTTAGCCCCGGATTTATCCGGCGCAGCCCTCACAATGGGCAGCCCTTATACATTTGCTTAGCATTTATATTTTATGTATCCAAAAGTAGTATCCTCTCCAAAAGGAGTGGTGGAGTTCTGACTAATCAACCAACTTTAATTCAAATGTCAAACACTTTTTATCCCTATCAATTCTGCAAGTGATGGCACCTTAAAACTCTTACTGACTCTATCTCCGATATAGTCAAAAACACTTACCCCTAACTTTTTTGCTGTCTGAACAATGGTCATAAAAGTATCACTGGCTTTTGTACCTTCTTGCGTCATTGTATGTAGACTCACATCTCTTTTTCTAACCTGGGACCTTGCTCCAAGTTCGGCTGCATTATTATGTAAAGGAATTTCAGGATATTTCAATGTAAGAAGAAGTTCTGACCTATTTTCTTTGGTTATTTCAATCCGCTTTTTCAATGCCTCATAATTGGTTTTTGTGGAAACTAACCCATCAAACTCGGTGGATAATTGTTCAGCATTTTCTTGAGTCGGATTTTCTCTGAATTGCAGAAGCTGCCACCGAGTAGCCGGAGACCGTTACCGGTCTCAAGCCCTCTAAGAACCGTACGTGAAAGTTTCCCTTCATACGGCTCAAGCATTTCATCACCCTTTTTATATCGGGCGGCAGTTTTCAATTCGAGAACTGCCTTTGTATTTCCAGATGACAGCCAATTAACACTTTAAGTGTCTGTAAGCATCTCGCTTTTCAGCGTAATTGATTACTTACATTCTTAGGTTTGTCTCTGTTCCTACAATGAAACACCATTGGCAAGTCTGCACCCTTTCAGGTTGAGGCATTAGCCTCTATTCAGCCGATTACAAGCTGACATTTTGCTTTTTGCCACATCTTTTACCCTCTACGCCATTGTCATTCCTTAAAGAATTTCTACCCAACTTTGGGAGCGTATAGGGCTTACCAAGTCCTACATCACAAATAATCTATAAATGCCTTAGAAGCCACCTGTAAGCCGAGAACCATTTGTCCATTTCCTATAACGTATTATCAGCCATTATAGTCCGATTCTGCACCTTTTGGTTCAAGCGTTTTCAGTCTACTTTCGCTTGTCTGGAATTACGACTCTTATGATGATTCGGCTTTCGCCTCTTCATAGCATTTGTTACCTTAGCAGAATATCCGAGTAGACTCTCGAAGTTTTCCACATTGTCCTATGGGCTTCACACCTCCTCATTACTAAGAACGCATGCCATAGTAAGGTCACTCCAAATGGAAGGAGTGGCATAGCTGCAATTCATGATGTAGTTTCTTGTCGACAAGATAATAATTCCAATAACGATTTAAAAAATCTTCAAGTTCTTTTTTGTGCAAAGGAACTATTGGTTCTAACTTTTTGTAGTTTCTTGCATCATGTATCCAACAAAGAGCTTGTTCCTCTGCAAGCTTCTTGAACTGGGGAGCATTATCGCTTAATATTACCTTCACCACAGGGATGTCCTTCCTATTATGGTAGGCTGCTATTGCTCCAGCTTCCATAATTCTTGTTCGTATATTTCTACCTTTATTAGGATCATAAAATATCCCATTTATT
>Ga0209226_10000916_pt1 | contig 14482 bp, 13 predicted proteins | sample BarGraNGADG00212_2_FD_184497 | JGI IMG/M metagenome (GOLD analysis project Ga0209226, IMG submission 184497) | Arctic peat soil microbial communities from Barrow, Alaska, USA - Barrow Graham LP Ref core NGADG0011-212 (SPAdes) (version 2) | ecosystem: Environmental > Terrestrial > Soil >...
CTCCCGCAAGCGGAAGCCATGATCCTTTCCATCAACGTCTGGTAGGCGATTCCCGCCAGGCTGCAGATGATCGGCAGGTCGGAATGTTCGGGATGCAACCCGGCCAGGGGATTGACTTCCAGAAAATTGACCGTGCCGTTCCGGTCCATTTTGACGTCGACGCGGCCGGCATCCAGGCAGCCCAGGCCGCGCCAGGCCCGCAGAGCCAGTTCCCGGCACGGGCGCGCCGCGTCTTCGGGGGCCAGCACATACTTGACCAGTTCCTCGCAGTTTTCCTTGTTGACGTAGGAATAGGCATTGGCTTCGGCTTCGGGACGCAGCACGACTTCGATCACCCCGACGGCCGCGGCGGCGGCGCCGCTGCCCACGATGCCCACGGTGAATTCCCGCCCGGACAGGTAGGTTTCCACCAGCACCGGCTGCTTGAACCTGGCCAGCAGGTCGCGGCAAACGGCGGCAAGTTGCGAGCGGGAATCGATCTTGGATCTGGCATCGATGCCCAAACCCGTGCCTTCGGCCAGCGGCTTGGCGAAAAGGGGAAAGGGCAGGTCCACAGCGGCGATGTCCGCCGGCGTTTCGACCACCGCGAAATCGGGAGTGGCCACACCCAGGGAGCGGACCACGCGCTTGGTCAGCGCCTTGTCCAGGCTGAGGGCCAGGACCAGCGGCCCGGAAAAGGTGTAGGGGATCTGGAAGGCGTCCAGCAGGGCTGGCACCTGCGCCTCGCGGCCGATACCGAACATGCCTTCGCAGATATTGAAGACCATGTCCCAGCGTTCGCCGGCGGCCAGCTTCTGCACCAGACTCGTGATATTGCCGATGCGCCGGGTCTCATGCCCCATGGCGATCAGGGCTCGTTCGATCGCTGCGACGGTGTCGGGCCGGTCGAATTCGGCCGTCTGTTCTTCGCTGAATCCGGCATCCAGGTAATCTTGCCGCAAATCATAGGTTAAGCCAATGGTCATGGATTCCTCTGTGTTTCCAATTTCAATGTGATTTTATGGCAGCAGAAAAAAATATGCAAGCGGAAATTGGATCGGGCGCGATATTTTTTTACAAACCTTCTCCCGGCAGCGATGCTTTTTCGACCGGGTCGGGATAGCGGTATATGTTGTTCTGGTAGTTTCTCAGCAATACGTTGCCGTCCGCGCGGCCCTGGTAATAATCGGGCAATAGGGGTATCTTGCCGCCGCCGTTCGGGGCGTCGATCACATAATGGGGAACCGCGTAGCCGCTGGTGTGTCCGCGCAGGCCTTCGATGATCTCCAGGCCCTTTTCCACCGTGGTGCGGAAGTGGGAAGAACCGAGGATGGGGTCGCACTGGTACAGGTAGTAGGGGCGGACCCTGATCTTGAGCAGTTCATGCATCAGCTTTTTCATGACCGGCACCGAGTCGTTGACGTCCTTGAGCAGCACGGTCTGGCTGCCCAGGGGCAGGCCGGCATCGGCCAGTCGTTCGCAGGCCTGGGCGCTTTCCGGGGTGATCTCATCCGGGTGGGTGAAATGGATGCTCATCCACAAGGGCCGGAAACGTTTCAAGACGTTGACCAGCGAATGGGTGATGCGCTGCGGCAGGACCACCGGCACCTTGGTGCCGATGCGGACGAATTCCACGTGCGGGATGCGGCTCAGGCGGGTCAGCAGGTATTCGAGGCTGTCATCGGGCAGGGTGAGCGGGTCGCCGCCGGAAAGCAGGACGTCGCGCACGGCCGGGTTCAATTCAATGTAGGACAGGGCCCGGTCCCACTGTTCGCGGTTGAGGTGACGCTTGTTCTGGTCGCCCACCAGGCGCGAGCGGGTGCAGTAGCGGCAATAGGTCGAACAGAAGCCTGTAACCAGGAAAAGCACCCGGTCGGGATAGCGGTGGACCAGCCCCGGCACTCGGCTATGGGTGTCTTCACCCAAGGGGTCGGCGGCTTCGCCGCAAGAGATCAGGTGCTCGGCGGTAACCGGAACGACACTGCGGCGCAGCGGCTGCATGGGGTTGCCGGCATCGAGCAGGCTGGCGTAGTATGGGGTGAGGCGCAGCGGCAGGTTGCCGCTCTCGACGGTCATGGCCCGGACTTCGTCGTCGGATAGCTGCAAAATCTGCTGCAGCGCTTTCCAGCTGGTGATGCTGTTGCGCAGCTGCCATTCCCAATTGTTCCAGTCTTCCTTTGTCGCCAAGGGAAAATATTTTCTCAAAAACTGCAGGGAACGGGATCCGATCTTCAGAAATGTCTTGTCGGGTTTGGAATTGGGGAATTGAATCAACTCGGGAAACAACAACGACGAGTCGGGGTTGTTGCTGTCCTCCAGCAGCGCACTGCTTGGAGGTTCGGCCTCCTCACTGGGAATCTCAGCTTCTTTCATTGCCATAACGTGATTGGCTTTTTTCAATTTTTGTGCCTCCCATAATTCAAATACGAATATAGTTTGTTTTTAAACGCATGTCAATAGGTTGCAAAACAAAAATAAAATAATTTTACGGAAAAATCGCGGCGGCCGGGAAAAAATCCGTTCAATTCCCGGAAATCTCGCCGGTGACCATGAAGATGATGCGCTCGCAGAGGACCTTCTGAAAAAAGCGTCAATCTCGTTGTCCATCTCTATGATGGCTTGGGCGACAGCGGGAGTCGGTTCCAGGGTCACCGACTGCAAAAGCATTATTTCTGGATTGGCCACCCCAGGCCTTTTCAGATGATGCAGGAAAAATGGGGATTCTAGTCGAAGGGGATCAAGAGAGTGAACGTGGATCCCACACCGGGAGTGCTCTCGGCCCTGATTTCCCCCCCGTGGAGAGTAACAATGTGCTTGACGATGGCCAGGCCCAAACCGGTGCCGCCGGTCTGGCGCGAGCGGGCCTTGTCGGCAACATAAAACCGCTCGAAGAGGCGGGGCAGGTGCTCAGCGGGGATGCCAACGCCGCTGTCTCTGATCTCAATGCGCAGCCGACCGGCGCTGGTCGAGAGCTGGACGGATATGCCGCCTTTTTCGGTGTAATTGACGGCGTTTTCCAGCAGGTTGATGAACATTTGCTCCAGGCGGAAGCGGTCGCCGGAAAAGGCAACTTGCCCAAGATCTTTGGGCAGTGAGATATCCAGGGTCAGCTTTTTCCCCAGCAATCTCTTTTCAAAAAGAGCGCGAATACCGGCAAGCATCTCCTGCCAGTCGATGATTTCCCTTTGCAACCCGAGGTTTTTTTCTTCGAGTTCCGACAAGGTGAGCAGGTCGGAGGTCAGATCAATCAGGCGGTCGGTATGGCGGCGGATCACGTCCAGGTATTTGCGGCCGCTGTCGGTCGTTTCTTCAACCAGTGTTTCGGCATAGCCCTTGATGGCGGTCAGTGGCGTGCGCAATTCATGGGATACATTGGCGATAAAGTCTTTTTTTATTTTTTCCAGCTGCCTGGTCTCGGAAAGGTCATGGAAGGTGACCACCGTTCCTCCGTTGGCAGGCAGCGGGGAGAGAGAAACAAGAAAGTCATGCCGGTCAATTTCAATTTCAGCATGAACGGTTTGCCCCCCGCTTGCTTTTTTGACCAGTTCGTTGAAAGCGCTCTGGCGCAACACTTCCCAATAGGGTTTTCCAAGCGGATTGGCATCCCCGATCAGCTTGCAAAAACGGGGGCCGGCGCGGGTGATCCGCTCCCGGGCGTCAATAATGAGCAAGCCGTCCGAAATTGATGACAGAATGGTTTCCAATTCCTGCTGGCTGTGTTGCAGTCTTTCGAGCGTATTTTTCTGGCTGCCGACCATGGAGTTGAAGTCGGCGGTCAGTTGCCCGATCTCGTCCTGGCGCCGCGATCGAACATGGCTGTCCAAATCTCCGGAAGCGACTCGCCTGGCTGCCCGGGCCAAGTCCCGGATCGGCTGCGTCAGGTTCCGAGAAAGCAATAAGGATAAAAACATGGAAACAAACAGAAGTCCCAGGAACACGAGAGTGATCTTCCAACGCCAGGGGGAGAACACCTGGTCGAGATCCCTGACGAACAGGCTCAGGCGCAGAACGGCGACCGTTGCTCCGGCGCGCTTCAGCGGCAAGGCGTAATACATCATTTTTTCGCGCAAGGTGAAGCTGAAACGGAACTCGGCTCGCGCATGCCCGGCCAGGGCCGCGGCGACCTCGGGACGGTCGGAGTGGTTCTGCATCAGGCGGGGATCTTTTTCCGAATCGGCGAGCACCTTGCCCCGCGGGTCGACCAGGGTGAGCCGGGTTCGCGTTTGTCGTCCTTTTTCCCTGATCCATTGCTGCAGTGAGCCCGGGTCCAATTCTTGCCAAAGCGGGGTCAATTCCGCATGGAGAAGATCTCCCAATGTACTTAATTTGTCTTGCTGTAATTGCAAATACAGGGATTTCACTTCTCCCAGGGTCGGGAAATAGAAGGACGCGGCCAGGAGCAGGGACATGATAAAAAAACTGGCGAAAAATTTCCAGAATATCCGTTTTTTCATGGTTCGATCTTGTAGCCAACACCACGGATATTTTTGATCAGCGACCCGGCCGGCCCGAGTTTTTCCCGCAGGTGCGTGATATGGACATCGATGGTGCGGTCGATGACCGCTTTTTCATCGCCCCAAAGGGCGTCAAGGATCTTTTCCCGGGAAAAGACCCAGCCGGGATTGCGGCTGAGAATTAGCAGAATCGAGAATTCGGTGGAAGTCAATTCGACCGCCCGGCCGTTGACCAGGGCACAATGGCGTCCCTGGTCGATGGCCAGCATGTCGCCAACGCGGATCAGGTTGGTGCTTTCGGGGATCGGTCCGGCGCTGCGGCGCAGCACCGCCTTGACACGAGCCACCAGCTCTGATGGTGAAAAAGGCTTGACCAGATAATCGTCGGCGCCGAATTCCAGCCCGAGTACGATGTCCGGTTTTTCTCCCTTGGCGGTCAGGATGAGTATTGGCAAGGCACTTGAGCGCTGTTCCTTTTTCAGCGACTTGCAGATTTCCAGGCCGTCGCCGTCGGGCAGCATCAGGTCAAGGACCAGCAGGTCCGGCAATTGCTTTTCCAGGAACTGCAGCAGCGGCCTGGCGGCGGCGAAAGATTTGACCGTGAAGCCGGCCCGAGCAAGGTGCAGGCCGATCAACTCCAGGATATCGGGTTCATCGTCAACTACGGCGATAACCCGTTTTTGCAAAACAGGCGGTTTTTGGCTGGTCATAAGATCCCGCTCCCGGATGTCATCATAGCAACCGTCGGACCTGCAGTCAACACATTCATTTCGTTTCCTGGCGGTGGCGGACGATGTTGCCCTCGATCATATAGATGACGTCTTCGGCGATGTTGGTGGCGTGGTCGGCGATCCGCTCCAAGTGCCGGCAAACACGCAGGTATTCGACCAGTTGATCGGTCTGCTCGGGATACTTTCTGATCTCGTTCTTCAAATGGACGAAGATGGCATGGACCATTTCATCGATCTCATCATCGGCGCCAAGGACCTGATGGGCCAGTCCCGCGTCCAACCGCACCAGGGCATCCAGGCAATTCCGCAGCACTTCCTGCACCCGGCCGCACAGGGGCGCAAAGTCGATGGCCGATCCGGGCAGGGTCAGGGGTGAGACGCGCAGGGAACGCTCGGCGATGTTGACCGCCTCGTCGCCGATGCGCTCCAGGTCATTGTTGATTTTCAAGACCGCGATGATGAAACGCAGGTCCACGGCCACCGGCTGGTGCAGGGCCAGGATCTTCAGGCATTCCTCCTCGTTGTCGATTTCCCACTGGTCGGCAAGGGTATCAGACTCCAAGACCTGCCGGGCCAGCTCGGCGTCCTTTTCCTGAATCGAACGGATGGCGTTCTCCAGGTTTTTTTCGATCATGCCGCCGTAGAGAATGATCTTTTTTTTCAGCTTTTCGATCTCTTTATGCAAATGGACCGCCATCTTTTCCTCCTTGTCAACCGAAGCGGCCGGTCATGTAATCCTCGGTCTGCTTTTCCTGCGGCTTGGTGAATATCCCGGCCGTTTGTCCGTATTCTATTAGGCTGCCTTCGTAAAGGAAAGCGGTGAAATCGGATACGCGGGCCGCCTGCTGCATGTTGTGGGTAACGATGATGATGGTGTAGCGGCCGCGCAGCTCGGCGATCAGGTCCTCGATGCGCGCCGTGGCCCGCGGGTCCAATGCCGAGGTCGGCTCATCCATGAGCAGTATTTCCGGATCAACGGCCAGGGCCCGGGCAATGCACAGGCGTTGCTGCTGCCCCCCGGAAAGACACAGGGCGTTGTCGTCCAAACGGTCCTTGACCTCCTCCCACAATCCGGCGCGCATCAAGCTGGTCTCGACGGATGCCTGAAGCTCCCCTTTGCCCAGGTGGTTGTGCAGGCGCCTGCCATAGGCGATGTTGTTGAAAATGGATTTTGGGAACGGGTTCGGTTTTTGGAAAACCATGCCGATGCGCCGGCGCAGGGTGACCACGTCCAGGCGTGGGCCGTAGATCTCTTCGCCGTCAAAAAGCAATTTTCCAGAGGTGTGGCTGCCAGGGATCAGGTCGTTCATGCGGTTAATGGAGCGCAGCAGTGTGCTTTTGCCGCAGCCGCTGGGGCCGATGATGGCCGTCACCTGGTAGGCGGGGAAATCCTGCGTGACGTTTTTCACCGCCTGGTTGTCGCCGTAAAAAAAGGAGAAATCCTGGCAGACGACATGGGCTTTCAAGCTGTTTTCATTCGCGGCCGCCGCGTCTTGAATCGACTGGGTCGATACTTGGTTTGGCTGGATCATAGGGTTAGCCTCTCATTTTTTTACTGATACGGGCGCGGATCATGATGGCCGCCAGGTTGAGCAGCAGCACCAGCAGCACCAGGGTCAGCACCATGCCGTACTGCACATGGCGGATCTCGTCGACCGCCTGGTGCTCGGTGGCCAGGTTGTAGATGTTCCAGGGCAAAGCCGGGGTCGGCTGGCTGAGGGTTTCCCACAGCTTCAACGGCTGGCCGACACTGACCGCGGCAGTGAAAATGATGGGAGCGGTCTCGCCGGCGGCGCGGCCCATGCTGATGATGATGCCGGTCAGGATGCCCGGCAGTGCGGCCGGCAGCAGCACGGTCAGCACCATGCGCAGCTGGCTCGCACCCAGGCTGAGGGCCGCCTCCTTGTAGGCGTGGGGCACTGCCTTGAGCGCTTCTTCGGCCGAGCGGATGATGGTGGGCAGGATCAGCAATGCCAGGGTGGCCGATCCAGCCAGCACGCTTTTGGAGCTTGACAAGTGCAGCGTGTTGATGAAAAAGGCCAGGCCGAACAAACCGAAAACGATGCTGGGCACTCCGGCCAGGGTGCTGATGCACACGCGCAGCATGCTGACCAGTCGTCCGCCGCCGGCGAATTCGCTCAAGTAAATCGCAGCGATGATGCCGAAGGGAATGGCAAATAGCATGGCCCCGAGGGTCAAGTAGATGGTCCCCAGGATTTCAGGCCAGATGCCGCCGAAAAAATGCGAATCCAGCGATACGTCGGTTAAAAAGCGCCAGTAAAAAACAAAGCGCGGTTGCAGCATTTTGCCAAGATTGTTTTTCAGGTAGGGGAAAAGCGGCTCCAACTGCGTTCCGGCGAAACTCCGCTGGCGAGGGGCCAGGAATTTTTTCCCCATTTGGCTGGGGTCAGAATAATCCCATTGCTCAATGTACAGAAACTGCCCGAGCTTGACCAGGGAGCGGTCCCAGCGCGTCTGGCCGTATTGCTGGCGCAGCATCACCGCCTCCAGTTCGCCGGGCAAAGGGCCCAGCAGTTCGCGCAGCAGGTCTTTCACTTCCTTTAGTTGCGTATTGTAGCCCCGCCGCCTGACATATTCCATGTTTTTTAGCTCTTCTTCAAAATTAGCCAGCATCTTGTAGACCGGTTGCCGTGCCTCTGTCACCGCCCTGGTTTCGGCCGCGATCTCTTCCTGGTCGCCGCGGTTGAACTGTTCCAGCATCAAGCGGCGGTGTTCGCTGGTGGCGCGGAAGAAAAAAGCGCCCAGGCCGCGGGAAAATATGGGGCCGAGCAGCACCAGCAATGAAAGTGCCATCAGGATGACGGCCATGACGCTGACGCCGGTCAGCGAGCGGTCGAACAGTTTGCGCGATGCGAGCTTCATGCTATTTCAACCCTCCCAACTTGCGCTGCTGGCGGCGCAGGATCCACTCGCTGGCCAGGTTGGCGATGAACGAAGTCAGCAGCAGGCACAGGGCCAGAGCGAACAGCACGTGGTAGCGGCTGGAGCCGGTCACCTGGTCGGCCTCGCCCATGTCGCCGGCGATGGTGGCGGTCAGGGTGCGGACCGGGCTTAAGAAATTGAACCAGGGGCTGGGAATCTGGGCGGCGTTGCCCGAGGCCATCCAGACCACCATGGTCTCGCCAACGGCGCGCATAACTCCCAAGATGACGGCGGCGATAATGCCGCTGCCGGCGGCGGGGATGATGACCTTGAACAAGGTTTCGGCCCGGGTGGCGCCGAGAGCGTAGCTGCCTTCGCGCAGTTCGCGGCCTGCCGCCTGCAGGGAATCCTCGGCGACGCTGACGATGGTGGGCAGGGCCATGATGCCAAGGATGATGGAGACGTTCAGGGCATTGGTGCCGCTGGCGATGCGCAGGGCGGTCAGTGTGGCCGATAGCGCCAGCAGCCCGCGGATCAGAATAACGGCCAGTACTGCGGCAAGGATAAGGCGTGCGGCCCCGGCTACATCCTCGCGGATCGAGCGTGTGGCCATCTCCGTGATCACGAAAATGAGAATCAGGCCCAGGGGCAGGCCGATGAGCCAGAGTGCGATGGCCAGCAACGAGCCGCCGCGGTTCTGCAGCAGCGGGGCGAAGATGACCAGGGCAAAGAATCCGTAGGCCACGGAAGGGATGGCGGCCAGGATCTCGATGACGGGTTTGACGGTTTGGCGCAGGCGGTAGGGAAGTATGTCGCTCAGGGCGATGGCGGCGGCGATGCCCAGGGGCACGGCCACCAGGATGGCGCCGAGGGTGACCAGGCCGGTACCGAAAAAGATGGCTAAGGCACCGAATTCGGCCGGGTGGCCGCTGGGATACCAGGCGGTGCTTTTAAAGAGTTCACCCAGGCCGCGTAGCCTGAAAAAAGGCAGGGCGTCCCGGGTGATGTAGGCGATGATCAGCAGCACGGCCACCAGCGAAATCGCGGTGGCCAGCAGCAGAAATCCCTTTAAAATGAGCGCGGTCAGCCGCCGCAGGCGGCTGGCCGCGTCACTCATGATCAGGTTGCGTTCGGTCTTTTGCACAGGGGGTTCAAGGGCATCAATAGTTGGTCACCGGGATGAAGCCGGTCTCCTCGATGATCTCCTGCCCTTTTTTGGTCAGGTAGAGATTGACGAACAGGTACAGGTCCGAGCCCATCTTCGGATAGTCGTTGGTGTACATGTACAGGGGGCGGCCGATGGGGTAGCTGCCGTCCTTGACCGTTTCCGGCGAAGGCGATACACCGTTGACTGGCAGCGCCTTGACCGTGTTGTCGATGAAGCCGATGCCCACGTAGCCGATGGCGGCTTGCGTGCTCTGCACCCGCTGGCGGATGGCGCCGCTGGAGCCGACGTACTCGCAGTTCTTGGCTATTTTCTCACCCTTCAGGACGCGAGTTTCGAACGTCTCATAGGTGCCGCTGTTGGTGTCGCGAGAAATGATGACGATGGGGACATTGGGCCCGCCGAGCTGGCTCCAATTCTTGATCGTGCCGATGTAGATGCTCTTGATCTGCTCCATGGTCAAAGCCTTTATGGGATTGCCGGGATGCACGATCATGGCGATGCCGTCCAGGGCCACGACGAAGGAAATAGGCAGCACTTCGCTGTGCACGGCGGCCTCGTATTCGTTCTGCTTCATGATCCGCGACATGGTGGCCACCTGGCAGGAACCGTTGATCAGGCTTTTGGCGCCGTTGCCGCTGCCCGATTCCGAGACGGTGATGTTGACGCCGGGATGCTGCTTCATGTAGAACTCGGCGAAGGCCTTGGCGATGGGCCCCACGGTGGTGGAACCGTCGACCGTGATCTTGTTGGCGTCGGCGGCGCCCAGGAACCCGGCGGCCATGGTGATGATGAGTAAAGTTTGAAATATTTTCATGTTTCCTCCCTTAGAACTGGTAATAGAATGTAATGTTGAACTGCTGGTTGGCGGCCGGCTTGAAACCAACACTATTGGCCTTGTAGGATAGCAGCTTGATGTTGGGCATGATCTGAAGCTTGGGGTGAATGTTCCAGCCCAGGCCGAGGATGATCAGGTTGGTCTTGAAGCCTTTTTCGATGACCAGGAAGTCGCTCTGCCCATAAGGCTGCGGGTCGGTCGTCGTATCGAAACGTGCCAACGCCTCCAACTTCTTGCTGAACTTGGCTACGGCGAATGTTGACAACACGCCGAAATTGACGTCTTCCTTGCCCGTTTCCCTGATGGTATCGCGGCCATAGTTGACGCCCACCCGGCCCCAGTCGCCCTGGTAGCCGGCGAACGCCTGGTATTGGGTGTCGTTCTTGGTGTTCGTGAGGGTGGCTCTGTCGCCGTTGACTTCAATAATCAGTTGCGGGGTGAGGTTGAAGGTGAAATCGGCGCCGATCTCCTTGTACTTGTCGATCTCGTTCTTGTAGCCGGAGTTGTTGCCGAACTGCACGGAGTAGTTGAACTTCTTGCTTGTATCGAAGGCTCCGCTCAGCGTCACGCCGAACTCGCGCGACGAACGCACCTTGTATAGGTCCCACATGGTCTTTTCCACGTGGCGATAACCGTACCACTTGTCGATGTTGTCGAACGACAGGCTGCCCTGGATGCCCAGCGTCACCTTGTGCAGGGGCAGGTATTGGTAGCTGATGTACGCGTCCTTGAGATACGGGTTCAGCAGCGCCGTCGCCGTGGGGAAATTGCCGGGGCTCTGGACTTCGAGCCGCACGCGCGCTTTCAGCTTGTCGGAAAGGTCCGAGTCGTAGGTCAGGTAGATGCGGCGGAACCAGAAGCCGTTCTGTTTCTCGATGGTTGTACTGTTGTTCTTCAGCTGGAAGTAGTAGTCGCCGAAGGCGAGGGCCGATATGGCGGCCGGCAATTGCGCGCTGCCCCAGGTCAGCAGGGCCAGTAGCGCGAGTAAAAGAAATTTTTTCATTTTTTCCTCCAGGAAATATTTTCGTTTCCGACCGCATTGTCGCCCGCGTCGATTAAGGAGAAATAAACAACTGGTTAATTTTTAGTTAATAAAAATATTTTCTCTTAACAAGAATTTAACTTTTCCTTAAAATGAAACTAACCGTTCCCGTTTATCGTGCTTGCCAAGGAGTGAAAATGGAAAAAACAAGGGTTTTGTTCATATGCGTCCACAATTCGGCGCGCAGCCAGATGGCGGAGGCCTTTTTAAATCAGTTCGCCGGCGACCATTTCGCAGCGGAGAGCGCCGGGCTGGAGCCCGGGGTTCTCAACCCGCTGGTCGTGAAAGCCATGGGCGAGATCGGCATCGACATCTCGGCCAAAGCCACCCGCAGCGCCTTCGATTTGCTGCGCCAAGGGAATTGGTACGGCTGGGTGATCACCGTCTGCGATGAGAGCCAGGCCGAACGATGCCCGATCTTTCCCGGCGCCGGAAAACGCTCCCATTGGAGCTTCCCCGACCCGGCTAATTTCGCGGGCAGCGAAGAGGAAAAAATGGAACAGGTGCGCCGACTGCGTGATCGCATCGCTGCAAAAGTCAAGGAATGGCTGTCTGCATCTCGACTTTGAATCGGAATATAGAAGAATTTTTTCGCATAAATGAATGGAAAAGACAATAAGTAAATTTATCCCCACGGCGGCGGCAAAAATCAATTGTTGCTGATCTCCCCGGTGACCATGAAGATGATCCGTTCGCAGATATTGGTGACGCGGTCGGCGATGCGTTCCAGGTTGTGACTCACCCAGATCAGGTATACGGCGCGGGTAATGGTCGTGGCATCCTCCATCATGTAGGTCAGGAGCTCACGGAAGATCTGCTCGTACAAAGCGTCCACTTCATTATCCATTTCAATGATGGCGCGGGCCGCGGCCACATCCTGGGTGATGAAGGCGGTCAGGCTTTTCTGGATCATTTCGCAGGCCTTGTCCGCCATGCGCGGAATATCGATCAGCGGCTTGAGCAGCGGCTTCTGGTCATGCCTGACCACGATGGTGGCGATGCCCTTGGCGTGGTCGGCCATGCGTTCCAGGTTGGTGATCAGGTCCATGAAAGAAACGATCTCGCGCAGGTCGCCGGCCACGGGCTGCTGGGTGGCGAACAATTGGATGCACTGGTTTTCGATGTCCCAGCGCCGGCGGTTGATCAGGGCATCATCGGCGATGATGCGCTCGGCTTCGGCCTTGTCGACGTTCTTCAGCGCCTGGATTGAGCGTTCGATGGCGGTGATGACCATCTCCCCCATTCCCACCAGCTCCTTCTCCAGCCCGCGCAACATATTCTGAAAATGCTCTCTTGCCATATTCTTCCTCCTTTTAGCCGAAACGGCCGCTGATATAATTTTCGGTCATGGCCTGCGCCGGCTTGGTGAATATTTTCGCGGTTTCATCGAACTCGATCAATTTGCCCAGGTAAAGAAAACCGGTGCGGTCCGAGGCGCGGGCCGCCTGCTGCATGTTGTGGGTGACGATGACGATGGTATAATCTTTTTTCAATTTTTGCATCAGTTCTTCGATGTGCATGGTTGCCATGGGATCCAGGGCGGAGCAGGGTTCGTCCATGAGCAGGATCTGCGGCTTCAGAGGCAGCACCCTGGCGATGCACAGGCGCTGCTGCTGCTCCAGCGAAAGCTTCAGGGCCGAATGGTGCAACCGGTCCTTGAGATCGTCCCAGAGCAGCACGCTGCGCAGGGACTGTTCCACGATGGCGCTGCATTCTTTCTTGGCCGCCAGGCGATGAACGGCCAGGCCGAAGACGATGTTTTCGTAGATCGAGAGGGGAAAGGGGTTGGGACGCTGGAAGACCATGCCGACCCTTTCACGCAAACTGAGCAGGTCGGCGCCGGGGGCAAAAATGTCCTGGCCGCCGATGATGACCTGGCCGCGGACGCGCACGCCGTCGATCAGGTCGTTCATGCGGTTGAACACCCGCAGCAGAGTGCTCTTGCCGCAGCCGCTGGGTCCGATAAGGGCCGTCACCTGGCGTGCGGGGATGCTCAGGTTGATGTCGGTCAACGCCTGGAAATCTCCATAAAAAAGGTCCAGGGCGCGGGTTTCGATGCTGATTTCGTTCATGTCAGCCAAACTTGCCTGTGATATAGTCGCTGGTGCGCTGATCGGCAGGCGCCGTGAACATTTTGCTTGTGTCGCTCACTTCGATCATCTCCCCCATCAGAAAGAACGCGGTGCGGTCCCCTACCCGGGCCGCCTGGGCGACATTGTTGGTCACCAGCACGATGGTGTATTTTTCTTTCAGGACCAGCATGGTTTCCTCGATCCTGGCCGTGGAGATCGGGTCCAGCCCGGAAGTGGGCTCGTCAAAAAGCAGGACGTCGGGGCGGCCGGCCAGAATTCTGGCCATGCACAGGCGCTGCTGCTGACCGCCGGAAAGGTTCATGGCCGGGTCGCGCAAACGGTCCTTGACTTCCTCCCACAAATAAGATTCACGCAGGCTCATCTCCACCGCTTCGTTCAGGCGCCGTGAATCGCGTATGCCCTGCATGCGCAGGCCGTAGACCACGTTTTCAAAAATGGAGATCGGCAGGGGCAGCGGCAGGGCGAAGACAATGCCGACCTTGCGGCGCAGGGCCTCGACTTCCAGTTCGCGGCGAATGTCGACCCCATCCAGAAAGATCTCTCCCCGGCAGCGGCTGACCGGGACCAGGTCGATCAAGCGGTTCAACGAATGCAGGAAAGTGGTTTTGCCGGAATTGGCCGGCCCGATGACGGTGAATATCTCGTTGGCCCGGATCTCCAGATCCAGGTCGCGCAAAGCGCTGAGCTGGCCGTAGTGAACTTGAAAGGCGCGAATGGAAAACTTGACCGCCGGGGCTACCATTTTTTCTTCCTGCGGAAGCGGGAGCGGACCAGGATGGCGGCCAGGTTGAGCAGTAGCACCAGCGTCAGCAGCACCAGCGCCGTCCCGTAGCGGACGTTTTCGGCAATGCCCGGCACCTGGGTGGAGATGACGTAGAGGTGGTAAGGCAGGGCCATGGTCTGGTCGAAAATCGACTGCGGCAGGCGCGGCAGGTAAAACGCGGCCACGGTAAAAAGGATGGGAGCGGTTTCCCCGGCCGCCCGGCCCAGGCCTAGGATCATGCCGGTCAGGATCCCCGGCAAAGCGTGCGGCAGCACCGAGTGGCGGATGGTCTGCCAGCGGCTGGCCCCCAGCGACAGGCTGACCGTGCGGAAATGCCGGGGCACGCTCTCCAGCGCTTCGCGCGCGGAGGTGATGATCACCGGCAGGATCATGATGCCCAGGGTTAGCGACCCGGATAAGATCGAGGCGCCGAAGCGGAAGAAGGTGACGAAAATTCCCAGGCCGAACAGACCGTAGACGACCGACGGCACGCCAGCCAGGTTGACAATGGAGAGCTTGACCAGGCGCGACAGC
>Ga0209226_10000917_pt1 | contig 14436 bp, 29 predicted proteins | sample BarGraNGADG00212_2_FD_184497 | JGI IMG/M metagenome (GOLD analysis project Ga0209226, IMG submission 184497) | Arctic peat soil microbial communities from Barrow, Alaska, USA - Barrow Graham LP Ref core NGADG0011-212 (SPAdes) (version 2) | ecosystem: Environmental > Terrestrial > Soil >...
AGATCATTATGAGAATAGATAAAAAAACACCTTTTGTAATGCGGAAATTTACTGCACCGAAAATCATGACTGTCAACGGTGAACCTTCTCCCTGCGAATGTACAATTACTGGAACTGTAACAATTACCTGCGGTTATTGCGTTCAAGCTAACCTTCTTGCCATGGATTCGAAGTTTAAAAGTGATGACGATACAACTCGCAACATTCTAGGCACGATAAAACGAAATGGCGTTCGGGTGACTGCGCGTGATTTTAACATTGATCCTAGTACGGTAAGATATTGGATTAAATCAAGAAATATACCCCAATGGGTGATTCAAAAATACGGGGGGGTGGGTGAATGACCATACTATCCATCGTGAGGTGAAATTTTCACCCGCCTGGAGCATTGAAATCATTAAGGTTTTTGGGGGTCAAAAAAGGGGGTTTGAGAGTTTATCAAAACCTGAAATGAAAAATCGCTCATTTTCCCCCTTTTTTGCATTAAACGGTACCTGATACGTTATCATTCATCCATGCCTTTCATCCACTCCCTTTCCAACTTCTCCTTTTTCTCTATCCTGGCTATTTTTCTATCCCTCTTAGTCGATGCAGGATATCTCAGATCCATAGCACTGGGGGTCGGTGGCTTTTTGGTCTTCCTGATTTTCCTCACTTTCCGTTCCCAGACAAGAAGATTAAGTAACTCCTCCGCTTCCCTCAGCTCCTTCCTGGTCTTCTCCGCTCTCTCCTCTGCCACTTCTTCCAGCTCCGCTTTCTTTAACCACTTAATCCAAGCGATTACAGCCTCAGACACGATAGAGGTCAAAGTAACATCACAATTTATCGCTTCCCTTTTCACTATTTTCCAGACTCTGGGGTCGAGCCGGAATGTGACGTTTTGATATAAATTTCCGGTATCTGATACGTTATTGGTGGTCATTATTCCCTCCCTAATTTAAATCCCCGGATATGTCGCCGGGGATCGGTAAAGTTGAATTTATTAATCTAAAGTCATGCCACCATTGCCGCCGATACATAAAGTTTTAGCTTTCAGTATTTTGTTGTTATCAAAGTCTCCTTTTGTGTTCCCGTGTACGGTTGCGAGGTGCGCCCCGTTCGCCCACTGTGCGTATTTATGCAGTTTAATGATTATGCGTCCGCTTTTGTTGAAAATAATATCTTCTGGTTTTACATCGATTTTTAGTAACATGATTTTTCTCCTTAAAAATTCCGGGAAGGGGTCCAGGTTTCCCCGTTCCCCTTTCCCGGTCTGAATGTTTATACTCTAATCTCCTCTGGTTCCCATGTTTCTTGATTCTCATAGTCAGCGAGTGCGGTTTCCAGCTCTTCCGTAAAGTCAACATCATCGTGACATATACAATCCGGCTGCATGGCCTCCCTTGCGTCTTCCGTTGCTCTATATCCGCACCTTTCTTTTAACTCATCATGATCAATGATATATATGCTTACTTCATCCGTTGCCGTTATGTTTGTCACGGTTCCGCCGCTAACTTCTATTATGATTTTCATGCGTCCACCTCCTTATCCTTGTGGGTTATGAAATCTTGAAATAAATTATATGACATCTTAAGGCCTTTTTCGCATTCTACATAACAAAAACATCTATGATATTTCCAATCTAAACAGCACTTGTCTTGACATACCTTTTTTATTATCGGTATTTTCATAACTTCCCTCTCCTTTTACATACCTGCATATTATAGCCGACTTGTACCAATTCTTTATACAATAGCTTATATTTCTTTTCTGTTGCTGGTCTCGAATGTCTTATGATATAATCATAATCGGCGCCGCTATGTTGTCCAATGTGCATATATGACGTGACGGATCCGTCTCTTTCCCTTTCTTCCGGGAATAATGCTATAACTTCCCCTTTCCATATTCTAAATATTACCTTGTCTTTCATGATCTCCCTTTCCGCCGGATTATCCCGTCCGGCTCGGTCTGTTATATTATTAAACTAAATTCCCTCCCTCGTCGAATTCATACTCATTTGCCTCGATGGTCTCAATAATTGCCTCTTTAGAGTTCTGATACTCTAAATTTCTATTGCAAGCGCCGATCCAGCAATGAAGGCAATCATTAAGGATGTCTTCAAATGTGCTTGTCTTATCTGGCTTTTTCAGGAAGTCATATATCGGCTGAAGGATCTCATCATCCATATAATATCCAGTTAAAACGCAGCAAGTCTCTGTCTGTATTTTTGAATATACAATCTTCCCGGATTTCATATGGCGAAGATATTTACGTTTAAACAATACGCTCCCATAATTATTGATGATATACTTTAATAACCTAACTCCTGTCATTTCTTCTATATTCTCATCAACCAGTGAATCAAAATTGATATAATTACGATTTCCATATTCCCAATCTTTAACCTTTACCGGGAAGGATTTCTCAAATGCTGTTAAGGTGTCCCGGTTTTCATTTTCCCATGGATCATCATGATAATCAGAGGCAAATTTCTCAACTGCTTTATCCTTTACCTCGTCCGTTAACTCATCAAAATTATAAACTTTCGTTGTGATCTCTCTCATCTTATAACCTCCCTTAATAAGACTTTCCTAAAACTGTTATCCGGTGACTTTCAGCCATTGAATTAAAGTCATAATTATAGCCGTCTCGTTCATCTGCTATTACAATGCCCATTGCCGTTATGAGTTCCTTGTTTTCATCCTTCACCACAATAGACAGTGCTTGCAACATCCTTTCAACTTTTGAATTTTTTGTTTTCATCTCATAACCTCCCCTTGAAAAATATCCCGTAAATCAGCCAACTTATAACGCCGATTAATATTATAGTTCCCATGTTCCCGCACCTCTAAACTTTCTCTCTAAAACTTCTCGCAAATGTATCTTTTCTGAAATATGCCGAATCGCTTAACCCATGGCGGACCGGTCTTTTTCTATACAGTTCCCATACTTCAATATGCTTTTGTGTAAATGTGGTAATAACTGCCGACCTAACCCCGTAATTCCTCATGGTATCCCCGAAAAACCGCATAGTCTTAGGGGTAAAGAAATACGGCTCCTCTCCGCTCTGTTCAACCTTATATTTCAATTCGCTTGCTGTCATGATCTCCCTCCCTTATAACGTTCTGTAATTGTTAGCGTTAAAGAAATACACATCATAAATATGCTTTCCACATTCCCCGGTTTTGAGTAGTTCCTGGATTGTCTTCCCTGTATCCCTCTGCGCCATTGCGTAATTCAAATTTGACAATATATGAAAAACCATATCCATACCGCATCCGTCAACACGTATCCCCTTATCATTATAAGGATAATCAAGGAACTTAGCGATAGAGTAGCCGATTCTATTAAACCCATCGGCATAAAACTCCATACGCCTTGACATACCGGACCGCGACACACTGTTGATAACAACGGCAACTTCTTTACCTCTATACTGTTTCAAATGCTCGTACGCTTCAATCTTCTCTTTTTCTTTTGCTTTCATAACTTCTCCTTTTCCTTTTCTGATCTATATATTAATTAATTATCGCCAACCAAAACGCAACCGCGCTGCACACAAAAGCACCGATTAGACTAAACAATATCCAATCCATGGCTATAAATCCTCCCCTTTGATTTCAAACGGATAGTACGAGCTTCCCATAATGTTTTCATGTCCATAGTAGGAGATTAAATCAGATACGATTTGAGGCAGTGGTTGATTAAAAAATGCCTCTTCATCCATACCGACACAAGATAGGACATCCGGCCAATTTACCCAATCCCACTCTTTGCGCGGGTCTGTGTCAATAGCAACATTTCCCCAGTCAAAGAGGTTATAATTTCCTTCTTCATCCAATCCAACGCCATAGATAAAATGATAGTCGTTTTCATGGTCCTCAATCCCTTTAATCCATATGAGGCCATATTCATAAAGCGAGGTCTCAAGGCTCGCGTCTGGTCCGTCATATTCGTTAAATTTATCTAGTCTTTCCATGGCTGCACCTCTTCCCCGGTCTTCACGCTGTACACTTTATAAGGCGCCTTCTGATCATCAAACCAATCGTGACCAAAGCAATAGGCCTTAATCCCATCATCAGCCGGGGTCATTAAATACCCAGCACCAGGAGCACACGGAGAACAAAAGACACAATAGGTAAAGTAAGGTGATTTCATAACAAATATATCCCCATCATCTCCACATTCCGCAATATATTCCTCACTGTCAAAGTAATAGCCCAGAGGTTCCGCGCAGTCTGGAAGATCAACTTCAAATTCATTGCAGCACTTAGGACATAATACCGTTACTCCCCAGCCGCGCTCTTGGTCTTCTTCCTCAAGACTAAATTCTGTCCCGCAAAGGTCACATTCTGTATTTTCCGGCTGTCCATAATTTGCCTCGCTGCTATCCGCCCAAGCCTGTAATACCTCATGCTGGTTAATAACGCCGTAATGAATCCCGGTTGCATGGTCTATATTTGACTTCCCGTTGCTGTAGTCGATCCCCGGTCCTTTCATGCTGTCACCTCCTCAAATTCTGGCATTTCTTCACTTATCCACTCCTCAGCCCAACCAGGATCAAGAGCAAATCCTTCTACTGCTTCTCTCCATGCTTCTTCCGGTGTGTTTCCTTCCCCTCCAAGATAAACTGTAAACGTGTAATATTTCATGATCTCCCCTCCCTATACCCTGCCCATAATTACATCCTCATGCCGGACATAATCAGGGATAACCATTATTATTTTCTTCTCATCAAGATTGACTTTCTCTTGATACTCATTCCGGCTGATTAATTGGATCATTAACTTTCTGCTTTCTTGTCTTGTCATAGCCTTTTCCCTCCCTCTTTTTCTTCTACTATCTACTTATATTATACCCCTGTCAAGATATATTCTCAACTTTCTTTCAATACTCAACTATATCATACACTTACTCCTAACAATCTATTGTCTATTTATGCTAATTTTTAACCCTTTTCCAGTTTTCCCTTGCAACTATCTAATTATATTACGCTTATTTTAAGAAAACCTATTTACCCTTATAAATAGCCGTGCTTAATATAAGATCACACGATCCACCTGGATGAGCTAAACAACCTTACACGTGTAGTATACGTATAACTTGAATTATAACTTTTGGTTATATACTCTATGCCTAAAGTGAATAGTAGAGGGATAAGGGGAGATAGTGCTCAATATAACTTGACCTTGCATTTTGCAATGTGACCTTGCATTTTGCACGTACGACATTACGTACGCTTTATACTCCTCTACTCTGTCCCATAACAAATGTTATGTAAACTATGTATTATATCAATACATTAGACTGTTTATAACTCATAGCCTGGTTGACAATTATACATATCAACATAGCTATCAACAGTTGAGATATATAAGAGCCTGATCTCTATCTGTTATACAATCAACAACATATGTTATTATAAGCATATAAATTTTCGGTGCTCGGCTTTAAAGAATGCTTTCCTCTATGACCCCCGTCACACCGGATTTTAAAGGAAGGGGAGTGGTTGAGCCTCTTTTATCCCTTCCCTATCTGCCACTCACCTATCCCTGACTCCTATAATATTAATCTTTCCCTAGCCCCTCCCCCGTCGTCCCAAAGCAATATCCCACTCCCTAAACCATTCCCCCAAAAAATATTAGAAAAATGGTAGAAATCGCTTGACTTATCAGAAAAGGTAGCGTATGAAGCTGAGTCATGGAGACTACCTTAACGCATAACAGCAAGACTCCCTCTTTTATCCCCACTCCCAATTACAATCACATCGACCTCTTCTCCGGTATTGGAGGGTTCGCATTATCGGCTCGTTGGGCGGGGGTAGAGACTGTCCAGTTTGTTGAGATCGATCCTTTTTGCCAGAAGGTTTTGCAGAAGAATTTTAAAGGAGTTCCGATACATGACGACATCAAGACTTATTCCTACGCCTCGATCGAGGATGACGGGAGATATAAGAGAAGAGAGGATTCACGACAAGAATCCAAACCTGGAAGTAGTTATGAGTCGGGAATTATTGACGGAGAAAATAGACCCCCCTTCATCCTCACAGGTGGATTTCCTTGCCAGCCTTTCAGTTGTGCCGGGAAGCGACGAGGCAAGGAAGATGACCGTTACCTCTGGCCTGAAATGCTTAGAGTGGTTTCCGAAGCAAAGCCCACTTGGATTATTGGCGAAAATGTTGCTGGGTTCATTAATATGGGACTCGACGATTGTATTTCTGACTTGGAAAATCAAGGCTACGAAGTCCAAGCGTTTGTTATTCCAGCTTGCGCCGTCAATGCCCCGCATAGAAGGGATAGGGTGTGGATTGTTGCCCACTCATTCAGCAACACCGAGAGGGGCGCATACGGGAGAGATAGCGGGGAGTGTTGCGTTGGATGGAATGAGCAGGACATCGGAAAACGGAACGAAGTGGGGAGCGACCTTACAGACGAAAATTGCCATGCTCCCGACACCAAGAGGACAGGACAGTTACGAAAGAAGGAATATGAAAACGATGGTGAAAATAGCAATGGAGGGGGGAGATATGACCTTGCCAACAAGGATACTAACAACTGGAACACCCCGTGGATTGAAGTTGCAACCCGCCTTTGTCGAGTGGATGCAAGGGTACCCAATAGGGTGGACAGACTTAAATCCCTCGGAAACGCCATAGTTCCACAGGTGGCATATCAGATTATGAAAGGTATATTAGAAACGGAGAACTCATTATGACCAAACCTCCTTCCCCCAAACCCGCCCCCATACTCGTCCACGTCGCCAATCTCTCGCTTAACAAAACCTATATCCAGAAGTTCCTGGCGGGGTCGTGGCTATTCTGTAAGGCCATGGGGCAGATGGGGGGCTTTGAGGACGTGGTGAAGAGGAAGGGGTTGAAGATGAAGAACGTGGAGGTTGTGGAGTGATATATCAGGGTGATTGCTTAAAGGTATTACCGACGCTGGAAGCTGAATTGGTACAATGTTGCGTCACTTCGCCGCCGTATTGGGGTTTAAGGGATTATGGCCTACCTTCTTTGGTGTGGGATGGTGATCTGGGGTGTGAACATGAGTGGGGAGATGAAGAATTGCCAGCGTTAAAGCCATATAAGAATCAAGTCCCACAGACAATAGGTGCGAAAGCCGGCCCCGCAACAGGGCAAAATTCTGCTTGCGGGAATTTCTGTTCCAAGTGCTCAGCTTGGCGGGGTTCGCTTGGCCTTGAACCGACCCCTGAACTTTACGTCTTCCATATCGTGCAGGTATTCAGGGAAGTTAAGAGGGTGTTGAAGGATGACGGTACGGTGTGGCTGAATTTGGGGGACTCTTATGCCAGCGGTAAAGGCACCTGTTACAATCCGGGCGGCGGACCCTCAAGTCTCGGGAAGGAACGAAAAGAAGCCGGGGCGCATCCTCTCGACCGCGGAAATAAATCAACCCTCGATGCATCCGGCCTTAAACCCAAAGACCTCATCGGCATTCCCTGGCGTGTAGCATTTGCCCTTCAATCGGACGGCTGGTATCTCCGGCAGGATATAATCTGGGCGAAGCCGAACCCTATGCCGGAATCAGTTACAGACAGATGCACAAAATCCCATGAATACATTTTCCTGCTCACGAAATCGGCAAGGTATTTTTACGATGCGGAGGCGATAAAAGAATCATTGGCAGAAAGCACCCTTGCGGATAGCCGCAACTCAACAGGACGGCATACACAGGGAAAGAATTATAGTAAATATTTTAATGATGAAAGTCCTGATAATGCCGGTGCAGACAAGCCTTCGTGGTATCGGCAAAAGACCTTCGTAAATTCTGAATCAGGTCGCAACCGCCGTTCCGTCTGGACGATCACCACAAAGCCCTTCAAAGAAGCCCACTTCGCAACTTTCCCGCCTGAGATACCGGAAATATGTATCAAGGCAGGGAGTAGGATAGGCGATACGATACTTGACCCCTTCGCCGGTGCCTGTACAACTGGTGTAGTGGCTGAGAAATTAGGACGCAAGTTCGTTGGTATTGAATTAAACCCTGAGTATGTGACTATGGGCGATAAGAGAATATATCAGGAAGTAGGAGGGTTATTCTAATGGGTGCTAAGGGCGGATACGCTCCGAAAGACTCTCCCATAACCGATAACTTCAACCAGCTCAAGAAGGGCGGACTGTCCCAGCGTGAACTCAAGCATCTCGAACAGGTGGCCAAGGTTGGGAAGGTGAAGATAAAGGCTGAGGCTAAGAGAGGTGAAAAGAGGCTCCTGAAAATTACTGAGGAAGCAGAGGCATTAAAAGAGCGGTTGGGGATAGAGGAGATTGATACTGTTAGTTCTCCTCCCCCTCCAGCCGACTCTAAGCATGAGGCCGAGGATGAGAAGAGCGCCTACGAGATGCTGCAGGATATGAGGTGGGTGTATAAGAAGGTAAAGGGCAGGGAGAAGCTGAGGGATCTTATAGAGGGTGATGACAAGGAATTTAAGTTTATGGTCAAGGAGCTCTTAAAGATAGAAGCGAGCCTACTGACTGCCAAGATCAGATCCAAGGACGATCCGACTGCACCGGCCAACCAGATGGTCTTTGTGGTACTGAAGGGGTTGGAGGACGAGAAGAAGATCACAAGCCAGATGGATAAGGGTAAGGGCGCCATTGATATGAAACAGATAACCCATGCGATTAATCCGGATGGTAGCGAGTATGAGGAGGATGTGGGGAAATGGTAGGGAGGAGAATTATAAGAGTATTCCCACGAAAGACAAAAGCAACACCTATTGATGATCTGGTTAGAATCGGAAAGGGGCCTGACCTCTTTGACGAAGCGGACGAGATTCATGTTTCCGTAACTTTTACTTGGGACATCCCGATGGCTGAAAAGTTGGCGCGTGAATGGAATCATGTTGCACCTGTTAAAATGGGTGGCCCTGCTTTGAATGAACGAGGTGGAGATTTTGTGCCGGGGATGTATCTCAAACCTGGTTATGTTATCACTTCGCGGGGATGTCCTAACCGTTGCTGGTTTTGCTCAGTTCCCAAACGAGAAGGGCGGGAAATAAGAGAACTGCCCATAACCGAAGGATGGAACGTCCTTGACGATAATCTTTTGGCTTGTAGCGACGATCATATCCGGGTGGTGTTTGCCATGCTGGGAAGACAAAGGCAGCCTGTTGAATTTACTGGTGGCCTTGAAGCGGCGCGGATGTCAAATTGGGTAGCAGGCGGCCTGACAACACTGAAAATAAAGCAGATGTTTTTTGCCTACGATACACCAGACGATCTGGAACCATTGCAAAATGCGGGGCGTATTTTACAGAGTTACGGGTTCAAAATTCACCCGCAGTCTCATTCCCTACGCTGTTTTGTCCTCTGTGGGTACAAGGGAGATTCGATCGGCCATGCTGAATACCGGATGAAAAAAACTATGCAAGCAGGATTCACGCCGATGGCCATGCTCTGGAAAGACGAGACGGGAAAACAGGACAAGGAATGGAAAAAGTTTCAAAGGGAATGGGCAAGACCTGCGATCATTTATGCGAAAAATGGTAGGGGGGGAAGTTATGATTGACAAGAACCGTGTAATCATAGGAAGTGACAACAAACAAGACTTTGGTCATAAAATTATTCGGGCACTATCTTTTTCAAAAGCTCTTCCTGAAGATGAGATAGCGAAAATAGAAGACAGCTTTGGCAAGGCCACTTATCCTAAAACAATAGAAGAAATGTTTGAGTTTCTCCGAGGAATCGGATTAAATCCAGAAGAAGATTTGCTATACTATAGGGATGCTGATACTGGAGTGAATTATAGCAAGGGGGGTAGGTCATGATTGACAGACTGAGACTTTATATTAGGGAGTTAATAAATAAGCTGTTTTACCCAAAACCGGAGATTGATAAAGATGGCGGGGTTGCTGAGATAAGGATTGGTAAAAATTCATGGGAGCAGCCCGATCCAAAATTCAGACCAAAATGGACGCCAAATATACATAAGAAAAAGGCGGGGTTGGTGTTTGATGGTAAGACTTATCTGCAAGGCAAGGTAGGGGAAAATGAGAAGATCTGATCGGCAAAGGGTGTACGATAAATATAAGGGTCATTGCGCTTATTGCGGGAAGGTGATCGATATGAAGTCCATGCAGGTTGATCACATCCTTCCTAGGTGCCGTTACCATTTCATTAAAACTGGCGATCTTAATGCTATGGAAAACTTAAACCCTTCGTGCCGAAGATGCAATCATTACAAGAGATCGAGTACCTTGGAGGGTTATCGGAGAAGGTTGATTACGTTGGCTGAAAGGTTGCAAAAGGTTTATATCTATAATGTGGCACTTGATTATGGTATCGTACAGGAACGGATTTTTGATGGGAAGTTTTACTTCGAAAAGGGAGGTGATTATCATGGGACCAGTAAAGAAACCTAAGCCGTGTGCAAGATAAGGAGGGAAGATCATGTTGTTATTTTTAGCGATAGTGGTATATCTGGTAGTGACTTTCTGGATATATAAAAAGCTGAATGATTATCATATGAGGCATAGGGGGTGGTGATGGGCTGGTCTGTAGGGTTTGATACACAATGGCAAAGGGATATAGGGTATGGAGTACCGGCATTCTGCGATCACCCCGACTGTAATAAAGAAATAAATCGGGGATTGGGTTACGTCTGCGGTGGTGAACCGTATGGGGGTGAACGAGGATGTGGACTTTATTTTTGTAGTAGGCACCTTTTAATTCATAGTAAATTACCGCAACTATGTAGCCGATGTTCTCCAAGAAGACAAAAACCGTTTTCTCCTACACCAGATCATCCCACTTGGATAAAACATAAACTTAAAGACCCGAGTTGGAAGCAATGGCGTGATGAAAATCCAGAAGAGGTAGAAAATTTGAGGGAGAAAATATGAACATAATAACCTATAAGTTCCGCGATATCGATTTCCATTTCCATCCAACCCCCCAGGCTCATGAACTCATCTCCGAGATCTTTAGGGACAACTATAAAGTCCTGGAGTCCGGCATAGAGTTCAGGGACCGTGACGTCATCTTGGACATCGGCGCCTGTGAGGGTATGTTTAGTATCATGATGTCCAAACTCTTCCCCCAGACCCGGATAATCGCACTTGAACCCGTACCCCGCACATTCATGAAACTCAAGCAGAACATAAAGCTGAACGACTGCCCTAACATCGAGGCTTATAATCTCGGGGCGGGCAAGGTGAGGGATAAGATCACCATATCCATGGGTAGGAACGACTACTCCGGGGGCAGTTCAAGTATCATGACGTTTGATGACCGCTACCATATCCGGGTCGAATGTGACGTCATGGGGCTGGATGAGATGTGGGGGGAATTCGGGCTGGATAGAGTGAGGTTGATAAAAATAGATTGTGAAGGGGCTGAATATGATATACTATACAATACTCATCACCTGACCAACGTGGATTATTTAACTGGTGAATTTCACATGAACGAGAAATTATCTTATAGAGGTTTCAGGATGGATGGGTTGGCGAACTGGGTAGGCAACAGGACGCAAGTAATATGTATAGAAGCCTGTAAGATGAGTGAGTGATGGACAAAGATACGCAATACTGGAAGGATAGATCTAAAGCTCTTGAAGTGAGAATGGATCAACTTGAAAAAGAGATACACCGACTAAAGGGACACAAACCATTGTCAAAGGAATTTATTGAAGAACATAATAAGCGTATAAGGGATAGGGTGAGATTATGTTTTTAGATAAAGATTTACCAATTATCGGGAGCCATAAAGTTAAGTTCTATGATATTTCCCCGAAGCTATTAGCAGAAAGGATGTTGAAGAGCTTTAGTAAGCCACGTCCTTTCCCGGGTGATTCACCTATCCTGGATGCTAAGGGAAAGCCGTACCGTAAAGAGGGAGGGGGGACGGTGAAGTTTAGAAGGTATGAGAATTTAAAGTGAATAAATAAAAGGAGGGAGTTATGGATTTCCAGTACGCATTAACAGCATTGAAGGAAGGCAAGAGGGTGTTCAGATCGGGGTGGAGCGGGAAGGATATGTATGTATTTTATGTCGGTAAGAATGAAAAGATTTTTGATGGAGAAAGGCTTCTTCAGCATCTCCCATATCTTTGTATGAAAACTGCAGATAATAAAGCAGTACCCTGGCTTGCATCACAGACCGACATCCTCGCAGATGACTGGGGATATATAGTCTAAACCATTTAACCTTGAGGGAGGAAAAAGATTATGGACGATAAAGACAGAATTTTCGGTGTACCATTACCCAGAGAAGATTCCGACATAAGAACGCTGATATCCAAAAAGAAAGAGGAAGGCGTCCTCACTATGCTATTCTCAACAGGCTTGTTTATCATCGGGCGACTTATCGGGGGCAATAAACTTCTCAAACCCCGAGTCTTCTCCATGTATGAAGCCCAGGAACAAAACCCGATAAGCCTTAAAATGGAGAAGGTAAACAGAATATCAATGTCTCCCCTGCCCGGCACCCCGCCGTTTATGCGTGTAGGGGCGGAAGCGGGAAGCTATCCCATGCCTGAGAAGGCAAAGGAAATCAGGGAGCTGTACGAAAGGGTCACGGATAAGAGTGTAGATCCGGGGGAATAAGATGGATATAAGGGTATGTGTTAGAGATATCGAATTAAAGGCAATTAGTTATCCGCAAGATTTTGTAGCAGATAAATTATACTGTGAGCGGAGGATGTTAGGTTTTGAGAAATATAAGAATATGGAGTTTGGTGTATGGCACAGAGATTGGGATTACATTAAGGAGTTCTATCTTAAAGCCGATGCACTAACTCCCGATTATTATACTTCAGGGATATAGAGCAACCAGAGCAGACAAGAAAATAACCGGAGGCGACTATGATTATTGGCTGAAATTATTCCCCCATATCAAGTCATGTATGATTATTCTGATGTCCAGACTATTAAGCGGTTTGCATTGGATAATACCCGTATGCGTTGTTTGATGGGCCCGTTCGGGAGCGGCAAGAGCTCTGGTTGTGTCATGGAGGATATCAGGCGCGCACACGAACAAACCCCTAGTCCGGACGGCATAAGGAGAACCCGATCTGTCGTTGTAAGGAATTCTTATGGTCAGCTCAAAGATACAACAATAAAGACTTTCCATGATTGGTTTCCGCCTCGTTTATTCGGTGAATGGCGAGTCACGGATCACACTTATATTTTCACCAAATTCCCTGGCATTCAACATGAGGTAATCTTCCGCGCCCTCGACCGACCTGATCAAGTATCCAACTTACTTTCCCTTGAAGTTACCTGGGCATGGTTTAATGAAGTAAGGGAAATTCCATGGAGCATTATTGAAGCCATGGATTCCCGAATAGGGCGTTATCCTTCCAAGCGTGACGGCGGGGCAAGTTGGTATGGGATGTTTATGGACACAAACCCGCCGGATGAAGGATCGTCCCTATATAACATTGCGGAAAAAACCAAACCAGATAACTTTAAGATGTTCAAACAACCTTCCGGTTTATCCTCACATGCAGAAAATACCAAACACCTTCCCAAAAACTACTACCAGAACTTGGCCAAGGGAAAGTCCGAGATGTACATTCGCATCTACATCCACGGGCAGTACGGGTATCTGGTATCTGGGCGACCTGTGTTTCAATCATTCAGGGATAATATCCATGTATCGCCGCATATTCTCGAACCCATGAAAGGATTACCAATTATCACAGGTTGGGATTTCGGATTATCTCCCGGGGTATCTGTCGGGCAAATCACCCCTCTTGGTCAACTTCGTATATTGGATGAGGTAGTGGCAGATGGGGTGCTCTTCAAACCATTCCTGGAAAACTCATTAATTCCCCTTCTTAGGCAAAAATACTTCGGTATGAGCGTGGTGGGTTTCGGGGACATGACAGGCACGAGCCGTGCCGCAACCGCCGAACAGACTTCTTTTGAGATTCTTCATAGTCATGAAATTGGATTAAATGGTGTTGAACCGGCTGGAACCAACGATATGGTTTCAAGGCTTGGAGCTGTGGAATATTTCCTGAACAAAATGGTTAATGGAGAGCCGGGGTTTCTACTTTCCCCTAATTGCCGCTATCTACGTAAAGCTCTCAATGGCGGATATCATTACGAGAAGGATAGGAAGTCTCTGGGTGAGGAGTATAAGCCAACTCCGGAGAAGAACTTTTCGTCCCATATTGCGGATTCATTGCAGTATTTATGTATGTATATACATGACCAACAAGAGAAAGAGAAAAGATGGAAACAGTTTGCCGCACAGATAAAGAAAAGAGATTATAGACCAGCGAGTAGTGAGGCCGGATATTAAAAAAGGAGATATATAGATGGGAGACACAGTGGATAGGTGGCGAGAGGACATTAAGGAATATACTAAGCGTGGGTTGAAATGTTCCATGTGGAAGCATGACGCTAAAGATATGGATAGAGATGAATTGCTTGCATTTATAGGATTTCTTGATGAGCAATTTACTGAATTCCAAAAACGGACTCACCC
>Ga0209226_10000918_pt1 | contig 14423 bp, 13 predicted proteins | sample BarGraNGADG00212_2_FD_184497 | JGI IMG/M metagenome (GOLD analysis project Ga0209226, IMG submission 184497) | Arctic peat soil microbial communities from Barrow, Alaska, USA - Barrow Graham LP Ref core NGADG0011-212 (SPAdes) (version 2) | ecosystem: Environmental > Terrestrial > Soil >...
CTGACGCTGGAAATGCAGAAGGGGCGCAGCCACGGCTGCGCCCCTTCTTGTTATGCCCTGATGGATGTGCGGCTGCTACGAGATGACGTCTGTCACCTGACGGGTGATGATGCCGGCGCTTTCGATGCTCGTGAGCATACCGTTCATCCCGCTGACCAGCTGGCCGTCGATGAACTGCTGCATCACCGGACGGATCAGAGCGTCCGTGAGGTCAGGCTTGGGGCTGTTGAACTCCATTGCATAGGTCTTGCCGGGCGTGTCGGTGCCGAACACGAGGCGAAGGACGGTGGTCTGAGAATCAGCCATGGGTTACCTCCTTACTCCACGAATGCGGACCGCCTGTTGCGTACAATGGCGGCCGTCTGCTCAGTGAGCAGAGTCATGAGCTGTCCGGCGCACGCGTATGCGACGGCGTCTGTGGCAAGCGGGTTGACGTAGGCGATGGTCTCACCCTTTTTGCTGACGAACGTGATGCGGATCGTTCCTGCCTGGTCCTGGACGGTCATCTGTGCCTCCTGTGTTCTGGATTTCGGGTACCCAGTCTCGTTATGAGGTACCCATCAACAGAAGGGTCCAGGATGAGCCTTTGATGCTGTTCGCGCTCGGTGTCGCTCAGTGGGCGAGGTCAGTTCAGCCGGTTGTCACGGCGGAGCCGGCGATGCCACGTGAACACACCTGAACCCAGGGAGAAAGCGAAGAACATGACGATGTAGGTGGCATTCTGGAAGGAAGTCCACATTAAAACCGATCCAAAGCGCGTCTTCCGGATTCTGCGCAGATTGTGAAGGATTGTGTGCGAAACCTGCCCTTGTGTGCCGCGATGAACCCGCTAAGATATCGAGCGTGTTAGATGAGAAGGTTCCGACTTTCTTTCTCCAACCAACTTACTACAATGGCGAGAGGCGTAAGCCTTTCGCCTTTTTTATTTCCCCTCATCAGTGATGCCCCTTCCTGCTGTCTCAGTTGACATCGTTTTACTTGACACGACAACGCGCTAGAATTTCTTCACGTGGAGTGGCACGTGACGCTAAGGAGGCGCATATGGTACACGATGAAGGCGAACTGGTACGTTTGGCGCTCGAACAGCTTCCTGACGGCGTCGTCGTAGCCGATGCTCACGGCCATGTCGTTACACTCAACGCTCAGGCGCGACTCATCAGGGGTCCGAGGTCGGATGCCGGCATCGCTTTTCCCCTGTTCTTTGCGGGCTCGGTGACCGAGGACGTCGAACAAGGTCTCGGAGCACTGCGGACGGGAACGGCAACAGAATTCTCGGTTGTCGAGGGAGACCCGTCGACAGGCAGGGTCTATGAACACCGATGCGTCCCCGTGAAAACGCTGAGAGGTGCCTATGCAGGGACTGCCGTGACATCTCGCGACGTGACGGACCGGCAGCTGCAGGATGCTCGTCAGGAGGCGCGAGTCTCCTGGCTTCAGCAGCAGGTCGTGACCCTGCAAGATGCACTGCCGGAGCGCTTTGTGGACAGCATGATCACGCTGGTCGACGCACTGGAGGCTCGAGACCGGTATACGCGCGGCCATTCCACCCGAGTCGCCTTCCTGGCCGGCAGGGTAGCTCGCAGGGTCCTGGGCCGTGCTGCCGATGTGGCCGAGATTGAGCTGGCCGCCCGTCTCCACGATATCGGCAAGGTAGCGGTCCCCGACTATCTGCTGGACAAGCCGTCCAGTCTGACGCGGGAAGAGGTAGTGATCATGGACACGCATCCTCTGGTCGGTGAGAGCATCCTGCGCCCCATCGTGCAGCTGCGCAATGTTGCGGCCATCATCCGCAATCACCATGAGCGATGGGATGGAGCCGGCTATCCAGATGGCTTGTCGGGAGAACACATTCCGGTCGGTTCTCGCATTCTGGCTCTCGCCGAGACATTCGATGCAATGACGTCTCAGCGTCCATATCGCAGCTCTCTCTCGGTGGCAGAGGCCCGGGAGAAAATCGCAGGACACCTTGGGACGCAGTTCGATCCCACAATCGGGCTGACATTTCTCGACATGATTGGTTCTGGCGAGATTTTGCCCGAGGACCAGCTCGAAAGCGAGACCGGATGATCCGCCGCGTAGCATCGCAGAAGCGACACCTCGCCGTGTCGCAGAGTTACGAGAACTTCCTTCTGTTCTCGTACGGTGACTACTTCGAGCCCGGAAACGTTCGCTGGGGCGGTCTCCGGTTTTTCAACGATGACCTCATCCACCCCGCGTGTGGTTTCCCGCTCCACTTCCATGACGAGATTGAGGTTGTCACCATCGTCGTGACAGGGGAGATACGACAGCGGCAGGGGGTTCAGGTTCCGGTACGCCTGCGGCCAGGTGACGTGCAGGTCCTGTCTTCCGGGTCCGGTGTCCGTCACGTGGAGACGAACGAGTGCCCGGGACAAGCCCATTTGTATCAGATGGGGATTTTTCCGCGGGTGTCTGGGCTGATGCCGACTCATACTGAGGCTGCATTTGGAGCGATTCCTCCTCCCAACGAGCTGGTCGCAGTCGCCTCCGGTCAGAACAAGGCAGGGGCGATTCCGATGAACGCGGACGCGACCGTTTTCGTTGGCTCCCTTGAACCCTACCAGATGATCGAATACCGGATGGCCCCGGACCGTTGCGCTTTTCTCTACCTGACTCGCGGCGCCCTGACTGTCAATGGGGTCGACTATGAGGCGGGGGACCAATCGCGCATAGCGGACGAGCCCGATTTCATGCTCGGGGCAATCGACCACTCGGACTTTGTCCTCGTGGATGTGCCGACGCTGGGGCAGACGATTCGCGAATAGCGTACCACAACAGGTACAAGCCGCGGGGAAAAAGCGAGGGGCCCCAGACGGGGCCCCTGCGAAGGAGGGCATGTGATAACGTTTGGCGCTATCACATCCTTATTATATCACTTCTATGCAAACGCTGTCAAGAGGTCCGGATATTGGCCGGCCTTCTTGTCTCTGACCAATGATTCGAGCTCTTTGGCGTATTCACGCTGTTTTCATGATGTCTTGGTGTTGAAGCAGAGTGACCGTCACGACCGACCGAACGCTGAGGGCGGCTGGAACCCGTACTGGATCTGGGGTCCCAGGCAAACTCAGTCTCGCGTCTTGGAGCTGGGGCCTTGTAGTCGAAGCCGGAGAGGGTACGCCGTTCGATGGGCGTCCCCAGAACCTTCTCAATATCACGGACCAGGATCGTGTCCTCCTCAGTGACCAGAGTGAACGCGTCTCCCGAATGAAGAGCTCGCCCGGTACGCCCGATGCGATGGGTGTAGGCGTCCGTCGTGTCCGGGATGTCATAATTGATGACGTGCGAGATCTGTGTCACATCGATGCCGCGAGCCGCAATGTCGGTAGCGACCAGTACCTTGTACCTTCCGTCACGAAAGCCGCCCAGTGCTGCCTGGCGTGCGCGCTGTGACAGATTGCCCTGCAGCGACGTCGCTCGGTAGCCTTCATTGGCCAGCTTCTCGCCAAGCTTCTTGGCACGGTGCTTGGTGCGCGTGAAGATGAGGACCGACTCCGTATCCGTGTGCTTCAGCAACTCGATGAGCAGCGGCGTCTTGAGGTGCTGCGGTACCGGGTAGAGAGCATGCGAAACCGTTTCTACCGGAGCGGAGTGGCCGATCTGGACTGTCACGGGGTCATGCAGGATAGCATCGGCCAGATGGCGGATGTCCACCGGCATGGTGGCGCTGTACAACAGGTTCTGGCGCTGGGCAGGGAGGTTCTTGATGATGCGGCGGACGTCGGGCAGGAAGCCCATGTCCAGCATCATGTCCCCTTCGTCGAGGACGAGGACCTGTATCCTGGTGAGGTCGACCGTACCTTGGCTGATATGGTCCAGCAAGCGACCAGGGCAAGCGACGACAATGTCGACGCCGCGCCGGAGCGCATCGATCTGTGGATTGATGCCGACGCCGCCGTAGATGGTGAGAACGGTGAGGCGAGTTTTGCGGCCCAGGTCGCGGAAGTCCTCGGCGATCTGCTCCGCCAGTTCGCGGGTTGGAGCGACGATGAGGGCGCGCAGCGAACCGCGCGGTCCCGTCAGCAGGTGCTCCATGATCGGAAGTGCATATGCGGCCGTCTTGCCTGTGCCGGTCTGGGCAAGGCCCATGACGTCATGTCCTTCCATGACAGGGGGAATACCCTTCTCCTGGATGGGTGTGGGTGTGGTGTAGCCGCACGAAATAATACCCGCGGTAAGGCGGGGGTCGAGACAAAATGAATCAAATGTCACGTGAGCTCCTTGTGCCGGCGCTCGACGGGATGACGCTCTCAGACAGTCAGCAGACGGCTCTTTCATATGTCGGATGTCGCCGCACGGGTGTGGCGAGTGCTATTGGACCCATGCTATGAGACATCGACAGTGAGCGTTCGGTCGGATTAGTCCCGACCGTCTGTTTCCCTGTGCACGGACCTGTAAAACACTACAGTATGGGTCCGAACAGGGTATTGTCAACGAAGGTTGTGTGGTGATCCTGATTGCAGGAATTCCAGCACTTCATTGAGAGATGCTGCGCCGTTGAGGACTCACTTGGCAGGGGCCTCACCCTCTTGAGACCAGTGGCGGGCGAGGGCCGTCGGTATCTCGGCAATGTCGTGGATGCAGACGTCTGCGAGCGCCAGTTCCTCTGGAGCCCAACCGTAGACGGCGCCTATCGCAAAGTAACCTCCTGCATGGGCGGCCTGCATGTCGTCGGCCCGGTCCCCCACCATGGCGCACTGCTCTGGACGAAGCTCATTCCACACCTCACAGAGCATCACGGGTTTTGTTTCGCCGCTGCGTTTTGGTACACGGACGAGGTCAAAAAGATCCCGGACGCCTGCCCGGGTCAGGATCATCTCGGGATACCACGCGGGGGCGTTGCTGCACACACCCAGTTTCCATTCGTCCAGTGCCAGTGCCCTGAGGACGTCTGTGGTACCAGGGTACAGCTCGCCCTGTGTCTTCACGTATTCCTGTTCCAGGAGGTCGAACTCAGAGGCTAGCTCCTGGGTCGATGTGCCGAGCTGCAGCTCTTCCAGCCAGGCTCGCCATTCGCTGCCGCTCTGGCCGATGAAGCCTCGAAGGAACTCTTCATCAGGTACCGGGAAGGCATGACGGCCGGCAAACTCCCGTACAGCAGGAAAGAAGGATGTCTCTGTCCGAAAGAGCGTACCATCCATGTCGAACATGATCAGGTTCATCGCTGGCCTCCTGTCCTGCGTTGCGTGCTTGCTCTTGCAGGTACTGCAACACATGCATTGTAGAGCCGTGGGTCGTGTCGTGCAAGATGGGACCGCAGGTTCTGTGAAGACCTGTGCGGAACAGATGCCTGAACGTTGCTACAATATGAATACAGGTGGCGACGAGAGGCCGGCAGACCGCATCCGGAAACTCCACCGTACGGGAGGCATGATCATCGATATAAGACGTCCAGAAGGCAGGCACAGTGGTGAGAAGAGGACGGCGCTCAAGGGGCTGGCTGCCATTATGCTATGCCTGGCTCTGCTGACCTCTCTCATGTCCATGCATTTTTCAGCTCTTGCCGAAACGCTGATTGTCGGGTCTGCTGTCCAAGTCACCGGCACAGGGGGAGACGGCCTCAACGTGCGATCGTCGGCTGCCAGTACGGGAACCATCGTTGGCGTCGAAAAAGACGAGGCCCGCGGGGTCGTCCAGGAGGGTCCTGTTGCCGGCGGCGGCTTCATCTGGTGGCGTGTCCAGTGGAAAAGTGGTGTGATGGGCTGGTCTGTCGCCACGTATCTCAAGGTGGCTGCCCCGAGTCCGATTCCCAGTGCGCCGACGGCCCTTGGAGCTACGTCCGGGATCGAGTCCGTTGTGCTTTCATGGAGTCTTCCCGAGGATCCCGGAACCGCCCCGATTACTGCCTGGCGCATCTACCGCGACCGTCACACGGTTCCGTCGACGCTTGTTGCCACACTGAATGTCGGCGATCAAGGCTTCTACACGCGCACCTGGACGGACGGCCCCATGCTTGTCGGTGGCAGGTCCTACTGGTACGCTGTCAGCGCTGTCAACGCGAATGGCGCGAGCGCTCTCTGCGCAGGTGTCCAGGTGATTCCACAGGTGGCACCGATGCCGACTGGCGTCTTCTTTCTTCCTCCGGAGCTCGATTTCGGAGGCGAGCAGACGTCACTTGTCCTGACTCTGCAGAACGCGGGGAGCACGCCAGTAACGTTCGACATCATCCCTGGCGCCTCATGGCTGGTCGGCGTTGCGCCCACGTCAGGGAGCGTGCCTGTCAGCGGAAGCCAGCGCATCAACATCGGGGTGCAGCGGACTGGCATGCCGGCGGGGACCTACGAGAGTCTCGTCCGCATCACCTGTCCTACGGGCAGCATCAATGTCCCCGCACGGATGAGGGTCGGGATGATCCAGGGCATCGACGTGTCACGGTGGCAGGGCACTAACCAGTCGGGAGGCCCCGTCGACTGGGGGGCCGTTCGCAGTACGGGTTTTCAGTTTGCCTATGTGAAGGCGACCGAAGGACTAATTATCACGGACCCTTTCCTTAACGTCCTGGCCCCCGGCGCCCGCTCAGCGGGGCTGCTGACAGGAGTCTATCACATCTGTTGGCCGGCTGACAACACCGCCGCAGCCGAGGTGGCCTACTTCCTCCGGGTCGCAGGACAATATATAGCTCCCGGCTTTCTCGTCCCGGTCCTGGACATCGAGCCCCGGTACAATATCCATGGCATGGCGATGGTGCGCTGGATCGACGAATGGGCGGGTGCCGTGCGAGCGGCCAAGGGGGTCAACCCGGTGATCTACTGCAGCGCTTCTGTCGCTGCGGACCTCCACAAGGCCGACCCGACCATCGATGGGCGCTATCGTCTGTGGCTAGCGGGCTATGCTCCTGCCGCCCAGCCAAACACGGGCGGGTGGGGCTCGTGGGCATTCTGGCAGTATACTGACACTGGGACCGTTCCAGGCATCGAAGGGCACAGCGTCGACTTGGACTGGTTCAACGGCAACGAGCAGAGCTTGGCACAATACGTCATCGGTGTGGTCACTCCCACCCCATATACGCTGATTTCTGCGGTCATGGGCAACGGCTTGCTGAGCATTGAGCCGCAGACGAAATCGTATTCTGCAGGGAGTACAGTGACGGTCACCGCAAGGCCGGCTCTCGGGTGGGAGTTCGCCGGGTGGAGCGGCAGCGTGACTGGTACAGCCAATCCGCTCGGGCTCACCATGGATGACAACAAGTCCCTCCTGGGGACGTTCAAGAAGTCCGTCGACCCGAACCAGCATATCATCACGCTTTCGGTGGGCAGTATGGTCGCTCATCTGGACGGCCAGGTCGTGACCCTGGACACTCCTCCCGTCATCGTGAGCGGTCGAACGCTGGTCCCATTGAGGCCCATCATCGAGGGTTTGGGCGGCGCAATCACCTGGATCCCCGAAACACGCAGTGTCGAAGTGGAGTTCAACGGGACGACCCTCCTGCTCCAGATCAGGAATCGGACTGCTGTCATCGACGGCGAGGCGGTGCAGATGGACGTTCCCGCCACCATCATGAACGGCAGGACCATGCTGCCAGTGCGCTTCGTCAGTGAGCACCTTGGCGCAGACGTCCAGTGGGAGGAACTCACGAAGACCGTCACCATCACCGTCAGCAACACGACCGTCGCCGGGGAAACGTCGACCCAGCAGTAGGTGCCTGTGTAGGGCGACCACATTGCAGATTCCGTTGTGAGTCTGTGCGACGCCTGTCAGCCTCGAGAACCTCTGCTACTGACGCTGATACGTTCCCATCAGCTCCCCTTGCGACAGGACGTGTCCTCTCATGGCTGCGTCGAGCTGTACCCGATTCGCCGATGCCGAGAGGGACAGCATCGTGTCCAAAGCGTAGACCCGGAAGTAGTACCGATGGGCGTTGCCGCGTGGCGGCATCGGGCCGTGGTATCCGGACGTTCCGGCACTGGTCACGCCCTGCACCGAACCGTCCGGCAGGGACGCACCCGTGGGCACATCCTGTGCGAGCCCCGTCGATTCGGCAGGGATGTTCCACAGGGTCCAGTGGACCCAGGTTCCCGCCGAGGCATCAGGATCCTCGCAGACGAGGGCGAAGCTGACGGGGCCGCCCGGCGTGTCCTTCCAGGAAAGGTCCGGCGAGATGTTCTCACCCTGTCCCGTGTACTTGACCGGGATGGGCTTGCCGGCTGCGAATGCAGTACTTGTGACCGTAATTCCCATAGGTACCTCCTGCATGTCCGTCGTACTTGCTCGACATCCCGCGCTCCATGCAGTCAGGATGACGAGCGTGCACGTCAGAACCAGCCTTGATGTCCTTCTCACCAATGATCTGCCTCACGCGTTGCAGCAACCGCTCTGCATTTCACCCAAATGATGAGTGGCCACAGTATACATTGTGCTTCGCGCAGAGCAACAGCAAGCAGAAAGGCCCCGGCGGTTGTCCGCCGGGGCCTCATGTTTATCGCTGTGTTCTGCTGGTGTCAAGATTCCCTGATTGTTACGGCGCCAGTTTGATGGTAACGACCACGGTGACCTTCCGGGCTACAGGAGCAGACCCATCCGGGCGCAGGCCATCGACAGGGACAATTGCAGTCAGGATGTCTCCCACTTTGCGGATGGTGACAGCTGATGTACCGTCAGAGAACAGCGGAATCGTCTTTGACTTGAGGACGATGCTGCGGTTGAGGCGGTTTGCCTGTTCCACCGTGTGGGGGGTCGAGGCTTCGAGGATATAGAGGTACGCCCAATGGTTGGCAGGAACATCCGGCCAGCGAACATCTCCACTCAATCCTGTGACCTGTGAAGACGCGCTGATCTCACGGCCAAGTCCGCGATCGGCGATTGCTGTGAACTCTGAACGAAGGATATGGGCGTCTGGTTTATATGCCCCATCCGGATACCCAGTGATGAGCCCGTATTTCTGCATGGACTCGATGTAGCCAAGTGCCCAGTGGGTTGCAGGGACATCGTTGAAGGAAGACGACAGAAGGTTGTGGAATGGTTCGACCTTCAGCGTCCGAAGGAGAACGGCGGCTGCCTCGGCGCGCGTGATGAATGCGTCAGGCCTGAACGTTCCTGAAGCGTCACCTTCCATGATGCCTTCGTCAACCATGATCTGGATATACCCCGATGCCCAGTGGGTCGCAGGGACATCCGGGAAGGAAGGATTGGTGTCGGACCAGCCGAGTCCGAGAGCGCGGGACAGTGACGTGGCGACTTCCGCCCTGGAGACGTTGCGTTCGGGCTTGAACATGCCGTCCGGGTAGCCGACGAAGAACGTATGGTGGTAGACCTCGTCGGACACGCTGCTGTCGACGGCTGTCAGTGTCTGGGAGACGGAGCCCGTCTTGCCGGTGGAATCGGTGACCGTGACGCCGACCGTGTAGGTGCCTGCGGCGGTATACAGATGACGAACGACCAATCGGCGGTCTGTCGATGTGCCCGTGACTGCTGCAGACCCGTCACCGAAGTTGACAGACCAGGTGAACGGAGCCGTGCCGTCGGTCCAGCTCTCATCGACCACGATCTCACTTGTGCGGAAGATCTGGAGCGGAAGAGCGAGAGGATTGAGGTGCAGCCCGACTGGAGGCGTGACCGCATTCACAGCTACGCTTGCTGTGTTGTTGGCTGGAGTCGCGTCGGTCTGTTCGACTGTGGCCGTGGCGGCATTCGTGATCGCCCCTGTCTGGGTAACGGTGGCGGTGATGCTCAAGGCCGCGCTTGCGGCGTTCGCCAGCGTTCCAATTGCCCATACGTGGGTCGTGCTATTGTACGCGCCGGTGGGTGTAGAAGACACGTAGGTGAGACCAGCCGGCAGAGTATCGGTGACGCTGACGTTGGTGGCAGTGTCGGGGCCATGGTTTGAAACGATGATGGTGAAGGTGACATTGGCGCCCACAAGCGGCGTGGCGTTGTCGACCGTCTTGGTGATGCTGAGGTCCGCCGTCGCCGGTGGATTGATGGCAAAGGTGGCCGTGACGTTCAGGTCCGCGTCTATGCCGATGTCAGTCCTGTGAGTGTTGAGGAACCCATCGCTCCACTGGACGAAGTGATACCCTGCGTTCGGAACGGCCGTTACGGCTGTGCCGTTCGCGCCATAATTAACGGTCTGCGGAGTCGTTCCCGTGATCGTGCCGTTCACACCTGCCGTGTAAGTCAGGGTGAAGGGTTTATACACCGTGACGGTATACATCAGGGTCGATGCGTCAGCAGCCGTCACTATGTAGGCTACCGGGTTGGTGAAGTCATGAGCGAGCCCGGTTGCCGGACTGACTGATACTCCGGTAATCGTGATCGTCGGCACAAGAGCAGTGACAACAGTGGTTAGTGGTACAGCCAGGGCAATTGTATGATCAGTCTCGTTGATTGCTGCGACAACCGCCGGGGTCAACGCGTTGAAGTTGAAGGCGGTGATGGCTTTGGAGGCAGTGTTGGCAGCAACAGTCACAATGACCGTGTAGGCCTGGGTCGACGCATCAATGGCTGTCACTGTATACACGACCGGGCTGGTGAAGTTGGCAGGCAGTCCAGAGGCCGGACTCACTGATGCTCCGGTAATGGTGATCGTCGGCACAAGAGCAGTGACCACCGTGCCAAATGGTACTGTCAGCAGGACTGTCTTGGTTGTCTCGTTTACTACTCCGGCAACCGGCGGAGTCAACGCGTTGAAGCTGAAGGCTGTGATGGTTTTGGAGACAGGGTTGGGAGCAATAGTCACCGTGACGACATATGCCTGAGTCGATGCGTCAGCGGCGGCTACCGTATACGTCACCGGGATGGTGAAGTCGTGAGCCACTCCAGAAGCTGGGCTGACCAGCGCTCCGGTAATGGTGATGGTCGGCACAAGAGCAGTCACGACGGTACCAAACGGTACCGTCAGGGTGACTGTCTTCGTGGTTTCATTGACCACACCGATGACCGGGGGGGTCAACGCGTTGAAGTTGAAGGCGGTGATCGCTTTGAGGGTAGCAGGGTTCGGAGCAAAAGTCACGATGACGAGATAGGCCTGGGTCGATGCGTCAGCGGCGGCTACCGTATAGACGACCGGGACGGTGAAGTTGGCCGCTACTCCAGAAGCTGGGCTGACCAGCGCTCCGGTAATGGTGATGGTCGGCACAAGAGCGGTCACGACCGTACCAAACGGTACCGTCAGGGTGACTGTCTTGGCGATCTCATTGACGACACCGATGACCGGGGGGGTCAACGCGTTGAAGTTGAAGGCGGTGATCGCTTTAAGGATGCTCGGGTTCGGAGCAAAAGCCACGATGACGAGATAGGCCTGGGTCGATGCGTCAGCGGCGGCTACCGTATACGTCACCGGGACGGTGAAGTCGTGAGCTACTCCAGAAGCTGGGCTGACCAGCGCTCCGGTAATGGTGATGGTCGGCACAAGAGCAGTCACGACCGTACCAAACGGTACCGTCAGGGTGACTGTCTTGGCGATCTCATTGACGACACCGATGACCGGGGGGGTCAACGCGTTGAAGTTGAAGGTGGTGATCGCTTTGAGGGTAGCAGGGTTCGGAGCAAAAGTCACGATGACGAGATAGGCCTGGGTCGATGCGTCAGCGGCGGCTACCGTATACGTCACCGGGACGGTGAAGTCGTGAGCTACTCCAGAAGCTGGGCTGACCAGCGCTCCGGTAATGGTGATGGTCGGCACAAGAGCAGTCACGACCGTACCAAACGGTACCGTCAGGGTGACTGTCTTGGCGATCTCATTGACGACACCGATGACCGGGGGGGTCAACGCGTTGAAGTTGAAGGCGGTGATCGCTTTGTCAGTGACAGCAGCCCGGGCCGAAGGCATCTGGGCGATGAACCCGGTGGACAATGACAGGACGAGGCATGCTGCGATGAAAATCGACAGAACCTTTCTCATGAATCTCTCCTCTCTAGGATGTGCCGCCAGCATTGAGGACGATGGCGACGGACGTGGGCGTCAGCCCGCACAGACTCGTATGACAGGAACCTGCAGACGACCATCCAATGTCGCCGGCTATGAAAGGTCTACCGCAGATGCTGGAAAACTGAAGCGGGATGGGCTCCCCAGTATGAAGAAACTGTTTGCGGTGATGGCGTAGAAGACGTTCCCCGTAAACGAGAACTTCACCAAACCTTAGATCTTCGCTTGCCATGCATTGCCTCCTTCACGAAGCATGCGACGAAGCAGTTCCCGTTCACCACTCGAAATTACTACAGTTGTCGAACCGTTCTTGCCCTTCCACTATGATATCCCGGTTGGTACCAGAAGGTTGCATACGACCCGGAAAACAATAATTAGGAAACTCGCAACAACCATATCAAATGTCTCATGCGGGTGACTCAGGATCGCGTTCACATGCTGTCGCCACATGCGTGCGTTGTCAGGCATAAATACAGCGAACAGTCTCCTTATCTGGTTCTCTTCCCCGCTCTCAGGCCGCTTCTCTTCTACGGTCGGAAGGCTGGAGATCCGCCCTTCGATGTGAGTGGCCGGCAATGCGCCGCACACGCTGATTTTATTTAGCTAATAATAGTATACCAATAATATCACCTCATGGCAACAGCATTTGGCCGTTACGGTGAAGTTCGTCTTCACGAACAATGGTTCGAAGAGCTGGATGAGAGGCAATGATGCCTGTCTAGCGACACCAAAGTACGGTTGTGAATGCCGGCTTCCCGCTTCGGGGCGCCGTTCGTGTATGATATGGGTGTGGATAACATGACTGGGCTCGACATACGGATCGTTCGGGCGACACCGGATATGGCCGCCTACGTGGACGGGCTCCGCAGCAACTTAGTCGTGAAGGCGCGTGTCAAGGTGTCCATGTGCGGTGACAGCTATGACTTCGACGTCGATTCCGTCCAGCATCCATATGAGAAGACAGAGGCTAACTGTCCGGACTGTGCCTATCTCGGCAGAGATGACGCGGCCATCTATCTCGCATTTGTCGGAGAAAAACTGGTAGGACAGGTCTGTGTCCAGGAAGACCACAACAACATGGCGCGTGTCTGGGAGCTGCGCGTTGAGCATGGCCACCGCCATCACGGTATCGCGACGTTGCTCATGGATACTGTCAAGGCATGGGCTCTTGCCCGGGGGCTGCACTGGCTGCGCGCAGAAACGCAGGACGTCCACGTGACTGCATGCTTGTTCTACCGTGACTATGGGTTCGTCATCGGCGGGTTCGACCGTCTCTACCTGCGGGCCACGCCGGGCAGCGAGGACGAGACCGCCATCGTCTGGTATCTCGAGGTCTGAAGACCTCCAACACGGTTCCTGAGCGTCCGGTTTTCGCCGGGTCCAGGGTGTTGACCAAATTCCCTGTTCTGTCATGCTGATGTCAGCGGAGATTCCGATACCGTCGAGCATGACCCAGTGGGAGGAATATTATGGTCTTCCTGTCGCGGGAAGAAGCGGGAGCCAAGCTGGCAAGTGAGGTCCGTGACCAGGGGTTGATCTTCGACCTTTGCTGTGGGATTCCACGCGGTGGGGTCATCGTCGGATCTGTTGTCGCCCAGGAGCTCGGCTTGCCGTTCGGTGTCCTGCTCATCCGCAAGATCCGTGCTGACGCTAACCGCGAACTTGCGGTGGGGGCTCTCGGCTATGCCGGAAACGGCAGTTTCGCCACCATCCTGTCACCCGAATCCGCACACGAACCGCGCGAGCACCTCGACGCCGAGATTGGCTTCGAGAAGGAACGCCTTGTCCTGTACGCAGAGCTGTTCGAGCGCTACATCCCCCAGACATGGGAACGCGGCGCCCGTGTGCTGGTTGTGGACGACGGTATCGCAACCGGAGCGACGATGATCGCTGCTGTGGATGTCGTCACCAGCATGGGATGTGTCCCCACGGTCGGAACGCCGGTCGTGGACAAGGAAGTGATGCGCCAGCTGGTCGAGCAGGGGTACCATGTTGTGGCAGTCCATGCGGCCGAATGGCTGATGGCTGTCGGGCAGTTCTACGAGGACTTCCATGAGGTCAGTGACCGCGAAGCCCTGTGCTGGGCCAATCGAGCGTTCCGTCCGCGGCGGATCCGATAGAGCAGGAGCGTCAGCAAACATTATTATCCCAAGGCACGTCACGGAAGCAAATGACCCGCTGTCCGGACGGACAGCGGGTCTTCAAGTGCGAAAAGAAGAGTGAGACTACCTGTCAGACGTCACCAAAACGGCGAATGAACCAGGTCTTGACCATCTGAGTGAGAACAACGTAGGTCAACAGCATGCCCAGCAGGAGCAGCCAGTAGAGGGGCGGCAACGTGACAAAGCCCAGGATGCGTGCGATGGGTCTGACAACAGTCATCAGTGCGCCCGTGGCGACAACCGCCACCGAACTGATGAGCAGCGGTTTGCTGGCCAGGCTCTGGATAAACGGGATCTTGTTGGTGCGGATGACGTGGACGATGAGCGTCTGGGTGAACAGCGATTCCACGAACCAGCCGGAGTGAAACAGCGCTGGGTTGTTC
>Ga0209226_10000921_pt1 | contig 14404 bp, 10 predicted proteins | sample BarGraNGADG00212_2_FD_184497 | JGI IMG/M metagenome (GOLD analysis project Ga0209226, IMG submission 184497) | Arctic peat soil microbial communities from Barrow, Alaska, USA - Barrow Graham LP Ref core NGADG0011-212 (SPAdes) (version 2) | ecosystem: Environmental > Terrestrial > Soil >...
CACCGATGGAGTTGCGGCTACATTGATGGCTGCTCTGGGGAGCACAACATGTGGTCGGCTCACAGTGATCATACCAGCGGGAATTCTGATGGGGCTAGGATTGCTCGCCATTGTTCTATCCGCACTGTGGAGTACGGCATGTTTGGTACCACGTCTTGGCAAGTGCCGCTGTCGTTCGCCTATCTTCTTCGCAGATATTGCCAGTGCTTGTGCTGCTCCAGCAGACTACGAAGTCATGGTCGGTGATGTTATTGAGGATGTCAGTAAGCTCAAGGCTGAACTTTGCAGCCAGATATGGGCAAACTCCTGCGTTGCGAGCGAGAAGTTCGCGGCAGTGAATAAGGCTACAGTGGCATTGATGCTTGCTATCGCATTGCTTGTGGTCTCAGGAGTCGTTGCTTGGCTGATTGGAGTGTTGTGACGCTCAGACCGGAGGACTGTCCATTTGATCACCGAAACACAGATGCCGAAAATATACAGGGATGTCATCGACAGGCAAGTGGAGCTTTACTCACAGAAGCGCTCCATTACGCACTACAATAACATCCCAGACACACCGAACATACCTCTCGACAACCAGGCTTACTGGCTGAAGATACCCAACGTGATCTGTGTATACGTTGATATGGTGTCCTCGACACGACTGAGCGCGGCTCTACACGACACGAGCACAGCAGGAGCATACCAATTGTTTACTGGCACAGCGGTGCGGCTTTTCGATGCGTTCGATGCTCCTTACATTGACGTTCGCGGAGACGGGGTTTTCGCCCTTTTCAACAGCGACCAGCCGTATCGGGCAATAGCCGCAGCCGTGACATTCAAGACATTCGCTCAAGAGGTGTTCGTGCCGAAGATCAAGGCGAAGACGGAGATTGATCTGGGGGCACACGTTGGGATCGACCAGAAAACCGTTCTGGTGAGGCGTATCGGGCTGAGGTCCATCGAGGGTCGCACCGATAGGCAGAACGAAGTCTGGGCGGGTAAGCCTATCAACATGGCTGCCAAACTCGCAAGCTTGACGCAGCCAGGAGAACTACTCGTGTCGGACAGATACTTCAGCAAGATCACGGACGAGCTTGTACGCGAGTCGTGCGGGTGCCCGAACGACGAGAAGCGAGACCTCTGGACTGAGGTCGATCTGGAGACTGATCCCGATTGCATAGAACACAAGGATTTGTTTGATTTCGGCACAGCTTACCGACTTAGAACCATGTGGTGCCCAACGCACGGAGAGCAATTCTGCAAGGATGTTCTACAGTTGGATGAAGAGGACTAGCGGGAATTCTATGGCAACCTACCCAGAGATTCAGAAGTGGGTGAAATCCAAGCACGGCTTCGTGCCCAAGACCTGCTGGATCGCCCACTGCAGGGAGATGTGCGGATTGCCTCTGCGCACTGCCCCAAATTGTCGTGGGAAAGATCGAGCAAATCCATGCCCACCGGACAAGAAACCGGCAATCATGGAAGCTCTTCGGCATTTTGGGATTGTTGCTGTGTCTAGCCCTGATCGGGATACGGACTGATGAACCTCGGTGGCTTCTCCTGGAAACGGCTACTCGGCATATCTGCCATGAAATCCCGACTTTCACGGCAGATCGGCATCCCCCTGACACGCTCAGGCAGACAGCGTAAGTTTGGTGAGGCAGCGGGGTGTGCGGTTATGGTGGTGGGGGTGCTGATCGTCGTGTCGGTGATGGCTGTTGCGACACAGAAACTTGGATGGAGATAAGCGCAATGCAGGTGAAGATTGAAAACAACGAACTGGTGATCCGCATATCGCTAGAGAAACCGAAACCCTCGTCGTCTGGCAAGACCCTGATAGTCGCCAGCACCGGCGGCAACTACCAGAGCGATGTGGAAGTGAATGGCAAGCCCGTCTTCGTGGGTGTCAACGCATATATTAAGAAATAGGTGCTCTCACCGAAGCAAAGGCGGATTGTGAATCGTGACCAGTAGAACTCAACCACCCAAGATTTACCAATTCAAGATCACCTTGAAGCACACCAGTCCACCAATCTGGCGCAGAATTCAGGTGCCTGGGAACTTAGACCTCATCGACTTGCACGACATTATCCAAGTCTTCATGGGATGGGATAACGACCATCTATTCGGGTTTGTGGTTGGCGGTGTGCGATACGAGGATAACGAAGAGACCGGTGATCCCAGCATCAAGGGTGTTTATGAAACTCTCATCTCCAGTGCCTTTACTCGCAAAGGAGTCAAAGGCATATACACCTACGATTTTGGCGACAACTGGGAACACGAATTGCTTGTTGAAGGAATCATCGACCCCGAACCTGGCATTAAGTATCCGATCTGCATTGACGGCAAATGCAGTTGCCCACCAGAGGACTGTGGCGGAGTAGGCGGATACTATCGGCTCATCGACATCCTGAAAGACCCAAAGCATGAAGAGTATAGTGACATGGTCGAATGGGTTGGCGATGGCATCGACCCCGAGAAGTTCGATTGTGATTCGGCAAACCGACGCCTGAAGGGGAAGGTCGTGCTGAAGAGCGGGTAGGAGTATCCGTGATGGCAACTGATAACGAGAAACGCCGACGCTACTATGCGGAGAACCGCAAGGCGATAAACGAATACAGAACGAGGTGGCGGGAGACATCGGCTGCCCATGCCGCCTGGAAAGCTGCCAAAGCCTCCGACGCACCGGGGATAAGGAATGAAGGCGGTCGCAAGAGAGTTCGCAACAAGGAGCTGGCGGCGATCTACCGCAAACGCAGTCAGGAACGAAAGCTATATGGCGAACCAAAGACCCCACTCCCTGTAAGACCCGAACCACCGCCGACGTCCCGAGAGGTGCTGATGGTTGCCTGCATCCAGGTTCAGGAATCCATACGGGCACTTGGCGAGGCTCGCTTGTCAGCAGTAAGGGCTTATGCTCTGGAGCACTATCCGGGACTGAACCGAGAGCTTATTACGATGGCAGTGGGGGCGCTTTGGGTCAGAGGACACGCCTCCGTAGAACCCGGTGCCAATGAGAACGATCCAGTGGTGAGGCTCGTGTAGCGGTGGATATTACCGTGCCAGCGTAACCCTTTTCGCTGTTCCGCACGTTTTATCCTAATGGAATGCTGATACGAGCAATCGTTAGTCCAGGAAGGACCGACCCACAATGAAACGCATGCTTGCCCTGCTGATCGCAACCCTAACGCTGAGCGCAGCACACGCTGCTAAGAACCCGAATTACACACTCTACTACCTCGATAAGACCCGAAATGTGTGCTCTGTCGAGGTCAGCGCAACCAAGAAACTTCCAACCCATCCCCACAGACTGACTTCAGGTGGCGGTTATGACGGGTACTCCGTTTCGCCCGATGGCAATCAGGTCTTCGGGTGTAAGCAGATCGGGGTAAAATATGACGAATTCCTAGTATTCAAGTGCTACCTGGAAAAGAGCGGAAGGAGGCAGGAAAGGATACCTGGCACCGTAATGGCAGACGAGTACCCTCCGTCAGCTGATTGGTCACCGCACAAGAAGTATCTCATTGTTAGCGTCCCCGGACAGGCAGAGCTAAGCCAGACGATCATCTACTCCGTCGAAAGGCACAAGATCGTATGCGACACAATGGACTTGGTTCCTGATTTCAGTGGCGACCAAGCCTATTCGTTCGCATTGCAGGATATGGGGGATGGCGACAATGATCCTTCCTGGTTGCGTCTTTTGGATATGCGAACCGGGAAGATGACGAAGGTAGCTCAGGTGAACTTCGGAGTCTATGGCGATCCCCGCCAGAATGTCTGGTTCGGCAAGTCTCACAAGTTCGCATTCATCGACATGAAGGGCAACGTCGTTGCTGGGGAAGCTCTTCACAGCAAGTCAGGACCTACGGCAAAGAAACGGATGTTGACTAAGAACGGTGGCTGTACTGATCTACGCTACGTCCCTGGTAGGGGCATCTTTTTCGTGCAGAAGAGCGGTAACACCGCAAATGCTTACTATTCCAGTGATCTCCGACGGTTGACCAGAGCTGCTGCCTTGCCGGTCGGGCACGTCGAACCTCGCACCGGATCGCAACTGGCTGGTCGAGTCTACTCTCCTGACAACCGACTCTACGCTACTGTCGAATCCGACGTGCCAGGCAAGATGGGAACGATCAAGGTCTACGACAAGTCTGGACATCTTGTGGACGTTGCACGAGGAACAAGACCGAGGTGGAGGGGCGGTGCGTGGGCATCTCAGCATTATCTGACTTCGTGGAGGGAACTGTGAGCGTCGGATATCTCGCAATATTACTCAATGTCCCCGGTTGCTGACGACTCCGGTGAGTGAAGCCTTCGCCTGATCGCCTTGGAAATAAGGGAGCGGGGGTTGATAAAGTCAATCACTGCAATGATGAAAAGCAGTGTCCAAGAAAAATCCCGCTCGTTGTCAATCAGCATGGTTGCCCCGGGCGCATCCCTCATTGAAGGTACCGCCAGACTCACCTGGAGGAAGTCCGGGCGCAAGAAGCAGAGCGTCGAAAGCGCCGTGACAAAGGGAAACAGCGAGAGGCAAAGCGCAGGTATGCGGAGCGCCACCCCGAGGCTGTCAAGGCTTATCGGCAGCGCTATGAGCAAGCGAAGAAAGCCAAGGGAAGAACTGACGAGGATCGGGCCAAAGCGCGCGCCTACTATGCGGCCAATAAAGAACGGCTGCTTGGCAACTCCAAGAAATGGCAAGAGGCGCACCGGGAACAGATCAACGCACAGCGGCGGGAGTAGCGAGCGCAAAAGAGAGCCGAGCTGGAATGAGTCTACCTCGCTACAGCTCCTACATGTGTACCTTGTGCACCGTGCAACTGGATGGCTCATTCAGAAACCAGGTCGTTGTAGGCTGCGATAAGTCCGACTAGATCAGGGCTTCGGACGGTCAGAAAGTTGCGAAGTGCGTCCAACCAGGGGAGCCAATAAGTTTGCAAGGCAGGACTTCTATGCAGAGGTCCTGCTTTTTGCGTTATAATGGCTGGGTTGTTGGCGGATACGGAGGCAGACACGATGGATAGCACACGCTGGTTTCTGGTGATGGTGGCCGTTATATGTGCAGTTTTCGGACAGGAGGCAATTGGCATGGAACAGAAGGGCCCTCAGATCAAATTCGCGCACGTCTGGTCGGACAAGCCTCTGGCAAAGACGGGCGATACGATCAAGTTCAGCGCGTTCGTGGAGAACACGGGTGACGCGCCGGCCGACGGCGTTTCCGTTGCGTTGAAAGCCCCCGAGGGGATCACCGTCGGCAATTCGGTCCCGAACACAGCCATCCCCGTGGGATCATATCGGCGGATGGATTGGACCCTAAAGGCGGCGAAGTCAGGCACGTCGAATCTGGAAGTCACCGCGTCATGCGGCCCGGCGACCGAGAAGGCGTCGTACCGGATTCTGGTCATCGCCCGCTCGGCGAAGTATACGCGCCAGGAATTGTGTACGGACAACAGCGGCTACTGGCGCATCCTCGACCGGCCGTCGAGTCTCCAGCAGGGAAACATCGCCGCCCTGAAGACTATCAAGAACAAGAAGTCCTCGGAGATCAAGCGCAATACCTACGGCGTCTGCACGCACGTGCCGAGATCGAAAGACTACGAGGACCCGTTCAACCCGTCGCATCTCATAGACGGCGATCCCGAGTCGTGCTGGTCGAGTCAGCAGAACTCCTCGGCGTATCCCGGAGTCCCGCCGTGGGCCCAGATCGACCTCGGCAAGACGCATACCATCCGGCAAGTCAATCTCATTCCCTACTGGCACAATACCGATTTCCCGGTGGGGTTCAGCGTTCTTACGAGCCTGGACGGGAAAGCATGGACTGCGATCCTCAAGGTGGACAACTACAAGATGGCCGAGCAAGGCGAGAAGCGGGGTGACAAGATCGTTCAGCCTTTCTTGCTCGACAAGCCCGTGGACGCGCGTTACGTGCGCGTTGAGTTCGAGCGACTGCCTCTCTCCGGCGGCAACTACGCGGAGGTGTCGCAGGGATGGAAGGCCCGGCTGTCCGGCATCGAGGTGATTGACGAGACAGGCGCCAACGTCGCGCTCCTCGATCGTGGGGCGACCGTCAAGACAAGCGACTACTTCACCGGCTGGCAGGACACCGCGAAGACCGTGGACGGGTCGTTCGGGCGCATCTTCGACATCGGCTTCAAGTGGGTGCGCATCAGTCAGTGGGGCGACCAGACCGAGTGGGCGGCCGTGGAGCGAGAGAAGGGCAAGTTTCAGGTGGATCCCAAGACCGATGCTGGAATTCGCCGGCTGCTGGACAACGGCGTGGACATCCTCTATACCCTGGACTATGGCAACTCTCTTTATGAACGCCCCGAACACCCCGGCGATGTCGGTCCCATTTACAAAGAAGGCCATCCATTCTCCCTGAACTGCGGCCCGCGCACCGAGGAATGCCGTCAGGCGTTCGTGCGTTACGTGGATTTCGTCGTCCGCAAATACGGCGACCGCATCAAGTGGTGGGAGCTGTGGAACGAGGAAAACGGCTGGTACCCCGGCTTCGAGCCTGAGCTTTACGGCAAGCTGCTGCTTGCTGTGTCGAAGCACATCAAGGAGATCGATCCCAACCTGAAGGTCATGTTCGGAGGCACCGCCGCCCCCGCGCCGATCACTACCGAGATGTCCCTGCGCGAAGGAGCAACCCCTTATGTTGACGCATACGCGTTCCATCCCTACGGGATAGACAAGCCCGAGGGCGGCATGGGCACGATGGAGCAGTATCAGGGCAAGAACCTCGGCCAGACCCGCGAGCAGACCGGCTGGAACCACCTGGAGGAGATCGTCGAGGGCGTAAAGAAGCCCTTCGCCCAGCATGGCAATCCCAACGTGGAAGTGTGGCTCAACGAGTGGGGCACGAATTTGACCGGCCTCGACTTTACCTACAACCCTGGCATTGGCGAGTACGCCTGCGCCAAGTACATGATGCGGTTCTTCATCTACAGCGGATGGCTCAAGCTGCCGGCGGCCTGGTGGGCGCTTTACAACATGAACAAGAGCCAGGACTGGGGGATCATCGACCAGAATGACTACAGCTTCCGGCCCATGTCCTACGCCGTCCGCAACGTCTGCAGCATGGTCAGCGATGTAGAGCCTGTCCGCGTGCTCGACTACAAATATGACGGCTCGGCGCCCGATCCCAAGGTGATCAGCTACAAAAAGGATGTCACGGGAGATGTGCTCGTCCTCGCCTGGGCCGCGGAAACGAATACCGACGAGGTCAGGTCGTATCCGAGCAAGCTCTCATTCAAGGTGGACTACCGCCCGAAGCAAGTGATCCTCACCGATCTCTACTGGGGCGTCTCCCAGCCGGCGATCTGGTCCTACGACGGCGGCGTCCTCACGGTCGAAGGCTTGATTGTGCATGACTACCCGGTTGCGATCGAATGCCGGAAGAAGGGCTGAAGTCAAGTGAAAAAGGAGACAAGATCTTATGCATAGGACAGTTATGCTTGGAGCCAGTGTTCTGGCGAGCTCACTCGTGTGTGCTGGGCAATCGAATGCAGGGGGTATTGCCGTGGAGAAACTGCGGTGTGAATATGGGACGAGCCAGGCTATCGACGAGACGCATCCCCGGCTCAGTTGGGTGCTGAAATCCCACGAGCGTGGCCAGGTCCAGACGGCGTATCAGGTGCTGGTTTCGAGCAGCGAGAATGCGCTGGCCGCTGATAAGGCCGATCTGTGGGATAGCGGAAAGATTGCCTCGGACCAATCGATCCATGTCGTCTACGCCGGGAGCCCGTTGAAATCCCGCCAACGCTGTTACTGGAAAGTGCGGGCATGGGACAAGCACGGAAATGCTTCGCCTTGGAGCAAGCCCGCGTTCTGGTCGATGGGATTGCTTAAGGCGTCGGATTGGAACGCCAAGTGGATCGGCCTCGACGAAGGCGAGACACGCGGGGATGAGTACAGAACCCTTCCCGCGCGCATGCTCCGTCGCGAGTTCAACTTGGAACGCAAGATACGGCGCGCCACTGTGTACATGTGCGGCCTGGGGCTCTCCGAGCTATACATAAACGGCCGCAAGATCGGCGATCATGTGCTTTCGCCCGGCCTGACCGACTATACGAAGCGCTGCCTCTACGTGACTTTCGACGTTACAAAGAACCTCAACCCCGGCGCCAACGCCGTCGGCGCAATCCTCGGCAACGGCCGCTACTTCGCTCCGCGAACCAATGAGCCCACGGTGATGGTCACCTACGGCTATCCGAAGCTCCTGCTGCAGTTGGAAGTCGAGTACGATGACGGATCGACACGGATTATCTCTAGCGATGACTCATGGAAGCTGACTACCGACGGTCCTATTCGAGCCAACACCGAATACGACGGTGAGGAATACGACGCGACGATGCAGGCGGACGGCTGGAGCGAATCGGGGTTTGACGACTCCGGTTGGCAAAATGCGAGATTGGTCGATGGACCGGCAGGAGCGCTGCGCGCGCAGATGGCGGAGCCGATTCGCGTGATGGAGACTATTGCGCCCGTTGCCGTAACCAATCCCGCGCCCGGAGCCTACGTCGTGGATATGGGCCAGAACATGGTCGGGTGGTGCAGGTTGAAGGTCAGCGGCCCGAGAGGAGCCAAAGTTACGCTCAGGTACGCTGAGCGGCTCAAGGATGACGGCACGATCTACACTGACAATCTTCGTGGGGCGAGATGTATGGATGTGTACACTCTGAAAGGTGGAGGAACCGAAGTCTACGAGCCCAGGTTCACCTACCATGGGTTTAGATATGTTGAAGTCACGGGGTATCCTGGAGCGCTCCCGCTTTCGGCGCTTGAGGGCAGGGTTGTGCACGACTCGGTGGCGAGAGCCGGGGAGTTCTCCTGCTCGAACCCGCTGCTCAACAAGCTTTACCACAACATTTACTGGGGTACAAGAGGCAATTACCGAAGTATGCCGACCGATTGCCCTCAGAGAGATGAGAGGCAGGGATGGCTCGGCGATAGGGTCGAGGAATCGAAGGGCGAAGCCTATCTATTCGACATCGCCTTGCTCTATGGCAAATGGGTGACGGACATGGAGGACGCCCAGAAAGAAAACGGCAGCGTGCCGGATGTAGTCCCGGCCTACTGGCTTTTCTACACCGACAACGTCACCTGGCCCAGCGCCACGGTTTTGATGCCCGGCCATCTCTACGATATGTATGCTGATGCGCGCATCCTTAAGACGCACTATGCGAGTATGAAGAGATGGACTGACCTGATGAGCGGTTTCCTGGTGGATTACATCATGTACAAGGACACTTATGGCGACTGGTGCGTGCCGCCGGAGTCGCCTGAGCTGATTCACTCCAAGGACCCGGATCGGAATACGGCCGGCGAGTTTGTCGCCTCGGCCTGGTTCTACCATGTTCTGCGACGGATGTCTTCCTACGCGACAATCTTGGGCAAAACAACCGATGCGCGGCAATTCGATGAGCTTGCCGGGAAAGTGAAGACTGCGTTCAACGCCAAGTTTCTGGACAAGGCCGCCGGCAAGTATGTCAACGGCACTCAGACCTCGTGCGTGCTGCCTTTGGCGTTCGGACTGGCGCCGGAAGAGAGCAAGCCCAAAGTGTTCCAGCGTTTGATCGATAACATAATGGTGGATCATCGTGGACACTTAGGCACCGGCCTTGTCGGCGGTCAATGGCTGATGAGGGTTCTCTCGGACAATGGCAGGCCGGATGTGGCCTACGCTCTGGCCGTTGCGACCAGCTATCCGAGCTGGGGCTATATGCTGGATCACGGCGCAACGACCATCTGGGAGCTGTGGAACGGCGACAAGGCTGATCCGGCGATGAACTCCGGCAATCATGTGATGCTCATTGGGGACCTCTGCACCTGGATGCACGAGTATCTCGGCGGCGTCGCGCCGGATCGTTCAATGCCTGGCTTCAAGCATATCGTGATGCGACCTCGCCCGGTGGGCGATTTGACATCCGCCCACGTGCGCTACGAATCTCTCTACGGGTCGATTGTAAGCGACTGGAAGATCACGGGCGGCAAGTTTGTGTGGAAGATCACTGTGCCCGCGAACACGACCGCCACAATATGTGTGCCCGCTGCCGGTCCTGACGCCGTCACCGAGGGAGGAAATCCCGCCGGTAGCTCCGAGGCTGTCAAGCTTGTCGGGACCGAGTCGGGCGGTGTGGTCTACGAAATCGGCTCGGGGGACTATTCGTTTACTGCAGTCTTGAGAGGGGCGCGTTAGGTCAGCCATGTAGAGTTTCCCCTCGATCACATCCCCCGGCTTGATCGTGCTGTCTACCCGGTTGTGATCGAATGCCGGGACAGAGGCCTGGCCACTACGTATAACTCACCAACCGTGAGCTGTTACGCAATCATGCCGCCGGCCCTATGGCGTTTTCGGTTCGTTATTTGCGAGAATGGCTTTGTCGCCGATCTCGTTGCGAATCTCAACCCCGTGCTTGCCGTTGTTCTCCGTGACGATTGCGTGGATGAGTCCCTTCTTGAGGTCGATGCTCGGCTCGCCGGAGTCAAAGCTGCAGCCTCGCACTTGCAGCTTTCCGCCGTCGGCCTCCACCAGCGCCTTGCCGGACTTCCTGCCGCTGCTGAAGTAACAGTCGGAAAGGGAGACGAAGCTCTGGCTGTGCGACACGACATTCTGGACCGCCGGGCCCCAGAACGCGCAGTTCACAAGTCGCACGGACCCATAGCACGTCGGCGAGATCTCTACCTCTATGGGGTTGTCGCCCGCGAATGCAACGAACTGGCCGTTGGTGATGAGTAACCCCATCGGCTGGATCGCATCCACCACCACGCACCTCTGCGAATAGTCGGAGCCTATCCCCGAGAACTGCCCATTGGCCTCGCCGGTAGACGTGTGGATGAAGTGGTAGCCGATTTTGACCGGGAAAACGAACGTGTTGTTGACGTATTCCCAGTCGGTGCGGCCGAAAATAAAGGCCTCCAGGTTGTCGATCATATACTTGTTGACCGCTTCGGAGTCGCCGCCGACGGACGAGGCCCACCACCAGTGACCGTGGAACTGGACATTCTCTATGCGCCCGATATCGGTGCAGGCGTCGATGAATATCCCACGGCGCAGCACGCAGCCGTACACGCTTCTGATGCGGTGGCGGACGTTGTTGGCAGGGCCGGTCACGATACCGTTGTAGCTGTTTACGAGCGTGACGTTTTCGACGGTGTTGTCGTTACCCTGCAGGCGGAAAGTCCACGGGTAAGGGTGGATGTCCCGCGGTTTCTGGTCGGGGTAGTAGACCGTGAGGCCGGTGACTGCCGTGCAACTGGTCATCTCAAAGAGCGCCGGAGCGTTCTCGTTGTCTCGACCGCCCGTGGCTAAAATAATCGTGCCCAGCAATGGCTCGCTATATTGCGGCGCCAGTGCCGCGCCTTTGACCTGTACTCCGGCAGGGACGTTCAGGCTTCCTTTGACGAGGTACTTGCCCGGCGGCAAGCAGATCGTCCCACCAGTCTTCGCCACGGAATTCATCACGGCCTGAATGGCCGCCGTGTCGTCCGTAACGCCGTCGCCCTTGACGCCATGCGACCTGGCATTTATGGTGCATTCCACTGCTGTCTCCTTTGCTCCGGCGCACAGCGCGCCAGACGCCATCCACGCCAGGATAACCAAACCTGTGAGTAACATTCGTAAGGACCTGTGCGGCATACCAACGTTCTCCTCTCTATACATTCCTGTGAGAGTTTCGCAAAGCAGAGCCCGTTATCCTTCCGAGAGTGAGGTGCGCGCCAGGATCGTAACACCGGCGCGGCCACCTTTGGAGTGCGACGAACTTGGCGTCGCTTTGGATTGCCACGAACCTGGTTTGATCTCGATGCCTGGGTGCTTGATGATAGCTTTGTCGCAATCCAAAGCGGTGTCAAGCCCACCGCAGTCCACATATCGTGATTGACGCGGGGGCCCGCGAAATGGTAGAATGAATCATCGAATAGTGGCACTGATCCAGCGGCCTAGTTCCCGCCTGTGGGGCTCAGGCCGCTTTTGCCGTGCCCATCCAGGACAACATGAGCAATACGCAACCGACAACAAATTCCGCTGATCCCACGCCGACCGCGTCCGGCGGCGTGAGAGAGGATATGAGAAACGTCGCGATCATCGCCCACGTCGATCACGGCAAGACGACTCTCGTTGACGTTATCCTACGCCAGAGCGGCACGTTCCGCAGCAACCAGATTGTTGCCGAACGCGTCATGGACTCCAACGACCTCGAGCGCGAGAAGGGGATCACCATCCTCTCCAAGGTCACGGCGGTTCATTACAAGGGCGTCAAGATCAATATTGTAGACACCCCCGGCCACTCGGATTTCGGCGGCGAAGTGGAGAGAGTGCTTCGATCCGTGGACGGCGTCCTGCTGCTCGTGGATGCCTGCGAGGGCCCGATGCCGCAGACGCGTTTCGTTCTTAAGAAAGCCCTGCAGCTCAAGCTCAAGCCTATCGTGGTCATCAACAAGATCGACCGCCCCGGCGCGCGGCCGTGGGAGGTGCATGACGAAGTGCTCGATCTCTTCATCGAGCTGGGCTGCGATGAGAGCCAGCTTGATTTTCCCTATATATTCGCATCGGCGACCGAGGGCTACTCGGCGCTCGATCCAGACCACGAATCCAAGGACATAGATACGCTCTTTCAGATGATACTGACGCAGGTGCCCCCGCCGAAAGCCGAGCTTAATGGGCTGTTCCAGCTTCAGGTCACGAGTCTCGACTACGACGATCACCTTGGCCGGCTGTTCGGCGGGAAGATACTCCGGGGCACGCTCCGGCGCGGGGAGACCGTGGCGATCATCAAGCGCGATGGCAGTCAGGATACGTTTGCGGTGACCCGCGTGTTCATCTACGAGGGGCTCAAGCGCGTCGATGTGGAGGAGGCCTCCGCGGGGGAGATTGTTCTTCTTGCCGGCTATGACGAGGTCCGCATCGGCGAGACGATAGCCGATGCAAACGATCCCGAAGCGCTCGATCTTATTCAGATCGACGAGCCGACGGTCTCGATGGACTTCATCGTCAACAATGGCCCCTGGGCGGGCCGAAGCGGCAAACTGGTGACGATGCGCAGCATCTCCGTTCGGCTCCACAGGGAGGTCAAGACCAATATCAGCCTCAGGGTCGAACCGACCGGCAGTCACGACTCGCTTAATGTCTCGGGGCGGGGAGAACTGCAGCTTGCCGTCCTGCTTGAGACCATGCGCAGGGAAGGTTTTGAGGTCTGCGTGAGCAAGCCGAGGGTTATCACGAAGACCATCGGCGGCGTGCTCTGCGAGCCGATCGAGGAGGTCACCATCGACGTGACCGATGACTGCGTGGGGACCATCATACAGGAACTCGCCGCTCGCAAGGGCGATCTGGGCTCGATAGACAAAGACGAGGCAGGTATGAACCGCCTTATCTTCGAGGTTCCGACGCGCGGCCTGATCGGGTTCAGAACCGAGTTTCTGACCCTGACCAAGGGCATGGGGATGATCTCGCGGATTTTCCTGGAGTATGGCGCATATCGTGGCGACATTACCACGCGCACCAAGGGAAGCCTCGTTGCCAAGGAGACGGGACGCGCCACGGGCTACGCAATCTCTCCGCTGCAAGAGCGGTCCACGCTCTTCATTCCGCCGGGTGACGAGGTCTACGAGGGCCAGGTCGTGGGCGAGAACTCGCGCACGGATGACATGGTCGTGAACATTACCCGGATCAAGAAGCAGACCAATATGCGTTCGTCCACCGAAGACGCGACCGTGATGATGACGCCCCCGAAGCAGTTCACCCTCGAACAGGCGCTGTCGTTCATCGGCGACGACGAGCTGCTCGAAGTCACCCCGGACGCCCTGCGCTTCCGCAAGAGGACTCTGTCCTCTCTTGATAGAAGACTGGAAGATAGACGGGCACGGTGAGTGTAGGGGCGAAGCATTCGCAGGCAGGCTGTGGCAGACCATGGGCCGACATGCGAATGCTTCGCCCCTACGGATGGAGGTGCGGAGTTGAAGATCAAATGGGGAGTCATTGGGGCCGGGGGAATCGCGCTCCGAAGAACCATACCCGAAGCCGTGGCCATGCCCGGCAATGCTGAACTGGCGGCGGTCATGGATATCGATCCCGAAAGAGCCGAGGCCGTCGGCAAGAAGTTCGGGGTTCCGCATTATTCCACTGAAGCCGACCTGCTGGCAGCGGGAATAGACGCCGTCTACATAGCCACTCCTCCCAACGTTCACTGCGGGCAGGTGATCCAGGCCGCCGAGGCCGGGAAGCACATTCTCTGCGAAAAACCCGTCGCGGTCTCTGTCGGCGAGATCGATCGCATGGAGGCGGCGGTCAAAAAGGCCGGCGTGAAGTTTGCGCTGGGCTTCTGCATGAGAAACAACGTCTACAACAAAAAGGCTCGCGAGCTGGTGGCCTCCGGCGCGCTGGGATCGATAGTAATGGGGCGCGCGCAGTTGACCTGCT
>Ga0209226_10000922_pt1 | contig 14394 bp, 8 predicted proteins | sample BarGraNGADG00212_2_FD_184497 | JGI IMG/M metagenome (GOLD analysis project Ga0209226, IMG submission 184497) | Arctic peat soil microbial communities from Barrow, Alaska, USA - Barrow Graham LP Ref core NGADG0011-212 (SPAdes) (version 2) | ecosystem: Environmental > Terrestrial > Soil > Wetlands...
CACTATCCGTTCTTTCACTTTCGCCAGGCCGTAGTGGTCCTCGTCGAGGACCCGCGCGGCCTCGTCCACGTCAAGTGATTCCTCCGTGCGTTTGTCCCATGGAAGCGAGATCAGCCAGTCGAGGTAGTTCCGGATCACCGTGCCTTCGGGCGAGGCGAACATCATCTTGTCCAGCCGGTCGATCTCTTTGATCGCCTTCTCCTCGACCATCTCGGGCATCTTCGCCTCGGCAATCTTGGCCTTATACTCCTCGATCTCAGTTGTCCGACCGTCGCGGTCGCCGAGTTCCTGCTGAATAGCCTTGAGCTGCTCGCGAAGGATATACTCCCGCTGGGTGTCCCCCATCTCTTTTTCGACGCGGCTGCGGATATTGCGCTGGATATTGAGGACTTCCATCTCCTTTTCGAGGACGATGTCCAGCTTCTCCAGCCGGTCCTCAACGTTAACGGCTTCCAGCATGTCCTGCTTGGCCTCGGTGCGAAGCGGCAGATGCGGGACAATCGTATCCGCGAGTTTTCCGGGCTCGTCGATGCTGACCACGTTCATCAGGAGTTCCGGTGGGATGGGACGCCCGTTCTGACCTCCCTGGTTCTGGATGAGCTGATCGAACAGCGAGGTCACGCTACGCATCAGCGCCTCCACGCGAAGGCCCTTTGGCTTGGTGTCCGGAAGCCGTTTGATGCGTACCTTGAAGAACGGATCGGTCTGCGCGAACTGCGAGATCCTGGCTCTCTCGATCCCCTCCAACGTTACCCGCACCGTTCCGTCGGGAACGCGCAGGACCTGCATTACCTCCGCGATAGTTCCCACGGTGTAGATATCTTCAGGGGTCGGGTCCTCGGTCGAGACCTCCCTCTGAGCTACCAGCAGGACATACCTGTGGTTCTCCAGAGCGAAATCGAGGGCGCGGATCGACTTCTCCCGCCCCAGAAACAGAGGAAAAAGCATGTGCGGGAAGTAGACCGTGTCTCTGACCGGCAGAACCGGCAGAACTCGGGGCAGTTTTCGCGGCGCTGCAACGTCGGGATTGCGCACCGGCAGCTCGTCTTGAATCGCTTGACCTATATAAGACATACTAGGTATACCATTTCGAGTGTGCAGTGACTGTAGGGGCGAAGCATTTGCACGCCGAGAATCTCACATGCCGAGGGACTTCACCTGCAAATGCTTCGCCCCTACGACGCTTGTTTGATCTCGCTCAACGTGACGAGCGTAGGCTCCTTCTTGTTCAGAATCGTATCTTCGGTCACGATGCACTTCTTGACATCTTTCGAAGAGGGAATCTCATACATAATGTTGAGCATGACCTCTTCGATGATGGCGCGCAAGGCTCTGGCGCCCATGCCCCTGCCAAGCGCTTCCCTGGCTATCGCGCTGAGGGCATCGTCGGTAAAAACGAGATCGACGCCATCATAATCGAAGAACTTCTGATATTGCTTGACGAGCGCGTTCTTGGGCTGCGTGAGGATCTGCACCAACGCATCCTGGTCGAGCATATCGAGTGTCGCCACCACCGGCAGCCTGCCCACGAACTCGGGTATAAGCCCGTATTTGAGCAGATCTTCCGGCAGCACCTTCGCAAGGACCTCGCCGACGTTGCTGTCTCGCTTGCTCTTGATGTCGGCGCCGAATCCTATGCTGTTGTCCGAGACTCTGCGCCGGATCATATCGTCGAGACCCTCGAATGCGCCGCCGCATATAAACAGGACATTGGTGGTGTCTATATGAACATATTCCTGCTGCGGGTGCTTGCGTCCACCCTGAGGCGGGACACTCGCAACCGTGCCCTCAAGTATCTTCAACAAAGCCTGCTGCACGCCTTCTCCCGACACGTCCCTGGTAATCGACGGATTCTCGCTCTTGCGAGTGATCTTGTCGATCTCGTCGATGTAGACAATTCCGCGCTGGGCGTTCTTGACTGTGTTCTGCAGGCTGTCGCCCGTATCGGCGGCCTGGAGCAGTTTGAGCAGGATATTCTCCACGTCCTCGCCTACGTAGCCCGCCTCGGTAAGAGACGTCGCGTCGGCGATGGCAAACGGGACATTGAGAATCTTGGCCAGCGTCTGCGCAAGCAGCGTTTTGCCCGAACCGGTCGGGCCGATCAGGAGAATGTTGGATTTCTGCAGCTCAACGTCCGTCATCTGGACGTTGATTCGCTTGAAGTGGTTATATACCGCCACCGACAGCGACCGCTTCGCCTTCTCCTGCCCGATCACATACTGGCTCAGGATACGGTATATCTCTTTGGGTTTGGGGACGGAACCGAACGAAGAAAGGTCCGCGGACTGGTTGGCTTCTCCGCGTATGATCTCGTTACACAGTTCCACACATTCCAGACAGATGCCGCCGTATACTCCGACAAGCAGCTTTCTCACCTGGTCGCGGCTCTTGCCGCATAGAGAACACCGTTCACCGGTGCGATCGTAACCAATTCTAGCCAAGTCGTAAATCCTCCAGAACTCGGAAGTTACATGTTACTATTGACGAGTTACGAGTTGTGCCAGTGGTCGTAACTGGTAACTCGTAATTCGTAACGTGCTTTCCTACTGCGGCCCGGACAGTATCTCGTCCACCAAGCCGTATTGCATGCCTTCTTCGGGCGACATATAGAAGTCTCGATCGATGTCTTTCTCTATCTTATCGATTGGCTGCCCGGTATGCTTCGCGATCAGTTCGATAAGCAGCGTCTTGTAGCGAAGCACTTCTTTGGCAACGATGTCGATATCCGACGGGGTACCCTGGAAACCCGCGCTTCCCTGATGGATCATGATTCTCGAATTCGGAAGCGCGCTCCTCTTGCCTTTTGCCCCTGCCGCAAGAATCACTGCCGCCATGCTCATGGCATGACCAATGCAGAATGTCGCGACGTCGGGCTTGATGACCTGCATAGTATCATAGATCGCAAGGCCGGCGATCACCGATCCGCCGGGGCTGTTGATGTAGACTTTGATATCGCGGTCCGGGTCTTCCTTCTCAAGGAAAAGCAACTGCGCTATGATCAGGTTCGCGACATCATCGTCAATCGGGGTTCCAATAAAGATGATCCTGTCCTTGAGCAGGCGCGAGTAAATATCATACGCGCGTTCACCGCGCGAGCTTTGCTCAACCACCATAGGGATTAGCGACATAATGCCCTACGACTCCTTTCACCAGGGCAGTAGTGTCCGATCTGGTTCTCGGACAAGGCCGGGACAGAGGCCCAGCCACTACACCATACTCTTAATATTGGACGCAGCAACCAGAAAGTCCAGAACTTTTTTGCGTAAAAGCCGATATCTAATCGACGCGAGGCCTTCCGTGCTCTCCAAATATGCCTTCACGGACTCCACGGGCACACTCCGCGATTCGGCCATCGACTTGATTTCGTCCTCGACATCTGAGTCCTCTACCTTGATGCTTTCTTTTTCAACCACCTCATAGATGGCTAGATTCGCGCTGAGCCCCTGCTTTGACTCTTCGCCATACTCAGCCCTAAGCTCCTCCAGGTTCTTACCCACGTGCTTGAGGTAGTCATCCAGATTGAGCTTGCGCTTTTTCAGCTCCTCTAGAAGCTCGCTGATCCGCTCATCGACCCTCTCGGTGACCATGACCTCGGGGAAGTCGATCTTCGATCCCTTAATGATCTTGTCCACGATCTCGTCCCTGACGCCCGCATCCGCCACGGCCTGAGCGGACTTCTCCATCCCCTGCCTGATCCTCGATCGCAGCTTCTCCACTGAGTCCACCGCGTCAGCGGGGGGTTCGGCGCCCTCTTCGACCTGCGGGGCGAATGCACTCTTGACCCACTCGTCGTCAAGCTCGGGCAGCGTGCGCTCGTAGAGCTCGATAAGCTTAATCGAGAGCGACTTGGTCTTTGCTTGCAGTTCCTCGGCCTGGAAGTCTTCGGGATAGGTGACCGCAATGACCTTCTCATCATCGATCTTCATGCCCGTGAGGCCATTGTCGAAGTCCGGCAGGTTCTCGCCGATCACAGCTACCTGGCGCTTTGGCTCTTCGTCGGGCGCATCTTCGTCCTTCATCTCGATCACGGCCGTATCGCCGGCGCGGGCTTCTCGATCGGTCACGGGCTCGAACTTGGCCTGCCGCTCGAGCATCTCCTTGATCTGGGCGTCAACCATTTCGTCGGTCACCGGCTCGACACTGCGCTTAATCTCAAGCCCAACATACTCGCCCAACTCCACCTTCGGCGCAAGCGGGACCTTCGCCGTAAAGATCAGGGGCTTGCCGATCTCGAACTCGACCAGTTTGACATCAGCCGGCGCCCACGGCTCGATGCTTGCCTCCTTGAGCGCATCGCAATAGGCGAGTTGTATAAGCTTGTCGGCCGCATGGTCTTTGACCCTGTCCTCGCCGACGAACCGCTCCAGCACCGCCCTCGGCGCCTTGCCCGGACGGAAACCCGGCACTTTGGTGACCTTGGACAGCTCCTTGTAGCTCTCGTCCACAGCCGAGTTGACCTTCTCAGCCTCGATCTCAATGCGCAGATCGACCTCACACGGGTTGGTCTGCTCTTGCGTAACCTGCATGTTATTACCCTCAAAAAAAAAGGATACAGGACTCTCTCCCATACCCTATCCGTACTAGAAGTTAGATGTTAGAGATTAGATGTTAGAAGGGACGGGCTTCCACTGGTTCCAACCTCTAACTTCCAATCTCTAACCTCCAGATAAATGGAGCGGGGGACGAGATTCGAACTCGCGATATCCACCTTGGCAAGGTGGCGTTCTACCACTGAACCACCCCCGCATATTAGATGTTAGAAGTTAGAACGGGACCATCGTTTCTAAAATCTTACCTCTAACCTCTTACCTCTAACTTCTAAAGTGGTGGGCGAGGCGAGAGTCGAACTCGCACGCCTTGCGGCACTAGCTCCTAAGGCTAGCGTGTCTGCCATTCCACCACTCGCCCGGTTTAGAAGTTAGATGTTAACCTCTAGAATGGTGGACGATCGGGGATTCGAACCCCGGACCAATTGATTAAGAATCAACTGCTCTACCAACTGAGCTAATCGTCCACGCGGCCCCTTGGCTGAGTGCTATTATACCAACAGCCACTTTCAGCCGTCAAGCCAAACGGGGACGACCACAATGACCAGCCTACTCCAACGAGCAAGATAATTATACCAGCTTGAGTTTTCCACTGTCAACTTTGGACTGCGCCGTTGATCTCACCTGAACTGCAGACCCGACTCCATCTTGTCGAACGCAGCCTTGTATGCCCCAAGCGCTCCGCCCTTCACCCGTTCCACAATCGCTATCCGCGTTGGGGAATCGATCCCGACGATCCTGATTGGCCCAGCCGAAGTGTTAACCGAGTACTGGTATGCGTCAAAGCCCGCGACCTTCGCCGCGCCCTGCCCCGTCACTTTGCCGCCTCTCGCAACCGAGGCAAGCGTGGAATCCGCGATAGCCTTGGCATTGTCTGCCCCAGGGCTCGGAGCGTGAATCTCGAATCTGCCCTTTCCATTAGTCAGCACGGCCGCTGATCCCCCCGATCGAAGATCGATCCCCCACCCGGCCGGGTAGGTCACGGTGACCGATCCGAACACGGTTACCGTCCTCGCGGCAGACCTGGGCGCTCCAGGATTCGATGGCGCGGAAGCCGTCGGCGGAGGCGCGCTCGGAGCAGCGCTCGGTTGGGGAGCGCCTGCGGGAGGAGCGCTCGGTTGGGAGGCTGGGGGCGGCTCGGAGCCAGGCGTTGGCATGGATGGACTCGCTCCCGGCGGGGGAGGACCTCCAGGGCCAATCGGAGCGCCGGGAGGAGGCGCATTCACTTCCTGCGGCGCAACCGCCTGCCCACCTTCAGAACCAGCGAAGAAGTTGCTATACACAACCCATCCGCCCGCCAGAACAATAACCGCTATCAGGACAATCGCGGTCAGCGTCCGCTTATCCTTCAACACACCGTCAAGCTTCATCGCGATGAACTCCTCTATGCTAACCGGCCCAAACACGGCCCCCAACGCTCAAGTGCTGACTACTCTTTCAACCTGCGCCATCGTCCGCTTTGCCAGGTTCTCTATCTTCGGCTGCATGAACCCCTGAACGCCGGTGTCCAGCCGCCCATCAAGTGGCTTTACCCACTTATCAGGCAGTCTCTTCGCGCCCAGCGCGGCGCCGAGGATACTGCCCGCAGTCGCGCCGTTGCAGTCCGTATCCATCCCCTGCATCACGGACGCGCAGACCACTTTCTCGTAGTCCGGCCAACCGAAGAGCATCGATATCAGCACAATCGCGAGATTGTTGTTGGTATGAACCCAGTTGTAGCGACCGTAGTAGGTGTTAAGCATCTTGTCGAACGCTTCCTCCCAGGTCGCGCACTCCTCCCGCCATCGCAAGCAATCGTGCACGGTCTCAGCCAGCCTGCAGCGGCCAGGGATTTCGCTGAGTCCAGCCTCGATTATCTCACGCACATCATCTGTCGCCAGAGCCGCGCTGATCATTGCCGCGCACATCATCTCGCCATAGATGCCGTTCTTCACATGCGACAGCGCGGCATCCCGCCACGCGAACTCCGCCGCCTTCTCCGGCCAGCCGGGAGCGCAATATCCCCAGAAATCCGCTCGTATCTGCGCGCCGATCCACTCGCGATAGGGGTTCAGATACATCGGGACCTCGCCAATAGGCAGTTCGTTGACGAGGTTCATATACGCCTGCTTCTCGGCGGTGCATACGTGGGTATATGGCAGGTTTCCCAGCCACATCCGGCCAACATCGGCGGTCGTGAAAGCAGGCCCCTTGTCCTCCATGATCTTCAGGCCCATAACCGTGTAGTTCGTATCGTCGTCGGCAATGGCGTGATCCCACGCGCCCCGTGAACTCACAGGATTAGGCTTGCGCTGGATATTCTCCGGCAGGTTCTCCGGCGCCGGGGGAACGTAGTTCACGAGCGGATACTCGCCCACGGCGGTAAGATAAACCCGAATCCGATCCCTCGACCATCCCTCGACCGGCTTGCCAAGCATGCATCCGGCGATCCTGCCCAGCCATGCGCCGTGGATTCTGTCCAGCAGGCCATCATCGGCCGTGACCGGCCACCGCCTGCTCTGGCACGGCCTCCCCGCGCGTATCCCCTCCAGGTGCGAGGGCTCGACATACGCAAAGTCCGCCCTGGTTCGAAGCTTGCGCAGTTCCCAATAGATCTCCATTGTCTGCGCGGTAGTCGAGGCGGATTGACACCTCTCCTCGAATCCCGCCACGTCGCAGCCTTCCTGCTCGCGCTGCGTGATCTCCTCGGTTAGGAGATTCTTCAAACTGTCCCAGCCCGCCATCGGCTAACCACCCTTCAGCGATTTGTGGTAATATCCACAATAGACATTGGACCCGTTGTCCAAAGACCCCGGTCCCGAAATACCATCCGCTATTATGCCAGATACGGACATTACGGGCAATAGTCTTGGGAACATAGTATGGGAGGTTGCCGTATTCGTGAGTATGAATTGGGATTCGCTAGCAGGGAGCGTTGCGTGGAACGGAATGCTGGCCGCCGTGCCGGTCCTTGCGGGTTACACGCTCAGGGCAGTCCTCGACAAGCGACCGAGTTCGGCCAGGCACTACGCGGCGGCGGCCGTGCTGGGCGTGGTCTGGTTCGTTTTCCTGCCGAACACCTGCTATCTACTCACGGAGTGGCGACACTTCCTTGCGGTTCTGGACAGTGAAAACCTGTTTCTCCGTGCCCGAGGCGACAGCGTCCTGTTCATTCAGTTGATCATGGGATCGTTGTTCTACTTTCTATACAGCGCATTAGGCATGGTGGCGTTCGCATTGGCAATTCGACCTGTCGAACGCGCCGCCATCAAGAGAGGTATGGCCGTGCGGTTCTGGGCGTTTCCGTTCTTCGCGGCCGTATCACTGGGCGTGTATCTGGGGCTCATTCTTCGCTTCAACAGTTGGGACCTCGCCACAAACCCGAGTACGGTCTGGAGCGCAATTGTCGAGATCGGGGGGCATCCCAAGCTGGCCGCGTTTGTAATTGCCTTTGGCGGATTCCTTTGGATCGCCTACGAAAGCCTCGATATCTGGATCGACGGCCTCAAACTGCGTCTGGCTAAGGGCAAGAGCGAAGCTTGACAAATCCGCCGCGCTCCCGTAAATTTCAGTGTAGTCCGAGCCAGGAGAAACACTTGAGCAAGTCAACCACCAAATCCGCCATGCACACTTCAGAGGCATTCTACCAAACGCTCGTCGAGTCTTTGCCGGTTGGAGTGCTCTTCACCGACTCAAATGGCGTTCATCTCTACGTGAACAAGCAGGCCTCCCAGATGACCGGCTACTCCATAGAGGAGCTTATCACCGGGGTATGGCTGGTGCATCCAGACGACACCAAAGCCGCAGTCCTGTGCGAGCAAGCTGTGCGCGAAGGCATCTCGGGTTCGGATTATGAGACCCGGTTCGTACGCAAGGACGGCAGTGTCTTCTGGGCGTCGGTCTCGTGGAAGCCGGTGAGAGATGAACATGGTGGTATTGCAGGCCTTTGCACGGTTTTCGTGGACATCAGCGACAGGAAAAACGCCGAGGATCAGCTGCGCATAGTTGACGAGCGGTATCGGGTGCTGTCGGAGAACGCGTCGGATATGATCTGGGAGATGGCAGCGGACGGCACATTCACCTACGTGTCCCAGGCTGTCCGCAAACTCGGTTATGAGCCCGAGGAGTGGATCGGCCATCGGCTTGTGGAGTTCCTCGCTCCGGATGAAGTGCCGGTGTTCCTGGAAAGACTGCAGCGCGATCTCCAAGACCCTCACCCGGTCCCCTACGAAGTGCGCGCGCTGTGCAAAGATGGTTCCGACATATATATGGAAGTCATGGTCGACTTCGTCGTCGCGGATGTCAGCCCTATGAAGGTTCACGGAGTTGCGCGCGACATTACTAGACGGAAGGCAGCCGAAGAAGAATTGCAGCAGGTCAACGAGCACTACCGCCTGCTGGCTGAGAATGCCTCTGACTTACTCTGGGCACTGGACTTGGACGGCACGATAACCTACGTTTCTCAGGCCGTGCGTCAGCTCGGGTACGAGCCCGAAGATTGGATAGGGCACCAAGGGCTAGAGTTCATGTTGCCGGAGGAGCACGCGCCCTTCATCCAGAGGATGTCGGTGGAATCCATCCGCAACTACCGTCCCGCCACCCACCAGCTACATTTGCGCCGCAAAGACGGCAGCGCAGTCTGGCTGGAGGTGATGCGCAACATCATAAGACTCAATGGGGTACCCGTCGGCGTCCAAGGCGTGGCCAGAGACATCACTTTGCGCAAACAGGCCGAAGAGGCCCTCAGGGAAAGCGAGCAGAAATACAGAAGCATAGTCGAAAAATCGAGCGATCTCATCATGCTCTGCCGGCCTGATGGAGTGTGGACCTATGCTAGCCCGGCTTGCCGAGACATCACCGGCTACGAACCCGAGGAGGTCGTCGGCACCGTGCACCGGTTATCCCTACCGGAGGACGCCGAGTGGCTTGTGCCCATGTATCTGCGGGCATTGAACGGCGAAAGTAGATCGCGTCTGGAGTACCGCATTGTTACCAAGAACGGCGAGTTCAGATGGGTTTCGCACAGTTGGTCGCCGATCTTTGTCGGCGAGCGCCTGCAAGCTGTCCTGAGCGTGATCAGAGACGTCACCGAGGCCAAGAAGTCGGAGGAAGTTCGTCTCGCGGCTCATGCCGAGTTGGAACAGGCGTACAAGCTTCAGCGGGAGTTCCTGAACAACGTTACCCACGAGGTGCGAACCCCGCTCACCGCCGTGAAGGGCTACGCCGAGATGCTGATGGAGGGCATGGCAGGTCCTGTGAGCCAGGAGCAGACAGCGCTGCTCGGAAAAGTACTTACCAGCTCTCAGCACCTTTTGGACGTAGTCAACGGCGTTCTGGAGATCGCGCGCCTCAAGAGCGGCAAGATCGCGCTTAACCCGAGGGTGTGCAACCCCAGGCTTATCGTGGACAAGTCTGCCTCCACAATAGTGCCTCAAGCGGAGCAGAAGGGCCTCGCGATCAACATCCAATCCGACCCGACGCCATGCCCCGGAATGTACGACGAGGACAAGCTGGTCATAATCCTTACCAATCTGCTCACGAACGCCGTCAAGTTCACCAAGACCGGATCGATCGACGTGCTGATTGGCTGCGGCACCTCCGGCGCGGAGATCGTGGTCGCCGACACCGGAATGGGGATTTCCTCCTCCGATCTGCCGACCATCTTCGACGAGTTCAGCCAGCTCGAATACCCCCACAAACACAAACCTTCGGGCTTTGGCATAGGTCTCGCGATAGTCGCCACGATGGTCGAGACCATCGGCGCCAGCCTCACCGTGTCAAGCAGAAAAGGCGTAGGAACGGCATTCACTCTGCGCGTGCCAGTGCTGGAGGAGCAGCCTCTGGGCGGCTCTTGAAGTCAGATATGGGTCAGTGTCTGGCAATGCCTATATAGTTTCCAAAACCCACTACGACGGTCGAAATAACCAGTGCCGCCATCCCCGCAAACACCAGTCTATGAGTCAGCCTGCTGGAGCCCTTCCATTCGTGGAAGATCAACCCCCAGACGTTGCTGAACACGATGATGAACGCCATGTGGATTGTCCAACTGGAGAAGTCGTATCTCCCCATCTTCGTGGTGCCCATGCCGTAGAACATGAACTGCATATACCACGTTATGCCCGCGAGCGCCGAGAGGATGTAGTTGAGCAGGGCCAATCCGCCCGGGCCTCTGACGTAGTCTCGACCGGTGCGGTTCTTGATGTTCAGGTATACGCACCAGATGAAGTTCGTGGTAAATCCGCCGGCAAAGATGATGATATACACCGGCGAGTTCTGCCAGATCGAGGGCGTCCCGCGAAGAACGGCCAATTGTGCAATTGGCTTGCCCGCCGCAATACCAAAGGCCATACACGCGCTCATTACACCCGCGAATATCGCCACCCAGACCCCCTTCCTGAAGTTGAACTCGCTAATGGTCGCTTTCTTCGCGTCCGCCGAAAGCTCGCTCTCCTTTTGTACGCCGGCCTTCCCACAAACGGCGATTCCGGCCAGGCATACCAGCACTCCCAGCAGCACCATCTGGCCTGAGCTGTTCGACACAAGCCCCGCGAATTGCCCATTGAAGATCGGAGGGATGATGGTCCCGAATGCCGCGCAGAAGCCCAGCGCCAGCGCGTAACCGAGCGACATTCCCAGGTATCGCATGGACAGGCCGAACGTCAACCCGCCGATGCCCCAGAGCAGCCCGAAGAGGTAGCTCCAGAAGATCGCCCGAGGGGGAGCCGCATGGAGAACTGATACTACATTCGGGCACACCAGCAGTGACACGATCCATGGCGTCAGGACCCAACTGAAGAATCCACCCACCAGCCAGTATGTCTCCCACGCCCAACCACGCACCCTCTTGTAAGGGATGTAGAAGCTGGCAGCGGCAAGGCCACCGAGGGCGTGAAGTAGCACGCCAAGAAACGGGTTAGCGTTCATGTGTAAAGCCTGCCTTTCCTAATCGATCACAATCTCGCGAGCAAACTGAATCGTCACCGGCCCGATCAGGCCGGATTTCAGAAGAGCGTTGTCCTTGCTCCACATCCGCCAGCTTGTGAACGTGTAGCGGCCCGAAGGGCTGGGTTTGCCTTCGGCTAACCACTGCGGCCACGACTTGAGCGTGCCGTTCGCATTCCGATCGCTGTCCTCGGGAAGCAGCTCGTCCCCGATCATTCGGTTCGGCCAAAGGTTGGTTACTTTGACCTCGAGCTCGTTTGTGCCCGGCCTGAGCAGATCGCCGACCATCACGTTGAACGGCGGTTTCCAGAGCGTGCCGAGGGCCTTGCCGTTGAGCTTGATCTGCGCGATCACCTGCACGTCACCGAGGTCGAGGCGCACCAGGCGTCCCTTGGCCAGAAGGCTCCCGGGCACGTCAAACGCCTTACGGTAGGTCGCCGTGCCGGAGAAGTGCTTCACGCCATCGTCGGGATACTCCGACCACGTGACGAGTTGATCCAATTGGATTTTCCCCGGCGCACCCATGTTGGGCGGGAACACTACCATCCACGGGCCGTCGATCTTGAGCGGCGCGGGAAGCGCCGGAACGGTCACTTCGGTCTTCTTGCCACTCTCTCGCACGAGCGTTAGACGCCCCGCCTGCCAGGCAGTGAGCTTGAGTCGGCGGCCATCGCCGGCAATCTCGCACGGCGGCGGGGGCTGATTGTCGGGCGAGGTGAGGTTAATGGTTTCGGGATCGGTGCCGGTAAGGGTGGCGCGTTTCCCGTCAATCGTGTATTCGATCACCAGCGTCTTGACCACATTGACGGCCGGATCGTCGCCCTCGGCCATCCTCGCCACCCGGAAGCTCGTCTCGCCGCCATCGACGACACGCTGGGCTTTTTCGCGGACATCTCGGGTGCGCGTGGGATCGTCCAGCACGCCGTAAGCGGCCTTTTGAACGATAACCCTCACCGGCGGTCCCGTCTTTACGGAAAACACCGACTTGCCGTCATGCGACACGGCAACAACCGGGTCGCTGTTGGCGTCGCTTTTGCGGAACACGACGAACACCGAACCGCTCGGCCCAAGCGGAAGCGCGACGCTTGTTGTTCCGTTCTTCCGCGAGAACACGGGCGCGCGCTCGATGCGGCCGGTTTCGGGCCACCACAGCTCCGGGACCCTGCCGCCGACACGAAACGCGCAGGTGGTCGTCAGCGCATTCGCCCGCGGGTTGGCGACAAAGTAGATGTCCGTGCCGCCCGAGATCCGATGGATGTGGCGCAGGGGTTCCCTGCTTGTGAAATCAGGACCCGCGCCCGATTGCGCGAGGACATCTTCCAACTCCACTCCCCATACGACACGTCCCTTGCCGAAGCGATGCTCCTTGACCAGCTTCCCGTCGCAATCGCCCCACAGCTCGTCGCTGAGGCGATTGACCTCTTCGTCGCACTTCGGATAGTCGACCAGGCTCGGCGATCTGGTCGGGCGCGGTCCGAGGACAGTCGCGCCGGCTTGTACAAGATCCTTGATCTTGCTCAGCAGGCCGGGTGTCATCACTTGCGTTTCCGGCAGCACCAGCAGGCGATAGCTCATCCCGTCCGGAAGCACGATTCGATTGTTCTTGACCGACATGCGCGTGAGCACAACTTCCGAACTGCAATCGTCCGAGTCATAGCCCGGGTTGGTGTGACCGCGTGGCCCTTGCGGGGGAGCCTCGGCCTGAAGGTAACATACGTCAGCGGCGAACAGCCCCTGGCGAAGCACATACTGGCAGCGCGCGAGGTAGGTGTGCCAGGCGGGAGTCTGATCCCACCAGGTCTGCGTGCGCTCGTAGTGCTGGCCCCACGGGCCCATTGTCATACCGGGTCTGCGCGCGGGCGACACCCAGGGCTGCATTGCGTAACGGTGGAAGACGAAGCGGTTGATCCCTTCGCAGAATGCCTGATCGCCCAGCGCCTTGATCGAGCTTGGAGAGTGAAGCCATCGCTCCTGGCCGCCTGCCGTAAACGCTTCCGCGCCCACGATCGGTTTGCCGTAGACGTGCCCGGCGGAGGCCATGCACCTGCAGGTTTCCATCGCGCCGCCGGGATCCCAGAACTCGCCCATAGGCTCATCGGCCTGCCCGCCATAGGGGATGCTGTCGCACGGGCCTCCGTAAGCCTCTATGGTGAACCTCAATCCGTGGTCGTTGGCGAGCTTTCGGATGTGCCCGGCGTAATTCTCGACGACAAGCTCGGAGATCGTTCGCCTCAGGTCCCACAGGAAGCGCTCGGATGTTTCCAGGCTGCCGATCACGCGCCCGCTCATCACGGGCAGGTATGGCAGCAGGTCATAACCGCGCCGCTGTTGGAACTCCTCGCGCATCGCGGCGGTCCAGTTCTGCGAGCCGTTCTCCCAGCTATCCACGTGCGTGGCGGCCAGCGCCTTGCCCGCGCCGGGACCGACGTCCGCGATCAGCTTCGCCATCATACCGTTGAAGTTCGCCTCGGAGCCTTCCTTGCTCAGCTTGTCGCACTCCAATCCGCGACCGCTGGCTGGCGCGGGAGAGTTCTGCGCGCCCGTGCTCGTGTGGCCGAAACGCATGACGGTCCACTTGCCGGGCGGCACATCCCAGACGAGGTGGCCGGCGGCGTCCATTTTCGCGGTTATATCGGTCACGCGAGCGCGGTCGATCACCATCTCCGGCGGCAGGCTCTCCTGAGAGGCCGGGCCGACCCCTCCGACCTGGTAAGCGGCCTTGTGCTCAATGCCGGGGATGCGGTATGCGCCGGGCGTCGGAAACGCCAGGACGTTGATGTCGCGATAATAGCCCGCGACAGCCGCGGGCTGTGGAAGCGCACCGTCGAATCGCTGCGGGCCGGTGATCTCGGTCTCGGAAAAGACGACCTTCTGCATAGACTGCTCCGGCTTGATCCACGGCCCACCGCTGCCGTTCCAGCCGGCG
>Ga0209226_10000924_pt1 | contig 14350 bp, 10 predicted proteins | sample BarGraNGADG00212_2_FD_184497 | JGI IMG/M metagenome (GOLD analysis project Ga0209226, IMG submission 184497) | Arctic peat soil microbial communities from Barrow, Alaska, USA - Barrow Graham LP Ref core NGADG0011-212 (SPAdes) (version 2) | ecosystem: Environmental > Terrestrial > Soil >...
TCTTTACCTTTTCACATAATGTAAACGGGGAATCATTGAAATTTGATACCATGCTTTATCATACTTCACTCGGAAACAGCTATAATGTCACTGATCTCCAGTACTTCATCTCCCGCGTTTCGTTGCATTCTGTAAAAGGCAAATGGCATGACATAGCGACCGATAATGGGATTCATTATACTGATGCACGGGACAACTTCTCCTGCTCATGGTGGGTGAACGACCTTTTACCAGCTGGAACCTATGATACGGTTGCTTTCATCTTCGGGCTCGATCAGAAGCAGAATACCTCAGGCCGTTTCACGGATCCCCCGGAAAGAGATATGTTATGGCCTGACGTGCTGGGCGGAGGGTACCATTATATGAAGATGAACCTGAAATGGAGAAACGATACCATGGCACAATCTCTGCCATTCATGTTCCACCTGGGCATCGGCCAGGTTTACGCAGCGAATACCGTAAACCCGGATTCCATCATCGGTTTTGTTCAGAATTATTTCCGGGTCAGCCTTCCTTGCAAGCTGGACCTCACCGCCGGAGGCTATCACCAGGTCATGCTGCAGATGAATGTGGACCGGTGGTTCGACGGGCAGAATGCATTTGATTTCTCTGCCTATCCGAACGGGATCATGCAGAACCAAAAAGGAATGTTCAAGGCTTGCATGAACGGACGGAAAGCATTCAGCGTAACCATCACAAATTGAAAATGGAAAATGAAAAATGAAAAGCAAAATTTTATTATGTAGATTATTCAGATACGCGCCTTTTCCATTCTGTCTTCTATTCTTTACTTTCAGTTTTCTATTCATCTCCTCCTGTACGAAAAAGACTGAACCCGCACCGGCGTTTCATGCCACGCCCTATACGATTCAAATACCTCTTCATTTTCCCCATGAACTGAATATCCCTGCGGATAACCCGATGACGGTCGAAGGCATTATACTCGGCCGGTATTTGTTCTATGATGGCCGCCTCTCCGGACGTCCCGGCCCCGATTCCCTGATGAGTTGTTCCACCTGCCATATCCAGACTCATTCATTTGTCTGCGGGATCGATCACCCGATCTTTACCGGCGGGCGTCCCCATGGGTTGACCGGAATCCCGACAGCCCATTACATGCTCCCGATGATCAACCTGGTCTGGACAAACCATGGCTATCTGTGGAACGGGATGGTAGCGGCTGATAATCAGCAAGCAGGGTACCGCAATATGGAAGATGTGGTAGGCATGGTAATCGAAATGCCTCAAGAGATTCACGGGGATACGAACCGCACCAAGGCGATGATCCAACAGATAAAGGGATATCCAGATCTATTCAACAAGGCCTTTGGCACCAGTATCGTAACAGAAAAAAACATCGCCAGGGCCATTGCACAGTTTGTCCGTACCCTGATCTCCGCCGATTCGAAATTCGACCGCTTCATGCAGGGTAAAGTCCAGCTTTCAGGTTCCGAATTGAACGGGTATGTATTGTTTATGACCGAACAGGGAGGCGATTGTTTTCATTGCCATGGTGGCGACGGGAACCCGTTATTCACTACAAACCTCTTCTACAATAATGGAAAAGATGCTGTTTTTACCGATCCCTACGACCGTTTTTCCATTACCGGCAGCGCCTCCGATATCGGTGCCTACAAGGCGCCCACACTTCGGAATCTTGTTTTTACAGCTCCCTACATGCATGATGGAAGGTTCAAGACGTTGGATGAAGTCATTGATTTCTATAGTTCCGGGTTGGTATGGTCGCCTTCGATCAGTCCGCTTATGCACCACATTGCTACGGGTGGAGTAAGACTCACCCCATCTCAGAAAGCCGACCTGAAAGCCTTCTTAATGACATTCACCGACAGTACATACGTTACAAACCCTGCATTTTCGAGGCCCTCAAAGATGCCCGATGAATAAAATGATTTTATTACATTAGCAGAAATTAACACAACATCATATGCTTGCCTTTCCCAATGCCAAGATCAACCTGGGACTGAATGTAACCGGAATCCGCACTGATGGATTTCACGATATTGAGACAGTGTTCATTCCTGTTGCTTTCCGCGATATTCTCGAGATCGTACCTTCCGGTGAGCAGCAGGTTGAGTTTCGTCATTCAGGGTTGGCTATTCCGGGGAAGGGAGATGAGAACCTGTGTCTCCGCGCGTATCATCTTATTAAGTCCGGATTTCAAATCCCAACGGTCAGGATGCACTTGCATAAAGTGATCCCGATGGGAGCAGGGCTGGGTGGAGGATCATCCGATGCTGCAGTTACGATAAAATTGCTGAATGAGATTTTTTCCCTTACGATGACTCCTTTGCAAATGATGGATTATGCCGGTAAACTGGGCAGCGACTGTGCATTTTTTATCGATAACAAGCCCGTTTTTGCAACAGGAAGAGGGGATCAGTTTGAACCCGTTGAACTGAATCTGGCCGGTTATTCCATTGTTATCGTTATCCCTCCTGTTCATGTGAGTACGGCAGAAGCCTATGAATATGTTACAATAAAAAAACCGGTTGAAAGCCTCCGGGCTATCCTGAAAGCATCTCCCCGTGAATGGAAGGATCGCCTGGTTAACGATTTTGAGCGTTCGGTATTTCAGCGTTATCCTGGGATCCTGCAGATAAAGGAAAAACTCTATGAAGCAGGTGCAGTCTATGTATCCATGAGTGGAAGCGGGTCGGCCGTGTATGGCTTATTTTATCAACTCCTGCCGGATCTGAGTTCTTTTGCGGGTTGCAATACCTGGACAGGGAAGTTGGCCTAAAAAAAAAGCCCTGCGGTTGCAGGGCTCAAGGTTAAAAGTAAGCTGAATATTTGTTAACTACAGGAGTTTAACATTTACCGCATTCAAACCTTTTTTGCCTTCTTTCAGCTCAAAAGTCACTTCATCATTTTCCCTGATCTCATCAATAAGACCTGATACATGTACAAAGTATTCTTTTTCTGATTCATTGTCTTTAATAAATCCGAATCCTTTGGATTCATTAAAAAATTTCACTTTTCCTTCTTTCATAATAATATGTTAAAAATATCCGCAAAGGTAGTCAAAATAATGATATAATATCAAAATTTATTTTAATTTATCATTTTAACCTCTGCATTTGCCTCCAGGTATGCCAAAATACCCTGTAAACAGTAGGTTAATGCAACTAATGGCATATAGGACCCTATAGGATAGGAAAGTAAATTTATTCTTTACCTATGGAATATGGAAGTAGAATCATTTCTCTCAAATTCCACTGCAACAACATGAGCATAGCTGTCGTCGAAGGTCTTTATGATATGATATTTGAGGCTTTTCCCAATGGGGATATTATCCTTTTCCCACATATAGAAGAGAAGACCGTATTTTGTGGGCTTTGCAAAATTGACCGAAAAAGGAAGAGGGTTTCCTGTCAGGTAACCGTTCCTGGGATCTTCGAGGCCCTGGTAGATCGGAAAATTTGCCTCAATTGTATCCTTACTCCAGTTTTGTTCGGCCCAGTGTATCGCTTGCTGGCTGACATTCACCACCAACTTGTACGACATATCACAGGTATCCGGCGATTGTGACATGTTTTTATGTCCAAGCACTACACCGTAACCGCAGAAGAATAGGATCAATACCCATTGGATCACTTTGAGGTTTGGGAATATTTTTTCGAAGAGTACGATGGTTATATAGGTGCCGCCTAGCACAATGAACGGGATGACGTAGAGAATGTAACGGGTCAGATAATAGTTAATGTCGGCAAAGATGAATGCCAGGAGAATAAATAGTGTAAAGGTGTAAATGATCTTCCCCTTCGGCTCGATCTTTAACAGCTTTGAAAAAAGGTTCAGCACGGTCCCTGCCAGGAATGCAACCCCGACCATCCATCTGCCCTGCCAGATGAACATATCCTGGAAGATACGTCCTGCTCCTTTTGAAAGTTTTTCCATCTCCCAATGGATGTATCCCATGTGCTCGGGAAAGAGGAACCAGCCGTTCTGGATTTTCTGGATAATGAGGAAGAGTCCGAATACGAATAGGGGAGTGGCACCCAGCAAAAACACCCGGAACCGTTTCAGTGTAAAGAAATCTTTATCGGTGATGGATTCGATGAATAACAGGATCAGTGCAGTGGCCGGGATGACGATGGCCGATTCTTTTGTCATCATGGCCAGGGAGCCGAAGATAGCATAGAGGGTCCACTTTTTTTTCAGGATTCCATAAATACATCCCAGCGTGAAGAAGGTGAGCATCATCTCCGGCAGGATCAGTACCGATAAGGTGAAGAAGATGGGCTGGGCCGAAAGCAATACCGTGGCAAAGAAGGCAACTTTCCTGTTGAAAAGGTTTTTTGCAATTATAAAGAACAATACCAGCGTGGCGATCCCGAGGAAGAGTGCAAAGAAGTGGCCAGCGATGATGGTTTCGCCGAAGATTTTAAAAACGAGGGCGTTGCAGAAAGTAAACATCAGGGGATGTCCGCGTGAATAGAGGGGATCGATGCTTCCGGGCAAAAGGCTTATGTGGCCGGCATCTTTCATGTGGAATGCGGCCGGCACATATACGCCCATCTCATCCCAGAAGTATGGGATGTTAACATCGTGGAGCTTGCATAAAAAGAAAATGAGAATCGCCGCAGCCGTCAATAACTCATAGGGGCGGTTTTTTACCAGTTTCCATAGTGGTTTCATAAAACAAGGCAGTTTTAACTGGATTTAGCGGATCAAAAATAGGAAATTAGAATGAAATGACGAATATACGAATATGTGAATTCGGGAATGGTAGCAAAATTCATTATTCTCAAATTCGCATATTCGTCATTCGCATATTCGTGATTATCTCCCCAGCAGCACAATCCCCGCCCATATATATGGCAGTGAAGTTTCGGGTTTGGAAATCATATTCAGCTTTACTTCACGCAAAGCGGCGCTATAAGTCTTACCGGAAAAATAACTCTGGTAAAAGCTCAGCATGAATTCACATGTTAAATGATCCGGGATGTTCCAGAGTGAATAAACCACATTTGAGGCTCCGGCCAGGTAAAAGCCACGGGTTAAAGCGAGCACCCCCTCTGTATGGGTGACCTTGCCTTCACCGGTTGCGCAGGCACTTAAAACCACCAGGGATGCATGTAGCCGTAGGTTGCTGATCTCATCGAGGTGCAGGAGTCCGTCATCCTTATCCTGATGGCCAATGGAATGGTTGCTTTTTGAAAAAACCAGGGCCGAGTTCATCGGGTCGCTTTCAGAGATGAGACTGTGTGTTGCAATATGGATATGGGTATTTCCGGGAGCATATAACCGGAAGTTTCTTTCCGTTGCAGAGGTGTCAAGAAATACCGATTGATGACTGGGTCCCTGCCCGAACAGTCCTGCAATACCTGTGATTTCCTTCAAAGCGAAAGGAAGAGGATTCAGTGATACCGATTTATCAGGGGTTTTCCTGAAAACAGGCGCAAAACCGGCAAAACGATATGATGTTTTTAGCAGTCCTGTTTTTGCCGTATCCCTGAACCAAGCTTCAGCAGAGAAATGATAGTTGATCTCGAAATCCCTGAGCAGGTAATGCAAGGAAGAAGAATTTGTGCCTGAAGCCTCGATGGGATCTTCACGGATAAGCGTTTCGAAAGGGAAAAGAGAAAGTTCTTCATCGGGAATGATAATTAGTCGCCGGATACCAATTAACCGGGGCTCTATCGGAGCGATGAGATAATTGTATAAACTAAGGCTCAGGGATGAAAAGTTCCGGATTCCTGCACCTTTTAATTGGTGAAGGCATTCCTTTAAGGCCACTTTAAAAGAGGGGGGCAGTATGACTCTCTTCATCGATGACCCATCGGGCCGGATCAGGAATAGATAGATGACGGAATCAATATAGAGATATTCAAGCATCGCCTCATCATTCCTTAAACTTTTCATGATCCTGGAAGGAAGTCCCTTTCTTTCATGCTGTGTTTGCAAAGGATAATCCGGATAAAATATATCGATCTTTTTTCGCAGTGAATCCAGGTGCAGCTTAAGATCGATCACCTTGTTCTGCAGTTCATCTATCCCAGAAAGCAGAGAGGGTCCGGGAGAAGGATCTTCCTTGACATATTTCCTGGAATAAAAAACGATCTCATCTTTCAGTTCTCTGATTTTTTTCATGATGGAATCAGGAACCCCGGAAAGTTGCATGGAACGGTTTTCCTCCATGTCTTCCAGCAACATCCTGTTTTTGCTTGCATCAGCCAGTGAAAAAAAGTAATCAAAGTCCGGTATTCCTTTTTTTCCCATAAGGAAGAAACCGGATTCTATTACGCCGGCCAGAATCGATTTAGTTGATTCATGAAATGTCATGCGGGATGATCCCTGACCGAAATCCTTGCTGATATGATCACAGATCTTTAGCGCCGTAAGAAAATCATTAAAAGAGTGGGATAAGGAAACTGTATCTAAGCCTGAATGAATTGCTGACTGCAGCCGGCTTCTGCCCCTGAACTCGAAAATTTTATAAAGATCCAGAAGGTCAGGCTCATATCTGCTGAAAGTTGCTTCGTCAATACTGAAATAAACTGAATCCGGAATAAGGGTCGCCATCGCTTGGTTATAATATTTTATGGATCTTTCCCATTCTTTTTGCCGGGCCTGAATATCTCCCATGAAAAGGTAAACCCTTGAGCTTTCATGTTTCATGTTTGTTCCTGTTGACTTTATCAGCTCCAGGCAATTTTCCAAGCATGACATTGCTGAATCCACCTGCCCGAACCGGGTATAACACTCCGCCATGCCCTCGTTCGATGAGATCAGGATATTCATAGATGAAATACCGCTTCCGGCGTTAAGTTCACGGGCTGCTCGGTAGTGATTCAACGCCTTTGCAGGGGCATCCAGTTTTACCAGGATTTCACCGATATTGATGTTCAAACCAGCAAGCCGCGTTGGATCATTCCTTTTTGAAATTTTCAGGACAGAATCGGCTTTCCGGAAACAGGATAAGCTTTTCTGATACTCTCCGTTCGCGGAATAGGCTGTGCCAAGACTTGTAAGAAGATCGACGGTTCTGGCAGAATTTCTTGTGGGCTCTTTCGAATAGATGAACCATGATTTCTTGTAATAAAGGATCGCATATTCGTACTGCTCTTTAAGAAAATATAAGCTGCCAAGGTTTTGATAAACTTCTGCTTTCAGGCTGCTCCGATTGTCAGCCAGGTTAAGGGCTTTGTGGTACCAGGATTCCGCAGATGTGTATTCTCCTTTCAGCGTGTAAACATTCGCGATCTGCATGAAGACCTGGGCTTCCATGTTCTTTTCCTGCCTGTTTCCGTTATCCGGATCCTTCCGCATCAGTGATAACCCGCTTCCGGAAAGGAATTCCTTATAAAACAAAACAGCACTGTCGTATTGTCGCTTTTCAAAGCAATGATTCGCTTTCTTTAAAATTTCACTGGAAGTATATTTAGCTGGTTCCTGGGAATAGGTGATACTTATAACGACTGTCGACAATATCATGGATAAGACTGCATACCTGGAGTAAAAAGCCAGGGGTTTCAAAGATGTTCCTGAACTGTTATTCAACCATGAACTTACCGAAGAAAATGATCTCATCATTTTGCATTACCTTGAAGTAGTAAAGTCCCCTTTTGAGTGTCCCTGAAGGAAGGGAATACCTGTTTTTGTTCAGTGATCCTGATTCGTGAACACTTGTCCCGGTGTTATCCATAATCTTCAATTCGATTTCGGCTTGTTTTTCAAGGTTCCATTCAAACTGGATGACTGCTTTTTCACTGAAACGGTAACCAATTTCCGGAACATCCATTCTGAAATATCCTGCATGTCTTGTTGCCCCGATCATGTTTTCAAAGGAAGGATTTTTCCTGAAATTGGAAGCAAGCCTAGTCTCTGGTATCCGCTCAATCATACTTTTTCCCTTGTTCACCGTATCCATCGGGATAACCGGATGTTCAACCTTGGTAATATCCGGCACCTTTTTTAAGTCTGGCTGGTGTTTAGGAATCAGGGTGGTACTTTTGGAAGGATTACGGTGTGTGTTATTCATGAAAAGAAGAACTTCAATTCCTATAAGCAGCAGCAAGGAAGCTGCCAGCAGGAAGAAATGGAGATCCGGCCCATTTCTTTTTTGATGGTTCTTTTGAATGGTAAGGATCTTCTGCCGTAACTCAAGAATATCCTCATTCGCCAGGATCTCATTCAGCTCACTGTCGAGCCTGACCTCTTCCCTTAGCCTGGGATTGGTTTTCAGCATCTCAAGAAAAGTTGAGAGTTCTTCGCCTGATAATTTCCCGTTATTAAAGCGGTCGATCAGTTCCGGAAGTTTTTCCTTGTCACTCATAATGTAGAAACATTTTATACCGTGGATCCTTTAAAATTTTCTTGCGGAGCATGTTCTTACATAAATATTTCCGGGTTTTTGCATATGAAACGTTTTTGAACCCCATGCATTCTGAAATCTCTTTCAGGCTGGCCTTCGAAAGGAACATTTTAAGAATTTTCTGGCAGTCAGCAGGCAATGAAAGAAAATGGAGCTGGTAAAGCCTTGTTTTTTCCAGCTTTTCTTCGTTTATCTCTATCGGGATGGCATCGTAATCCTCTATGGATTCACTCACGAGGTCATCCTGATAAAGCAAACGCCATTTCCTGTCGAGGCGCTGCATCCAGATATTCCTGCAGATAGAGAAGAAGAAGGTTTTCAGGCTGCAATTCAAGGTCAGCGGCCCCGATAGGATCTTCTGGTACAATACTATGATCCCGTCCTGGAAAACATCTTCAGCATCTTGATAGCTTCCGGAATTTTTCTCGACAATGGATTTAGCCAATGGAAAATACTCCCGGTAGAGATAACGGATGCTATCCGCACGTTTTTCTTTCAGGCCATTTAAGATTGCATCATCCGAAAAATAGTTCATGCTTCGCATTTACAAGCATTAATCGGATTTAAATGAAAAGGTAATACGGTTGTTGAAAACTTTTTTTCCTGGGTGTTAAGCATTAGCTTTTAGGTATAAGGAATAAAAAGCGATTAACTGCCTAACACCCAATACCTAATACCCAATATCAAATGCACAACTTACTTAACACTCATCCCCAGATTATACATCACAAACGACCACATGTCGGTAACCTCATCGATCACCTTTGCTGTAGGTTTTCCTCCTCCGTGGCCGGCTTTGGTTTCGATGCGCACGAGCACGGGATTACAGCCTGCCTGGTCTTCCTGGAGTGTCGCCATGAATTTGAAGGTATGCATGGGAACCACCCGGTCGTCGTGGTCGCCGGTAACTGCCAGCGTAGCCGGGTACTTCACACCCTTTTTCAGGTTGTGGAGTGGGGAATATTTATAGAGGTACTCAAATCCCTGCTTGGTGTCGCTGGTGCCAAAATCGCTGGCCCAGGCACGGCCGATGGTAAACTTGTGGTAACGCAGCATATCCATCACGCCTACCTGCGGAATGGCAACCTTGAACAACTCGGGGCGCTGGGTCATGCAGGCGCCGACGAGCAACCCCCCGTTGGAGCCTCCCATGATTGCAAGCTTTTCCGGGCAGGTGTATTTCTCGCTGATCAGGTACTCGGCGGCAGCGATAAAGTCGTCGAATACATTCTGTTTCTTTTCCTTGATGCCGGCTTTGTGCCACTCTTCGCCATATTCGCCGCCTCCGCGGATGTTCGCCACGGCATATACGCCCCCGTTTGCAAGGAAGATTGTACGGCTGATGCTGAAGCTGGGGGTCATCGAGATGTTAAACCCCCCATAACCGTATAGCAGGGTGGGGTTGTTCCCGTCGAGCTTGATACCTTTCTTATAAACCAGGAACATGGAAATGGTCGTCTTGTCTTTGCTCAGGTAAGAAACCTGCGTGCTTTCATAATCATCGGGAGTGAACTCGATCTCGGCAGCATTGTAAACGGTGGATTTGTTGTTTGCTACATCGTATTTGAAGATTGTGGTGGGATAGCGGAACCCGGTATATCCGTAAAAGGCGATTTTGTCGCCCGGTTTCCCACTGATACCGGTAAGGGTGCCCAGGCCAGGCAACTCCATCTCATAAAGGAATTTGCCTTTCATGTCGTAAACAAATGCCTTGCTGATGGCTTTCTGCATATAGGTGGAGATGATCCGGTCGCCGGCAAGATCGGCTGCCTCCAGCACATCATCCCGTTCGGGTATGATGGTTTTCCAGTCGGCAGGATCGGGTCTGTCAGGATCCATCAGGATGAGCTTCTTTTTCGGGGCCTTCAGGTTGGTCGTCACAAACAGCTTGCCGCCAGTGTTGTCGATCACGCTGTAGTCATTTTCAAAACCCGTTACCAAGGGTTTGAACCCGGTCTGTTTTTTTGTGAGGTCCTGGTACCAGAGGGCATTGCCGGTAGTGGATTCGGTCTCGTAGAGGATCAGGAAACGCTCGTCTTCAGTGGTCTGTGCTCCATAGTTCCGGTCGGGGAATTTCTTGTTTTCATATACCAGACGGTCGCTCTTCTGGGGAGTCTCAACCACATGGTAAAAAACCTTATGGTTCTTGTTTTCTCCTGTGAGTTCCTGTCCCGGCTTAGGCTCTTCAAAGCGGCTGTAATAGAATCCGTCATTCTGCCATGCCATTCCCGAAAATTTCACAAATCTCAGGGTGTCGGGGAGAAGCTTGCCGGTTTCGATCTCCATCACATGGATCTCGTTCCAGTCGGACCCGCTACGGGCTATGCTGTATGCAAGGTATTTCCCGTCGTGTGAGACAGAGAGGCCGGCAAGGGCAACCGTTCCGTCGGTGGAAAGGGTATTCGGATCGAGGAGTACCCTGGGATTACCATTTAACCATTTCCGTACATAGAGGACCGATTGATTTTGCAGCCCATTGTTTTTATTATAGAAATACCAGGGGCCTTCCCTGAATGGTACCCCGTATTTGGGATAGTTCCATATCTTCGTAAGTTTCTCGCGGATCTTTTCACGGAAGGGGATGTTGGAAAGATAGTTATTGGTTACCTGGTTCTGTTCTTTAACCCATCCTGCTGTGGCTGTGGAGGTGTCATTTTCCAGCCAGCGGTATGGATCGGCGACCTTTGTGCCAAAATAATTGTCGACGGTATTCACCTTTTTAGTTACGGGATACTTGATCTTGTGATTGCATGAAGCCATAGTAAATAGCAGGGGAATGATGAATAAAAGGGTAAATTTTTTCATAGGGCAAGGTCTTAAATGCGGGAAAGGTCCCGGAACCATATCGCGATAAGTTGCATGCAGTAAATTTATACAACTTTCCAAGGAAATGCAAAGGAAAAGAATAATACTGATGTTAAAGATGTGAAAAGGGATCTTTATGAATTCGCTTAAAATGCCCCTTCAATCAAGGAATCATCCACAAAATTTGGCAATGTCACGTTCAGCCGTGATTCTTCTTTCATGGCTCGTTTAATTGCGAAGACTGCTTCCTCATTGCGTGCCCAAGCCCGGCGTGCAATCCCGTTATTTACATCCCAGTGAAGCATCATCCTCAATCGGCGCTCTGCTTCGGAGGTGCCATCGAGCAGCATCCCGAATCCCCCGTTGATCACTTCGCCCCAGCCTACGCCGCCTCCATTGTGAATAGAAACCCAGGTGGCACCACGGAAGCTGTCGCCGATAACATTCTGAACTGCCATGTCGGCAGTAAATTGTGAACCATCATAGATGTTGGAGGTTTCCCGGAAGGGCGAATCGGTACCGGAAACATCGTGGTGGTCGCGGCCGAGAACGACAGGGGCGCTTATCTTACCTGCCCGGATGGCCGCGTTGAAGGCTGCAGCGATCTTCGTCCGGCCTTCACAATCGGCATACAGAATACGTGCCTGCGACCCGACAACCATCTTATTGTTTCCTGCTTCCCTGATCCAATGAATATTATCCTTCAGTTGGTTTTTGATCTCCACCGGGGCATTAGCCATAATTGCTTCCATCACCTCTGCCGCAATGCGATCAGTGGTTGCAAGATCGGACGGGTTGCAGGAGGTACATACCCAGCGGAAGGGGCCGAACCCATAATCAAAGAAGAGGGGTCCCATGATGTCCTGCACATAGGAAGGATATTGGAAGGTGCCGTCGGGATTCATCACATCGGCGCCTGCACGGCCGGCTTCCAGCAAAAATGCATTGCCGTAGTCCCAGAAATACATCCCTTTTTCCGTGATCTTTTTAATGGCATTGACCTGGCGGATGAGCGATGCCTGAACCTCCTTCTTAAACTGACCGGGATTCCGGGTCATCAGCTCGTTCGATTCTTCCATTGTCAGTCCTGCCGGGTAGTATCCTCCCGACCAGGGATTGTGTAGTGAGGTCTGGTCGGAACCGAGATCCACCTTAATATTTTTCTCCACGAGTTTCTCCCAGAGGTCGACGATGTTGCCTTGGTAAGCCAGGGATATGGCTTCTTTCTTATCTTTAGCCCTGACCATCCGGGTCAACAGCGCATTCAGGTCGGTGTAAACTTCATCCACCCATCCCTGATCGTAACATTTCTGAACAGCCATCGGGTTGATCTCGGCAATGACACCGATGGCGCCGGCGATCACCGAGGCTTTGCCCTGTGCACCCGACATTCCGCCGAGGCCGGAAGTAACAAAAATCTTTCCTTCGATGGTGCCGTCGCCTTTTCTCCGGGCAGCATTCATCAGGGTGATGGTGGTCCCGTGCACGATGCCCTGGGGGCCGATATACATATAGGAGCCGGCGGTCATCTGCCCGTACTGGGAAACCCCCAGGGCATTGAACTTTTCCCAATGGTCGGGCGATGAATAATTCGGGATGACCATGCCGTTGGTAACAACCACCCTCGGTGCATCTTTGTGCGATGGAAACAATCCCATCGGATGACCCGAATACATGACCAGCGTTTGTTCATCTGTCATCTCCGCCAGGTACTTCATCGTAAGCAGGTATTGTGCCCAGTTCTGGAAGACTGCTCCGTTGCCGCCATAGGTAATTAATTCATGCGGGTGCTGGGCAACAGCAGGGTCAAGGTTGTTCTGGATCATCAGCATGATGGCTGCGGCCTGGATTGATTGATGCGGATATTCACCGATGGGGCGGGCATGCATGGCATACCCCGGGCGAAACCGGTACATGTAAATCCGGCCGTACTTTTTTAACTCACCGGCAAATTCAGGAGCCAGGACGGAATGGAATTTCTTGTCAAAATAGCGTAACGCATTGCGGAGTGCAAGTTTCTTTTGCTCCAAAGTCAGTATATCTTTTCTTACAGGTGCATGATTTACGCCCGGGTCGAAAGGACAGGGAGCAGGCAACAGTTCGGGAATGCCCCGGAGTATGCAATTTTGAAATTCCTGAAGATCCATGCTAAGAAAAATTTTAAAAAAGTAGATGGTATTAAATCTTCCCTTCCGAGTCCTTGAGAATGTCATAGAGGAATTCACGGGCCCGGAAGAGCTGGGCTTTGACCGTACCCAGGGGAAGGGCAAGTTCCACTGCGATCTCTTCATAAGAGAGTTCCCTGAAATACCGCATCTCGACCAGATTACGGTAGTGTGGTTTGAGTTTTTCAACCACTTCCCTCATCAACTGGATTTTTTGTTTGGCGATGGCCATCTCCTCCGGTCCCGGGTTAGGGCTGGGCAAATTGGAAGGATACGCGTCTGTTTCTTCTCCACCGGGGTTGATTCCGGAAGTAAACTGGATACGGTTTTTCTTTCGAAGATAATCAATGCAGTTGTTTGCAGCGATCCTGAAAAGCCAGGTGCTGAAAGCATACTCAAGGGTGTACTGGTGAAGGTTTTTGAAAGCTTTTCCGAAGGCTTCGAGGGTAAGGTCTTCTGCATCAGCCGGGTTGTTGGTCATCTTCAGCAACATGAAATAGAGCGAATCCCGGTAATTGTTCAGCAGTTCTGCATAAGCTTTCTGGTCGCCCTGGTTAATAGCCTGCTGCACGAGGATATAATCCCGCCTGGCCTTTTCTGTAAGGTGCGAGGTTACTTCCATTTCGTATCTTTTGACATGAAAGCGGAAACAGTTAAAGCACTATTGATCAGAATCAGTATAATTTCAAAGAGTGGAACCAGCAGCCAGATCCCTTTTTCATTCAGACGGGCCAGTGTTTTGCGGAAAACGAAAAGTTGGAAGACCAACCTCAGTATAAATAATATTAAAACGACAAAAGTAGTATAATTCAATGACAATAACATAAGGATTACAAAAAATGTATAAAACAGGACCATGCTGAAGGTATATAATCCCAGTAAAAATTTATGTCTCCAGCGATAGTACCGGCCTGTGGAGAGATGCCGTTTCTTCTGGGTCCACCATTCATTAAAGCTCTTTTTCGGCCTCGAAAGGGTGAAACTTTCCGGGTCGGCCACAACCCGTGTATTCTTACGGGTGGCTGCACGGTTGATGAAGAGG
>Ga0209226_10000925_pt1 | contig 14334 bp, 12 predicted proteins | sample BarGraNGADG00212_2_FD_184497 | JGI IMG/M metagenome (GOLD analysis project Ga0209226, IMG submission 184497) | Arctic peat soil microbial communities from Barrow, Alaska, USA - Barrow Graham LP Ref core NGADG0011-212 (SPAdes) (version 2) | ecosystem: Environmental > Terrestrial > Soil >...
ATCATCACATAGTAGACGAAGATGATCCCCAGCGAGATGACGAAGCCGCTGGTCTTGCCGCCTTTGCGCGTGGAGATGCCCAGCGACATGCCCAGAAAGCCAAGGGCCAGGCAGGCGAACGGCAGGGCAAATTTTTTATGGAATTCCATGCTCAGCAGCACATCGCCCGGATCGGCGCGCAATTTGCGCAGGAGTTCGGGGAAGACCAGCTGGGTGCTGCGCCGGGTCTGGCGGATAGTGACCAAATTTTCGATCTTCTCGGTTTTCTGGAGAAAAAAAGTCAGGGAATACTTGGCCGGGTCCTTTTTTTTGAATTGGTGGACCACGCCGTCGAACAGAACGATATAGTTGTCCTTTTGAAACTGCTTGTAGATGAACTTGCCTCTCTTGGCGAAGATCAGCGTGTCTTCCTCGGGATTTTTCATGGAGCAAAGGAAAACATCCCGCCATTCGCCGCCGCGGTCCTGGTCGCGGAAATAGAGACTGTAAAAAGGCAGGTCCTGGTAAAGGATGCCGGGCTTGATGCCGGAGATAGTCTGGGAAAGAATCACCCCGGTATGCAGCTTGCTGAAGCGGTAATTGGCCTCCGGGGCCAGGTACATGATCAGCCAGGAGGACAGGAGCCAGGCGGCGAACGAAAAAAGCAGCACCGGCTTCAATACCTGGCGGTTGCGGATGCCCATGGTGCGAAAAGCGACGATTTCGGAGTCGGAACTCAGGCGGCTCATCCCGGCCAGCACACCCATCAGCGTGGCCATGGGGATGGTGAAAGAAAGCAGGTCGGGCAGCAGGTATAGGAGGATCTTGAAAACCGTCCCGATCGTAGCCCCCTTGGCGATCAGCGTCTTGGACAGGATGAGGATCTGGTTGATGAGCAGGGTGAAGGTGTAAACCAGCAGGCCGATGGCGAACGGCGAGGCGATTTCCTTCAGGATATAGCGGTCGAAAACCCTTTTCATCAGGAAATCATAGCATAGCCGTCGGCAATATTCAAAGCCCGGGAACGGTCATTGGGCAAGGGACAAAGGGGCCGGGGTGAAGGAGAGCAGGAAGATCAGCAGGGCGACCACGGCCAGGATTTTTCTTTTTCGATCCAGTCGCTCGGCCGCGAAGATCGGCGGATGGCGCAGGCCGATCAGAGTAACGATCAGTGCCCAGATAAGCCAGCCCTGCCAGTAAAAAATCCCCAGCATGGCAATGACGACGATCGAGGCGACGCCGGCGTAGAAGGCCTTTTTGCCGAACAATGCATACAGGATATGTCCGCCATCCAGTTGCCCGATGGGAAAGAGGTTGAAGGCCGTGGCCAAAAGGCCGAACCAGCCTGCGAAAGCCATGGGATGGACCAGCAGGGCATGCTGCCCGGCCGCACTCCCCAGTACCAGCCGGCTGATCAGTTTAAAAACCAAAGGTTCTCCCAGGGTCAGCCCCGTCTGCAGAGTCTGCTTGTCGACGATCCGCGACTGCGCAATGCCCAGGGCGATGAACGGCAATGCCATCAGGAAACCGGCCAGGGGGCCGGCCAAGCCCACGTCAAAAAGCGCTTTTTTTGACGAAAAAGGTGATTTGATCTTGATGAAAGCACCGAAAGTGCCGATCAGGGTCGGCGCCGGGATGAAGAACGGCAGGGTAGCTTCAATGCGGTGGGCGCGGCAGGCAAAGAAATGCCCCAGCTCATGCACCAGCAGAATGGCCAGCAGCGAAAAAGAATAGGAAAAGCCCCAAAGCCAGGCGGCGGGATGGCGCCAGAGAAAGCCGAAAAAACCCATGCCTGCGGGCAGGGTAACGCCATGGTAACTGATATGGTATTGCACGCCGATGACCAGGGTAAACCCCAAGGTCAATAAGAACAGTATGATATTGACCGCGTAAGGTTTCCGGCGATCAGCGGTCATCTCAGCCAAGTCAGCAAAGGTTTTCTAAACGATCGTTTTCCGGGCAGGAATGCTAATTGCAAAAAGGCTTAAACGTGAAAAGCTTACTGTTTGACGCAGGAATCGGTGGGGCACACCGAAGCGCACTGGGGTTCGTCAAAATGGCCCTTGCATTCCACGCAGAGGTTGGGATCGATCACATAATACTGGTCACCCTGGGAGATCGCCGCCACCGGGCAGACCGCTTCGCAGGCGCCGCAACTGATGCAGGTATCGTTAATAAGTAATGCCATATTTCCTCCTTTGCAGACCTAAATTTTAGTATTAAAAACGATCCTTGTCAACTGTTTTTCACAAATACAAAGGTGAATCGGCAAATTCCATCGCTACTCCAACAATGCCGATGCAAAAACAACCTCCACCTTCTGCTGCTTCAGCCAGGGTACGGAGTCGCGCAGCGCGGCCAGGGTGGAGGCGAAAGGGTGGCCGATGGCCAGGGCGCGCCCGTTCTGCCGGGCCAGCTCAACCAGGCGCCGCACCTGGCCGCTGGTGTACTCGTAGGTCTGCACGTCGTCGAGGAAGACGTCGCGCAGGGCGGTCTTGATCTTCATCTGCCGGGCCAGCGCATGGGCGACGGTGGACGGGGCGGTCTTGGAGTCGACGAAGAACAGCCCCTGCCCGCGCACCAGCTCCAGCACCCGGCGCATGGCTTGGGGATCGGAAGTGAGTAGCGATCCCATATGGTTGTTCAGCCCCCGGGCATAAGGAACAACCGCCTGGGCATTTCGCAGCAGGTCCGCTATCTCGCCGGCACTGGAGTCGACCAGGACAAATTGGTCGCGCGGGTGGTGGTTGGCCGGGTCCTTGGGTTGCATGGGCAGGTGGATGATCTCTTCCAGTCCATAGCCGTGGATCTTTTGCGCTTCGCTCCGCGCATAGGGTGCAGCGGGGATAATAGCAGCGGTCAGGGGGATGCCCAGCTCGTGCAGCTGGTCGGAGATCAGATCGGCGTAGCCGATGTCATCGATGATGAAGGCCAAGCGGGGTGTTTTCGTAGGCCTGGTCCTGGCCGCGGGGGCAGCGGGCATTTCGGCCGGCCGGGGCTGAACTGCCAGCCGCTTGCTGAGCAGAATGACATGGGTCAGCCTTTTGTCAAAGAACACCTGGACCAGATACAGGATCTGCTCCTTCATGCCTTGAACTTCGCTCAAACGGTACAAGCCCCGGTATTTTTCCACCAGCCGGCGCAGGTCCTTGTTCAAGGGAGCATAAAGAGGTTCCGGCAGATCGATCTTCAAATGGGTTACCCCGTCCCGGTCCCTGAAAAAATCGCAGGGGATTTTCCCCCGGGTCAGCATCCCGGTCAATTCGCGGTCGAATTTTTCAGCGGCCAGCATTTTTTGCTGCAGGCGGATTATTCTGCTGAATATGAACGAATATTTCCCTGAACGATAATCAAGATATTCGAGCGTGACCACCGTGGACAGGGCGATGACTCCAAACAGGAAAAATGAAAGCACGGCGGCCCTATGATTGGGTTTTTTAAGCACTTTTCTTTTCGGTTTCATTTTTTTTTGCGAAGGCAGATTCTATCACCTTTTGCTTAACCAGCGCAAGGGATCCAGGGGTTTCAGGTTTTGCCGGATCTCGAAATAAAGAGATTTGCCGTAAAGGCTGCCGGAATTACCGGCTAGGGCGATCACTTCGCCAGCCTGGACGCGGTCACCCAGCTTTTTTTTAAAAACGTCGCAGTGGCCGTACAGGGTATGGAAATTCCCCATATGCTGAATGATGAGCAGGTTGCCGTAGCCCTTGAAATAATCGCAGAAAATGATCTCGCCGCCGCCGACCGCCTTGATCTCGTCCGATTGCCCGGGCTTGATCTCAATACCGTTGTTCATGGTATAGGTATTGAAGTGGGCGCTCTTTTTTTTCCCGAAGCTGGAAATGATGTTCCCGGGCAGCGGCCAGGCCAGTTTGCCCTGCATCTGCTTGAAATCGACAAGATCGGTCACGGTCAGCGCCGGTCGCTGATTCAGGAACCGGGTCAGGTTTTCCCCTTCATTTTTCAATTCCTCCAGCAGGCGGACATTGAAATCCCGCTGGCGGTTGATCTTGGCGATCAGGTCCAGCTTCTCCTGTTTCAAGCCCTGCAGGCGCGACAGTTTGCCGGACTGCTCATTTCTCAAGCTGGCTTGGCGATCAAATTCAACCTGCAGTTCCGCCTTGATTTTTTGCAGTTTTTCAAGACCCAGGCGGATCTCCCTGATGGCCATGACCCGGTTGTCCATCAGGGAAACGATCAGCCGGTAGTTGCGGAAGAACTGGTCGAAATTGCCGATATTGATGAAAAGTTTCACATAGCCCAATTCTCCCATTTTGTACAGGACCCGCAGAATGCGCCTGACATTGTCCTGCGAGGAGCGGATCCTGGCCTGCAGGATCACTTCCTCTTTCTGCTTGCGGGCGATCTGTGCCCGGGTGTCGGCCATTAGCAAACCGACTTTGTTCAATTCAATGACCACCGCTTCGGTCTGCAGTTCCAAGGCGTAAATGTCATTCAGAATCGAGGACTTGTCCTGCTTGCTGGCTGCAAGCTTGGCCGAAATTTCCTGGATCTTAAGGTTGATCTCGCGAAGTTTTTCCTGGCTGCCGGCAAATACCATGAACAGGGCAGCAATGAGCACCACGAGTTTTTTTTTCATTTTTTGCGAAAAATATAGATCAGGCCGCCGGCTATTCCCAGTAGCAGGTTGAACGCCAGGTCCAGCAGGGAAAAGGCAATGGCCACCGAAGCCGGATAGCCGTAATAGGTGAAGATCTCGATCAAGAACAGATCGCGGACGCCGATGCCGTTGATTGAAACCGGTAAAGAGAGGATGAACAACATGATGGGGATGGAAAAAAAATAATCCAACAGCGGGATGCGTCCCAGTTTCAATGCCTGTCCGATCAGGTAATAGTGAATCACCACGTTGAGCTGCAGCAGCAGCGCCCAGAAAAAAACCTTTCTGGACAGGGCGCGATGATTCACAAAATCAAGGATGATGGCGTGAAATTTATCCAGTTTGTCGAGGATTTTCCTCACCCAGGAATAGCGGCAATTAAGCCCCGCTAAAAATCCGCGTGGGAGTTTTTTCCAGACCAGCACCAGCAGGAAGATCCCCAGCAGGCTGACCAGGAGCGAGACATAAAGCAAAGGCATCTTTTTGATGAAACGGATCTTCAGCAGCGAGGCGAACAAGGCAAAGACCAGCAAGGCCAAAATGCCGCTCATGCGCTCGTAAACGATGACGGCCAAAGAAGCCGTCGCTCCCTGCTCGATGTGGCGCGTATCGCTGACCCGCATCACATCGCCGCCGAAGCGGGTAGGCAGAAAGAGGTTGAAAAAACTGCCCACCAGCAGCGAGCGGACCAGCTGCGGGATCGAAAAATCGGCTCCATACCCGTCAAGGATCAGTTTCCAGCGCAACGCCGAAAACAGAAAGCCAAAGGCGTGCAATCCGAAAGCCAGGGCCGCCATGGGCCAGAGAACATCCTTGAGGACCGAGAAGATCTCATGAGGGCGGGCAATGACCAACACAAGATAGAACAACAAGCCGAAGCCAAAAACGATTTTAAACAGAAAAAAGATATTCTTCCGGTTCATGTGCGCTTGCGGGGATGGAATTTTTTATAGGTGCTGAGCAGATCGGCAAAATTCAAAGTGGTATACTTTTCGGTCGTAGCCAGATTGGCATGCCCCAGTAGTTCCTGGATGACCCTCAGGTTCGCGCCTCTCTGCAGCAGGTGGGTGGCGAAGGAATGACGCAGCAAATGGGGATGCACATGTTTGCCGGAATGGGTCAGGCCGCGATAGACCTGCGGCAGGATGCGCTCTACCGAACGCTGGCTCAAGGGCCCGCCGCGGGAATTGACAAAAACCCGGTCACCCGCATCGTGAAACTCGGCCCGCCGGCGCTCCAGGTAATGGGCCATGACCGCGGCGGCTTGCTCGTGGAAAGGAACGATCCTCTCCTTTTTCCCCTTGCCCATGACCCGCACCAGCCTTTCGGCGAAATGAATATCATCGGCTTGTAGTCCGGTCAATTCGGAGATGCGCAGGCCGGTTGCATACAAAAATTCAAACAGGGCCTTGTTGCGCAGCTCCAGGAAAGTTTCTTCGGGCAGGGCATCCAGGAATTCCTGCATTTCGACTACGGTCAGGATCTGGGGAATTCTTTTGTCCAGTTTCGGCGTGCCGATGCCGTCAAAAGGATTGTGTGCCCGCAATCCCTTTCCCACCAGGTAGGCGTAGTAGGATTTGATGGCGTATATTTTCCGCGCCACGGTGGCCTTGTTTTTACTTTTCAAATAAAGATGGGCGATGAAGTCGCGGATATTGTTTTTGCTGACCGGCAACTGCTGTTCCGAAAAATAGGCGCAGAACTGCCGGATATCGATGGCATAGGCTTTGAGCGTATGTACGGAATATTTTTTTATTTCGCGTAAATACCCGATATAACTGTCTAGATCGCGGATCTCTTTATCCATTGTTCCAGCGCCTCGCCGGCTCTTTCAGCTTTCAATTCCTTTTTTCTTTTCTTGTCGCGGCATTCCACGCCACTGTCCGCCAGCAAGCCAAAGGTGAATTTGCTGGGCCGGAAATCCTGCCAACCGGCATTGGCGATATAGGCGAGCAGCGCGCCGATGGCAGTGGTTTCCGGCAGCGGGTCACGGCGTGAACCTAGCGCATCCCGGCCGGCAAAAAGGCCGCAGAGCAATCCCGAGGCGACCGATTCTACATAGCCTTCCACTCCGGAGATCTGGCCGGCGAAATAAATGCGGCCATTTTTTTTGCATTGGGAAAATTGGTTGATGATCAGCGGGGCATTGATATAGGTGTTGCGGTGCATGCGGCCGAAACGCTCGAACTCGGCGTTTTCCATCCCGGACAGGGTGCGGAAAATCCGTTTCTGGTCTCCGTGCTTCAGGCGCGTCTGAAACCCGACCAGCTGATAAAAATTTTTTTTCAGGTCGTCCTGGCGGAGCTGCACCACGGCATGGGGCCGGGCTCCCGTGCGCGGATCGACCAGGCCGACCGGTTTCAGCGGCCCGAAAGCCAATGACTGCGACCCGCGACGGGCGATCTCCTCTACCGGCAGGCAGGCATCAAAAAAAATTTCCTTTTCAAAATCCCGGACCGGTTCCGGTTCGGCTTCGACCATGCTCTTGACGAACGCGTCGTACTGCTCCTTGTCCAGGGGGATATTCAAAAAATCGGCATCTCCTTTTTCGTAGCGGGAAGCGGCGAATAATTTTGAAAAATCGATGCTTTCGGCCCGGACTAAAGGAGAAGTGGCGTCAAAAAAATAAAGGTTTTTGCGCATGGTCAGGCCGGAAAGCGCCTGGGCGAAAGCGGGACTGGTCAGAGGCCCGCTGGCAACGACCAACGGCATATCGCCGTCCGGGATCGCCCGGATCTCCTGGCGGATGATGCGGATCCCGGGCATGGCTTCCAGTTCTGCCGTGATGCTCGCAGCCAATTGCAACCGGTCGACCGAAAGACTGCTTCCGGCCGGTACCCGGGCCTTTTCGGCGCTGCGCAAAAAAAAGGAATCGAGCATTTTCAGTTCCCGCTTCAACAAACCGGAAGCGGAAGTGATCTCCTCGGAACCCAGGGAATTGGAGCAGACCATTTCGGCCAGGGAATCACCGCCGTGGGCCTCGGTCATCACCTGCGGCCGCATTTCATAAAGGTCGACAGCCAAACCGCTTTTGACGGCCTGGTATGCGGCTTCCGCTCCCGCCAGCCCGCCGCCGATGATCGTGATTGTTTTTTTCACCCTTTTTGTATGAATTTGCATTCCGGATATCCGCTGCAGCCGATAAAATGGCGGCGGGTCTTGCGCGAAAACCTCTTGGTCAGGGGTTTGCCGCATTGCGGACAGGCGCCAAGCTCTTCCTCGCTTTTTTCTATATGCTTGCAGGCGGGAAAACCGGAGCAGCCGATGAAGTATTGCCTGGTCTTGGGCGAATATCTCTTGACCAGCGGCTTGCCGCATTGGGGGCACAGCTTCTCCTGGATCTCGTCCTTGCTGATCTTTTCATTGTTCAGCGTGACGCGCTCGGTATACCTGCATTGCGGATAATTGGAGCAGCCTACGAACCAGCCCCTGGTTTTCAAGGAATATTTTTTAACCAGGTTGCCGCCGCAATCCGGGCACTTGCCACCGGTCAGCATCTCCACTTTCTTCGCGCTTTTTACTTTTTCCAGGTCGACCGCCAGCTTTTTGTAAAATTGGTCGATCCCGGTCACCCAGTCGAGTTTGCCCTCGGCGACCAGGTCAAGCTCTTTTTCCAGGTCGGCGGTAAAATTGTAGTTCATGATGTCCTGAAAATTCTCTTCCAGGTACTCGACCACGTTGATGCCCAGATCGGTGGGCACGAATTTCTTTTCCTCGTTGTAGACGTATTCCCGCTTGTTCAGGGTCTCGATGATCTTGGCATAGGTGGAGGGGCGGCCGATGCCTTTTTCCTCCAGCATCTTGACCAGGGAGGCCTCGCTGTAGCGGGGCGGGGGCTTGGTGAAATTCTGCTTGTCGTCGATTTTGAGCAGCTGCAGGATCTCTTTTTCCTGCAGCAGCGGCAGGATCGTCTGCTCATTGCCGTTTTTCAGCATGGCCAGAAAACCCTTGAATTTCACGACCTCACCCTTGCAGACAAACAAATAGGACCCCTTCTTGACGTCGAACTGGGTCTCTGCGATCTCGGCGTCGGCCATCTGCGATGCAAAAAATCTCTCCCAGATCAGTTGATATATTTTCAGTTGGCCCGGGTTCAGGTCGGCCTTGATATCGTCCGGGGCATGGAAAGGGAAAGTGGGCCGGATGCATTCATGGGCGTCCTGGATCTTCGCTTTTCTTTTGAACACGTTCGGGGTGGCCGGACAGAACTCTTTTCCCATCCCGTTCGCTATGAATTCACGGGCCTGGTCGCGGGCCTGGTCGGAGACGCGGAAGGAGTCGGTGCGCATGTAGGTGATCAATCCGGTGGTTTCGCCGCCATGGATGTTTAAGCCTTCGTAAAGCTGCTGAGCCAGCTGCATGGTTTTTTTCACCGGGAATTTGAACCGGCGAAAAGCTTCCTGCTGCAGGGTGGAGGTGATCAGGGGCGGAGGCGCTTTGCGTTTTCTCAGTTTTTTCTGTATGCGCTCCAAGATGTATTCGCTCGATTTCAATTCGGCCAGTACCTGGTCACAACTGCTCTTATCGGGGATCTTGATGTTCTTGCCTTTGAATTTTTCCAGCTTGCTTGTGAACGAGGGTTGCTGCGAGCCAAGCAATTCCACGGAGATGGTCCAGAACTCCTCGGAAACGAAAGCCCGGATCTCCTTTTCCCTTTCCACGATCAATTTTAGGGCGACGGATTGCACGCGGCCGGCTGAAAGCGGACCGCCGATCTTCCTCTGCAGCACCGGGCTGATCTTGTACCCGGCCAAACGGTCCAGCAGACGGCGCATCTGCTGGGAATCGACCTTGTGCCCGTCGATTGCCAGAGGTTTTTCCACTGCCGCCAGGATGGACTGGCGAGTGATCTCGTTGAAAAGCACGCGAAAAATATGCCGGTTGTCCGCCTGCAGGATCTGCTGCAAATGATAGGCGATGGCCTCTCCCTCCCGGTCGGGATCAGAAGCCAGGAAAACTTTAGCCGCGCTCCGGGCCTGCTTGCGCAATTCCTTGATCACCTGGGCTTTCCCGGGCAGCTCTTCGTAACAGGGTTTGTAGTTGTTCTTCAGATCGATGCCCAGGACCGCGGCCGGCAGATCGCGGACATGCCCCATGGAGGAACTGATCACGAAATCGTCGCCCAGATATTTTGAAATCGTGTGTGACTTGGCCGGGGATTCGACAATCACCAATGTTTTTTTAGCCATTATTTATCCTGCGGTAACCATCCGCTTCTTCCGCTACCAGGTTCTTCAGAACCAGGCCCATCATAAGTGAAATAATCTCGGCAGTTGACAGATGGAGGGTTTCCACCAGAAAATCGATACCTTTTACCTCATTTTCCCCGCACAAGTCAAGTATTTTTTTTTCTTTTGCCGTTACAACCGGCTCCAATTTGTTCGGCGCCGCAGGCTCCAGACCGAATTCCTCCAGCAGGTCGGAGGCACTGGAAATCAGCTTGGCTCCCTGCTGCAGCAGGTAGTTCGTCCCCTGGCTCAACGCCTGGTCGATGTTGCCCGGGACAGCCATGACGTCGCGGTTCTGATCGACAGCCAGCCTGGCCGTGATCAGGGAGCCGCTGCGCATGGCGGCTTCCACGACCAGCACCGCCTGGGAAATCCCGGCGATGACACGGTTGCGAACAGGAAAAAGAAAAGGACGGGGGACCACATCCAGCGGAAACTCGCTGATGATGCCGCCGTGCTCGATGATCTTCCTGATCAGGCCGCTGTTGCCGGGTGGATTCAGATGCAGCAGCCCGCCGGCATTGACGCCGATGGTATCGCCATTTTCACGGATCGCTGCCCGGTGGGCCATGGAGTCGATCCCGTAAGCCATGCCCGAGACAATCACCAGCCCGGCCCGGATGCACTCGGGCAAAAACCTGTTTATGACGGACTGGCCATAGGCGCTGCCGCGGCGCGACCCCACCACGGCCAATTTGGTTTTGGCCAAAACTTCCCGGTTGCCGGTAAAATAAATGAAATCAGGCGGGTCAAAAATTTCGTTCAGCAGCGGCGGGTAATCCCTGTCTTCGTTAAAAATGATCTGGATGTTATGTTTTTGGGACCGGGCCGCTTCGCTTTCGGCGCCCGCCCAGTCGTGCTTGCCTACGGCCTTGATCTCGGCCGGGGCCAAGCCGGTCAATTCCAGCTGCCGCGGTCCCAGTGAAAAAAAATCAGCGGCCTTGACCTTGCTTTTCAGCAAATACTGCCTGGCCTTGGGATTGTTGATTGTCAGCAGGTGAAAAGCGATCCTTTTTAACTGCTCTTCATTGAAATCAGCCATTGCCCTCGAATCTTTTTTTCAAGTTCTCCGAGGGGATGAATTTCACGATCTTGGTCGGAGGAATGATCATGGGCTGGCGGTTGATGGGATTGATCACCCGTTTTTTATTTTTCTTTTTGATGATCAGGGTTCCGAATTTGGAGAGCACGATTTTTCGCCCTTTCCCGAGATTTTCCAGGGCGACCTCGATGAACAGGTCGATAAAATTGTACGCTTCATATTTTTTTATGGAGATTCTTTTGGCTATATCCTCAGCCAGATATTTTTTATTCATGTCGACCTCCTGCTTGTGAGTAAAGATTTAACATACGAAAAATGAAAAGTCAAGTATTATGGAGCATTTCAAACAGTTGTGCCCTGAGAATCCAAAAAGCGGAGCAGGATTTTTCGATCCGGGCAATTGACTTTTTCACCCCGAATGGTTATATTTTAATTGATGTAGTCAGGCAAACGCTTGTTACGGCAGGTGATTTCCGACGAAAATTGCCAATATGCTTGGTAAATATGAATAGAAATATTCTTTAGAGGAAAAGAAAGTATGAAGGAAAATGTATATTTCATCCCCTGCGCCGACAAGGAAGCTGACGAAGAGGTCTGCCGGAAGCTCGAAAAGGCCATCACGACCAACAACCTTTTTTCCGTTATCCAGGCCAGAGACATGGTGGCTTTCAAAACCCACTTCGGCGAGGAAAAAACTGAAGGGTTCGTAAGGCCGCTGAATTTTAAAATGATGGGCGCCCTGGTCAAGCAGCTGCAGGCCCTGCCCTTTTTAACCGATACCGCCACCTTGTACAGCGGCATGCGCAACCAGGCCGTCAGCCATATTGAACTCGCCCAACGTCACGGTTTTGGTTTCGAAAACACCGGGATGCCGTTGATCATGGCCGACGGCCTGACAGGAGATGAAGAGCTGGAAGTGCCGATCCCGGGTAAAATATACCGAAAAGTCAAACTCGCCTCGCTGATCGTCAAGGCCCAGGCCCTGGTCGTGGTCTCGCACTTTACCGGCCACGTGGCCTCGGGTTTCGGCGCGGCCCTGAAAAACATGGGCATGGGCTGCGCCAGCCGCCGTGGCAAACTGGCCCAGCATTCGACCGCCAAGCCCTCGGTGACCAAAAAAAAATGCACCGGCTGCGGCGCCTGCGGCAAGTGGTGCCCGGTCCAGGCCATCACCATGGCGGAGCATATCGCCCAGATCGACAAGCTGGTATGCATCGGCTGCGCCGAATGCCTGACGGTATGCCGCTTCGACGCCATCGGCTACAACTGGTCGGAAACCTACGAACAGCTGCAGCGCAAGATCGTCGAGCATGCCTGGGGCGTGGCCGAGTCCAAGAAAGGCAAGGCGGTCTACATCAATTTTTTGAACCGCATCAGCAAGGACTGCGACTGCATGGGCGGCTACGAAAAGATCGTCCCCGATATCGGCGTGCTGGTCTCCGCCGACCCGGTCGCCCTGGACGCCGCCTCGCTGGACCTGGTGGAAGAGAGGGCCGGCAAACCCCTGACCGCCCTTTCTTACGACATTCCCCACCGCGTGCAGATCGACTATGCCCGGGAGATCGGCTTCGGCAACCCCGATTACCGGATTTGCGAAATCCCCTGAAAGTTCTCCCGGCGGGCACAAAAACAAAAAAGTAATTGAATTTTTAATTTCGATATGTTATAAAATAATTTCGAGTTAGTTAAAGGAGAAAAAAATGAAGATAGAAAAGAGAAAAAAAGGCAACGTCACCATTTTCGACCTCAAAGGAAAAATACTCTTCGGCGACGGAATTGACGAACTCCGGCAATCGATCAACGCCTCGATCAAGGAAAACGAAAAACAGCTGATCCTGAATTTCGCCGAAGTTCCTTACCTTGATTCCACCGGCCTGGGCGAAGTAGTCCGCTCCTATACCACCCTGAAAAAAGAAGGCGGGGCGGTCAAGATCGAAAACCTGACCAACAAGGTCAAAGACCTGATGATGGTCACCAAGCTGATCACGGTCTTTGAAACCTTCAACGACGAGAACGAGGCCGTCAAGAGCTTCAATTAAAATTTGCCTCGGTAAGTGGATTGCGAAAGCAAAGACGCGGGGCTTTCCTAGCGATACGGTCAAGGACATTTCTTTTCTAAACTTTTTAAACGCCTTCCCGGGCTGCACTATGCACTCTGCAGCCGGGGACATTTCCCCAAAACGAGAGAAATAATCCCATGTGCGGAATCTGCGGTTATTACCAATTTGAAAAAGAGGCCGATGCCGGCACCCTGAAAAAAATGAATGACCAGATCATTCACCGCGGTCCCGATGATGAAGGTTTCTTTCAAAAAGACGCCGTCGGGCTTGCGGCCCGGCGCTTGAGCATCATCGACCTGACCACCGGCCATCAACCGCTCTGTTCGCAGTCGGGAAACTCCTGGATCACCTACAACGGCGAGGTATACAATTTCCCCGAATTGCGCCGTGAACTCGAGCAGCGCGGCTATACTTTCCGTAGCCAAAGCGATACCGAGGTAGTGGTTGATCTTTATGAGGAATTCGGCCTGGAATTCGTCAAAAAACTGCGCGGCATGTTCGCTTTTGCCATTTATGACCAAAAAAAACGCCGGCTGCTCCTGGCCAGGGACCCGATCGGTAAAAAACCGCTGTATTACTGCCTGAAGAAAAACGGCAACCTGGTTTTTGCCTCGGAGATCAAATCCATCCTGCAGTACCCGGGTGTCGACCGCGACGTGGACCCCGAGGCGCTTGATTTTTTTTTGACCCTGGAATACATACCGGCGCCCTATTCCATCCTGACCGCCGTCAAAAAACTGCCGGCCGGGCACCTGCTGGTTTACGAAAACGGCAATACCGTCGTCAGTGAGTATTGGGATGTCCAGGCGACCGAGTGCGCCCATGGGTTTGCCGCCGCCCGGGAAGAATTTCTCGCCCTGCTCGAGGAATCGGTCCGCATGCGCATGATCTCCGACGTGCCTTTGGGGGCATTCCTTTCCGGCGGCATCGATTCCAGTGCCATCGTGGCCACCATGGCCAGGATCTCTCCCATTCCGATCAAGACATTTTCCATCGGCTTCGAGGAAAAATCATACAGCGAATTGCCTTTTTCGCGCCTGGTGGCCGAAAAATTCAAGACCGATCACCAGGAAAAAACACTGCACGCCGACATTCAGGCCCTGGTCCTGCAATTGGCCGGGATCCTGGACGAACCATTGGCTGATTTTTCCAATTTCCCCACATTCCTGGTCTCGCGCCTGGCCAGGGAAAAAGTGACGGTGGCGCTGTCCGGAGACGGCGGCGACGAGATCTTCGGCGGTTATGAACATTACCTGGCCCAAAAGCTGGCCCGTTTCATCGACCCGGCACCGTTACGCCCCCTGCGGGTGCTGGCCGGCCAGGCCATGCGCTTGCTGCCGCCGTCGGAATTGAAAAAGGGACTGGTCAACCGCAGCAAGCGTTTCAGCGAAGGCTTTTGCAATT
>Ga0209226_10000929_pt1 | contig 14322 bp, 11 predicted proteins | sample BarGraNGADG00212_2_FD_184497 | JGI IMG/M metagenome (GOLD analysis project Ga0209226, IMG submission 184497) | Arctic peat soil microbial communities from Barrow, Alaska, USA - Barrow Graham LP Ref core NGADG0011-212 (SPAdes) (version 2) | ecosystem: Environmental > Terrestrial > Soil >...
TCTCAAGGAATTAAATGGTTGCCCCGATAGAGATGGTGACGGTATTGCAGATAAAGACGACCGTTGCCCGGATATGGCTGGTCCGGCAAATTTCAAAGGATGCCCGGATACAGATGGCGATGGCGTTCCTGACATAGATGATAATTGCCCTGATACGAAGGCAGGATACAAGGTGAATTCAAATGGATGCCCGATGGATAATGACAATGACGGAATCGTCAATGAAATGGACCGTTGTCCGGATGCTGCCGGTCCGGAAAGCCTGAAAGGTTGTCCTGATACAGACGGCGATGGCGTGGCGGATATTGATGATCTTTGTCCGAATATCAAGGGAACAATTGAAAATAAAGGTTGTCCTGAAATTGCAAAAGAAGACCTTGTAAGGATTACGAACATAGCAAGTAAAATTTTCTTTGAAACCAACAAGGATATCCTTAAAGTAGCATCCCTTGCACAACTGGACGAACTGGTAGGAATACTCAAAAGGTATGAAGCAGCCAAGTTACTTATCGAAGGACATGCCGATAGCCAGGGCACGGATGAATACAACCTCACCCTGTCACAAAAGCGTACCGAAGCGGTAAAAAATTATTTGATGGGAAAGGGTATCATGGAATCACGATTGACCGCGATAGGTTATGGCGAATCCAGACCGATTGCCGACAATAATACTGCTGCCGGCCGCGCGAAAAACAGGAGAGTTGAATTAAAAACATCTTATTGATGAAAAATTAAGATCAGGCTTGGATTGAATTTTGTTTTAATGTCTGGGGGCTGTCTCAAAATTAAGAGGCAGCCTCTTTCTTCTGTCACCCCCCAAAAAAACCTGACACTTCTAAAAATGAATTTCTGTTGATTTTGACCCCTAAGATTTTCCATTTCCTGTATGATAGAGGAACTAAAAACCCCGAAAATTTCATCAAATTCTGGCGTGAATCTTGCGTAAAATAAAAACCACTTACAAATGTCTCTGTAAGTGGTTGATTTTTTGGTCTCCTCGGCAGGGCTCGAACCTGCGACCCATTGATTAAGAGTCAATTGCTCTACCAACTGAGCTACGAAGAGGTTTCTGAGCGGCAAATTTAAGAACTTTTCGTAGAATAAAATAGTGGCTGATAATTTATTAATTTCGCTGCTTCGCTATTTCGCTATATAAGTAATTGCCCAATGATCCCCTGGAACCCGAAATTCCTTCATTACTTCATACCTTTGATCTGGGTTTCAAAATATATAACCTGGAGGTTTGGGCGCAAATTCAGGTGTTCAGACCTTAACCTGGATAATATCAGAAAAGTGGTGATGCCGGGTATGATCTTACTGTCAAGAAGGGAATTCCAGATATCAAATTTCTTTATCGACGGCTACTGGACCCATACAGCAATGATCATGCCCAGAGAAAAGATCATTGAAGCCACTGCAGCAGGAGTGATCATTAATGAATTGCAGGAATTCTTTCTGAAAACCGATGATTTCGTGATTTTGAAGCCCAGGTTCTGCGGTAAACAGGAGATGGAAAAAGCCTGCAGTCATGCATCGGAAATTGTCGGCACACCATATAGCTTTGATTTCAATAACTCCGACGACTCCTTTTATTGTTCTGAACTGGTGCTGAAAGTATATGCAAAAACATGTGGCTGGGACAGGAAGAGCCATGACGAAACGAGTGAATTCAACCATTTATGTGATGGAAAAATCATCCGGCCTGCAGATCTTTACGAAAACGACCATGCATGGGAAATTGTATTTCAAAAGAACTGAGATGGCTGATAACAAAGAATATAAAAGCGCATTGAACGTCATGGAAGGGATCGAACAACCTTCACAAATCAACGAAGAGGCGATCAGGAAACTGAAATCGAGAAAACACAAGCCATTAAGTGTCGGGGATTTTGTGAAGGGTATCAGGGAGGGCAACCGGACGATCCTCAGCAAAGCCATTACCCTTATTGAAAGTTCACTGCACACACACCAGGATAAAGCCCAGGAGATTATTGCGGAATGTCTGAAAAGCAGTCGGCAGTCAGCAGTCGGCAGTCAACAGACCGCGGTCCGCAGTCCGCAGTCGAATGGGAGTATCCGTATCGGCATCACCGGAGTTCCCGGTGTCGGAAAAAGCACCTTCATCGAAGCCCTTGGCAGATATCTTACAGCACACGGGCATAGGCTGGCGGTTTTGGCGATTGATCCGAGCAGCAGCCGTTCAAAAGGTAGTATTCTCGGCGATAAAACCCGAATGGAAGAATTGGCCAACGATCCGAATGCATTTATCCGCCCTTCGCCCTCTGCCGGTTCCCTTGGTGGCGTTGCCCGTAAAACAAGGGAAACGATCATTCTTTGCGAAGCTGCTGGTTTTGATGTAATCCTGGTGGAAACGGTCGGTGTAGGCCAGTCAGAAACTGCGGTTCATTCCATGGTGGATTTCTTCCTCCTGCTCCTACTTGCCGGTGCCGGCGACGAACTGCAGGGAATCAAACGCGGGATCATCGAGATGGCGGACGCCATCTTCATCAATAAAGCCGATGGGGATAACATTGCAAAAGCCAATCTGGCCAAAGCCGAATATTTCAATGCCCTTCATCTTTTCCCACCTCCCGAATCTGGATGGATTCCGATTGTGGAAACCTGCTCGGCGCAAACCCGCGAAGGGATCCCGCATGTGTGGGAGACCATCTGCGATTTTTGCACCTATACTTCAGCAAAAGGATTTTTTATCCGTCGCCGCATGGAACAGAATCGCCAGGTCCTGTTCGACGCTATTGACGAATCAATAAAGAGCAGCTTCTATTCCCGAAAGGATATCGCTCACCAACTGAAAAAAATGGAAACGGATGTCATTGCAGGGAAGATCAGTCCTTATTCAGCAGCAAAGGAATTGATGGAAAAATATTTCTCCGGGAAATAAGGGGAAAGTTTCCCCACCTCACCCTAACCCTCTCCTGAAGGAGAGGGAAATCCACTTTATCACTCCCCTTCTCTTTCAGGAGAAAGTGTCGGAGGATGAGGTGAAATTTCAAATTTCTGACCTCTGCCTCAAATTTTCAAACATAGCCAGAAATTATTCTTTTACCAATTTTGCCACTTCGGTTTTTTCGTTATTGGTTAGTTTTACGATGTAAATACCGTTTGGCAGGTTGCTAATGTCGATTTCACGACTCATGTCTGTTAGTGGTCTCTTCGTCAGAAGCCGTCCTTCCAAAGTAAAAATCGAGATGCACATATTGCTTCCAATTGTATTCTTATCAGTCTTAATCCTGATCTGAGAATGTGCAGGATTAGGAAACACAACGAATCGCGAAGCTGGCTCTTTCGGACTAACGTCGAGAATAATAGGATTAATATATGCCGTATACCGGTATAACCAAACATCCAGAGGGTAATCATACTGATGGTTTGAAAAAACAAGAAGCTGGCCAATTCCTGGCATCCATATGCCCGGGGTTTCCCAGGATTCGTATTTTCCAGTGATCGAATTTCCAAAAAGATCGTAAGTGTATGTTAGCTTATAATTATTTAACCAACCGGATTGCCAATCCCGCCATACTTTCACAAGCATATTTCCGCTTGAATCATTCAAATACAAAATGCTATTGAAGTTATTCCATGTATTGTTAACCCATTCCTGATCGAGTAGACTGGCTAAATAATTATTACCATCATACGTCCAGGTGACTATGGAAGAATTGTTCCATGCATTATTTTGCCATACTTCATTTAGAGAAGTGAGACAATTTCCATTTGTATCATAGGTAATTGTTCCCCTGGAGAAATTTTCCCAACTATTGTTTTGCCAAATTTCAGCTAGCATCAATGTCTGATTCCCATTCCCATCATAGGTATAAGTGTCCCTGTAAGAAAGGACCCAACAAGAATCTAACCATTTTTCTTGTTGATCTGCAAGTATATTTCCATTGATGCCACAAGAGTAATCAAACCGGATATTTTTGACCCACATGTCGTTCTCCCCTTTGTCAATATACATGGAGTCTATATTTCCATTTGTATCAAAGATCATTGAATACCGGGAGATTTTTTGCAATGCGTTCGACTGCCAGAGGTACCAATCCCAAAGCACCACCTTCCCGCTTGAATCATACGTATATGAACGCCGATTATGCCCTTCCCAGCTGTTATTGACCCAGGATTCTACCAGATTTACCAGTACATTGCCATTTGCATCATATGTATTGGTTGTTCGCGAATAATTCGTCCAGGTATTGTTCAACCATGATTCGGTCAGCCTCTCTAATACCCCGCCATAACCATTAAATGTTTCAGAGATTCTGTATATGACATTATTTAGATCGTAACAAACGATTGTGTCCCAATGCCATACCATCGAGTCGGAGGTAAAAAGATTCCGTTTTACCGGATAAAAAGGCAAATCCTTTTTTAAGTTATTTTGATCTTTAACGGGATCCGTAAAATACCGATTTGTAATACCTGGAAATTCATGGTAGCTTTTCTGAAACTGGGCCTGTAAATTACAGGTCAATACAATCACACCAATAATCAGTAGAAATTGATTTTTCATAAAACCTCCTTTTTTTAACTTTATCCGGGTAAGAAAAGGTTTCATTACAATAACCTGACGATATAAAGATAAAACAAATATACAATATTTTTATCGTATTTATAAATTTTACTATTTTTTTGTGGTACTTCGCGTTTACTTCGTGCGCCTTGGTGGTTAGATTATTTTTTTACCACGAAGGCACGCAAAGTACATCACCAAGGCGCACAAAGGACTTCAGACCTCAGGCTTTTTATCCGGAAAGATCATCGAAAGAAAAACGAATAGCGACAGGATCCCGATGATGATACCGAGCGAGTGGTTTGTAGAGATGTTAAGCTGAAATACCATTTTCACCCCGATAAATGATAACAGGCATGCAAGCCCGAGCTTAAGAAAGCGGAACCTGTTCATGACATTCATGACCAGGAAGAAAAGCGCACGCAGTCCGAGGACGGCAGAAATGTTTGAAAAGAAAACGATCAGAGGATCCCGGGTGACGGAAAATACCGCCGGAACTGAATCCACAGCGAAAAGCACATCGGAGAATTCAATGATGATCAGCACGATAAGCAGGGGGGTAATAAAAATTTTTCCTTTTTCCCGGATCCAGAAGCGTTGGCCGGTCTTTTCACGGGTAACGGAAAAAAACCTGGAAATGAATTTCACCACAGGATGATGATGCGTATCAATCTTCTCCGCTGTTTTACCTGAAAAGAATTCCCATCCCAGTTTGACTCCGAGGTAAACCAGGATGACGCCAAATACCATCAGGATCCATTCAAATCTTTCGATCAGGGCGCTAGCCACGAAGATGAAGAGGAACCGCATGACGATGGCGCCGAGGATCCCCCAAAATAATACCCGGTGATAATATCGGTGCTCAATATTAAAGGAAAGAAAGATCATAATGATCACAAAGATGTTATCCACCGAAAGTGAATACTCGATCAGGTAGCCGGTGAGGTATTCGAGTGAAAGGTTGCGGTTGTAATCCGCAATGGCTTTGGGAAGATCGGAATTGACAATGTTGATGGGATGATGGTAATGATCGACCAGCAACTGGATATCCGCCTTGTTGCGAATCCCGTGCATTTCGTTCCCGAAGAACCGGATCAGCAGGTAAAACCCGATGGCCAGCCCAACCCAGAAGATGGTCCACAACAATGCTTCACGGAAAGTAAACGCATGGCTTTTTTTATTAATAATCCCGAGATCCAGGCTGAGCATCAGGATGATGAATAGAAGAAAGCCGGTAAAGACAACTATTTCATGTGTTCCGGTAAGCATTTTTTACGTTTGTTAGAAATGAAGGTAAAGAGTCAAAATTAGGAAAATTTATTAATTTTGCCAATCTTCCACTGCCAAGTAACGAATATTTATGAAAGATACTTTAGCGCTGAACCCGAACCCGCTCATCCGATTTCTCGAAAAGCCAAGTCAGGATTTCACCAGGAACGACCTCCTTCGTTTCATTGAATCCAATGGAATTGAAATGATCAATTTTCGGTATGCCGGGGCAGACGGAAGGTTAAAAACGCTTAACTTCATTATCAACAACAAGCGGCACCTCGACAGTTTGCTCAGTGCAGGAGAACGGGTTGATGGTTCTAGTCTTTTTCCGCATTACATAGAGCCCGGTTCCAGCGATCTTTATGTGATCCCACGCTACCGTACTGCTTTTGTCAACCCTTTTTCGGAGGTTCCGACACTCGATGTTCTTTGTTCGTATTATGACAAGGACGGCTTGCCCTTTGCCAATTCACCCGAATACATCCTCAAGAAATCGCACCAGGTATTGCAGGAGCAAACCGGGATGCACTTTGAAGTGATGGGAGAACTTGAATATTACATCATCAGCGACAAGGATTCCGCTTATGAAGCAATGGACCAGCGCGGTTATCATGAATCACCTCCTTTCACAAAATGGGGAAACCTTCGTATGGAAGCCATGCGGGCCATCGCCAAATGCGGAGGAAACATCAAGTACGGACATTCGGAAGTCGGCAATTTTTCGGAAGGGGGCTTTAGCTTTGAACAAAGCGAAATCGAATTCCTCCCGGTAAAATTGGAAGAAGCAGCCGATCACCTCCTCATCGCAAAATGGGTGTTACGTTGCCTGGCATACAAATATGGCATAACGGCCACTTTCGCACCCAAGATCACGACCGGTAAAGCCGGCAGCGGCCTTCACATCCATACAAAGCTGTTGAAGGACAACAAAAATGCGATGGTGGAAAATGGCGTTCTTTCCAATACGGCAAAAAAAGCCATTGCCGGTTATATTGACCTTGCACAATCGCTGACTGCATTCGGGAATACCATCCCAACGAGTTATTTCAGGCTGGTTCCCAACCAGGAAGCGCCCACCAACATCTGCTGGGGCGACCGGAACCGTTCTGTTCTGGTGAGGGTTCCCCTGGGCTGGAATTCAAAGAACAGCATGATCTCCGATTGCAATCCCAATGAAAAAAATGGTGAACGGGATTTTAGCCGCCGGCAAACGGTTGAATTCCGCTGCCCGGATGGATCGGCCGACATTTACCTGCTGCTCGCCGGACTGACCGTAGCAGCAAGGCATGGCCTGACCATGAACAACGCATTGAGCGTTGCAAAAGAATCCTATGTAGACGTAAATATCTTCGAAGAAAAACATAAAAGCCAATCCATGCATCTGAAGCAACTGCCCGATTCCTGCTGGCACTCAGCCGACTACCTTGAAAAGCAACGGTCGGTTTATGAAAAATTCAATGTGTTCCCTCACCAGATCCTCGACGGCATCATCAAAAAACTGAGGGGTTATAATGATGAACAGCTTCGTGCAAGCATCCAGGACAATGAAAAAGAGGTTTTGAAGCTTGTCAAAACTTACCAGCATTGCGGATAAATCCAGTATGCATTTTTTTATTTTAATCACTGAAGATGGAAAATATTCGTTTCAAAGCGTTGGAGATTTCTATCCAGCATAAGCGCAAGCCTGTAATATTCCCGGAAGGAAAAGCCTCGGAATATTTCGGGGAATTGACGTTCAACAATTCTGCCATGAAGGAGTACCTCACGGCGGAGGGATTTCGACAGGTGATCAATTCCATCGAAAAAGGAGAAAAGATCGACCGGAAAACCGCCGACCAGGTTGCAGCCGGGATGAAAGCCTGGGCGCTGGCCAAGGGAGCAACCAATTACACCCACTGGTTTTTTCCACTTACCGGTCTGACTGCGGAGAAGCACGATTCTTTCCTGGATCCGGTCGAAGGGGGAAAAGCCATAGAAAATTTCAGCGGGAGCCAGCTTTCGCAGCATGAGCCAGATGCGTCAAGTTTCCCCAGCGGAGGCATGCGTTCGACCTTCGAAGCCCGCGGATATACCGCCTGGGACCCCACATCCCCTGCTTTTATCATCGATAAAACTTTGTGCATTCCGACCTTGTTTGTTTCCTATACTGGCGAAGCGCTGGATTATAAGACCCCGCTGCTGAAGTCACTGGCTGCCATTGATAAGGCCGCCGTGGATGTATGCCGTTACTTTGACACCAATGTAACAAAGGTCAATGCAACCCTTGGTTGGGAGCAGGAATATTTCCTGGTCGACAGTGCACTTTACGCTGCCCGTCCCGATCTGGTCCTGACCGGACGTACGCTTTTCGGGAATGCTTCCGCCAAAGACCAACAGCTGGAAGATCATTACCTGGGCGCCATTCCCCAGCGTGTAATCGCCTTCATGCAGGAACTGGAAATTGAAGCTCACCGTCTGGGGATCCCAATCAAAACGAGGCATAATGAAGTTGCCCCCAACCAGTATGAATGTGCGCCGGTTTTCGAGGAAGCTAATCTTTCGGTGGATCATAACCAGCTCATCATGCACCTGATGGAAACGATTGCCAACCGGCATGATTTTGCCGTTCTCTTTCACGAGAAACCGTATAGCGGCGTGAACGGGTCCGGCAAGCATAATAACTGGTCGCTGGCGACAAACACCAAAGAGAACCTGCTTTCGCCGGGTAAGACCCCGGAAAAAAACCAGCGGTTCCTTACTTTTCTTGTCAATATTATTAAGGCGGTACATGATCATGCAGACCTGATCCGTTCCATCATTGCAACGCCGGGCAACGATCACCGGCTTGGCGCCAACGAAGCCCCGCCGGCGATCATTTCCATTTTTCTCGGCACCCATCTTTCGGCGATGATCAATATGATCGAAAAAAACGATAAAAAAATCTCTCTTTCAGCTCAGAAAGGAAAAATCAACCTGTTTAAAAACCTCCCGCGGATCCCGGAAATCCTGGTCGATGAAACCGACCGTAACCGAACTTCTCCCTTTGCCTTTACCGGTAATAAATTTGAATTTCGCGCGGTCGGAAGTTCCCAGACCTGTGCACCAGCCATGATCGTGCTCAACCTTATCCTTGCTGCTCAACTGCAGAAATTCAAAAAAGAGGTAGATCAGTATATCAAAAGCAAGGTCAGCAAAGATGACGCGATTTTCAATGTCCTCCGGAAATACATCCTGGAATCCCGGAACATCCTTTTCGAAGGAAATAATTACAGCAAGGAATGGATCGAAGAAGCTTCACGGAGAAAATTGTCCAACCATGCCACTACACCAAAGGCGATCAAAGCACTGGTTTCGAGAAAGACCATCAAACTTTTTGAAGAGAATAAAGTGCTGACCGGCCGTGAGCTGAAAGCACGGCATGAGATCCACCTGGAAGATTATATAAAGAAACTGCAGATCGAATCGCGGGTACTTGCCGACCTGGCAACCAACCATATCATCCCGGGAGCCATCAAATACCTGAACACACTTTGTGAATGTGTACAAAGACTGAATGAAGTCCTCGACCGCCATACCTTTTCGAAAGTTTCAGGGAACCAGATCGAAACCATTACGGAGATCTCCGAACATATCGCTCAAGTAAAATCGCTTTTAAGTGAAATGCTTGAAATAAGAAAATCAGCCAATAAGCTGAATGACGCCGAAGACAAAGCCTTTGCATACTGTGAAAAGGTTTTCCCCTATTTCGAAAAGATCCGCTATCATACCAATAAACTGGAACTCCTGGTCGATGATGAAATATGGTCATTGCCAAAGTACAGGGAACTATTGTTTGTTAGATAAGATGTGATATAAGCTGGCGAACTGGTGAGTTGGCGAACTGGCGAGTTGGCGAGTTGGTGAGTTGGTGAGCTGGTGAGCTGGTGAGTTAAAAATATTGTTGGCTGAATACCAAATATATAAAAAGAACAAATGACTTATTGTCGTTTCAGATTTATTGTCTTGCGACATTTTGTCTTATAATAAAGTAAAAAATCCGGTGGTATAAAAATTGATGTGTTGTGATCACAATTCAAATGTTTAATTTAATGTATGGAGGATTGAATTATGAGTATCATCAGATTTCACAGACCGAACGCAATAGCAGATGTTTTTCAGAATTTTTTTGACAACGATTATGTTGATTTTTTCAACCGCAAGGGGATGGATCCTTTATCCAACATCCTTGAACATCCTGATTCCTTTGAGCTGGATCTTGCCGCTCCCGGGTTAAAAAAAGATGACTTCAAAATCCACCTGGAAAATAACGTCCTGACAATTTCTTCTGATGTCAGGGATGAGGAGGAAGAGGAAACAAAGAATTACACCCGGAAAGAATTCCACTACAGTTCTTTCAGCCGGTCGTTTACACTTCCCCGCACCGTTGATCTCGACAAGATCAATGCCGACTATGAAAGTGGCATCCTGAAAGTCATGCTTCCCAAAAAAGAGGATTCACGAGTAGATATCAAAAAAGAAATTAAAATCTCATGATCTTCTGCTAAGGTGAAAAAGAGGCTTCCGGGATAGCCTCTTTTTTTTTACTTTTACCGTCCCAACTTTCAATCATGAACCGGAACATCAAGGCCCACCTGGCGCTGCTCCTTATCTCAATCATTTTCGGGATACATTACATGATCGGGAAAAGCCTGATGCCTGTTCCGTTTCAACCATTGCAATTATTATTTCTCCGATCCCTGGGTGCCGTTCTTCTTTTCTGGATCTTCCAACGATGGTTTATCCGGGAAAAAGTTGCACGGAAAGATCTTTTGATGCTTGCTTTGTGTGGGCTGTTGGGATTCGCCGCCAACCATGCCTTGTTTTATGTAGGTCTGAACCTGACAACACCGGTGGATGCATCTATCATACATGTATTGAATCCCGTGTTTGTCCTGGTTTTTGCAAGCATTCTCATCCACGAAAAGGTGACCTTTGTCAAAGTCATTGGGATCGCACTCGGGGCCGGAGGGGCTTTGATCCTGATCCTTTACGGGAAAATGGTGAACATGAGCACAAACTCATTTGCAGGCAACATCCTGGTGATGCTCAATATGCTGTGTTATGCCATGTACCTCGTTCTTATCAAACCCATGGTGGCAAAATATCACACGATGACGATTTTAAAATGGGTCTCCTTTTTCGGATTTGTCTTCATCCTGCCTTTCTGTGTAAAAGGAATCACGGAGTTACACCTGCAGACCATACCGGTTATTGCATGGCTGGGCGTTGGATATATTGTTTTTTTCAACACCTTTATCGCCTATCTGCTGATCAATTATGCCTTGAGAACGGTGGAAGCAAGCATGGCGAGTTTTTATACCTACCTGCAACCGGTCATTGCATCGGTCATGTCGGTTTCATTGGGAACGGAAGCCATCACGATTCCGAAGATCATCGCTGCCCTGCTGATTTTCGGAGGTGTTTTCCTGGTAAGCCGGATGAAGAAAACTTCTTCCTTGCAGATTAAAGCAGGTGCCTGAAGGGAATGAGGATTGCTTCGAATATCTTTTCAATCAGCGGCCTGTCTGCCCATGTTTGATAATCGAAAGCTTCCGAATTGTTCAGGGTTTCATTTAGGTGCTCATTAAGCTGCCTCAACACTTCCGGTTCCTTCCCGATCAATGCGATCTCATATTGGTAACGGAAACTCCGGTAATCAAAATTTGCGGAAGTGATTGAGAAAACCCTGTTATCTATAACCATCAGCTTGGCGTGCAGGTTATTTGGGATAAAAAACATCATCTTCACATTGTTCTTGGAAAGCATGCCGAGATAACGGTTTCGCAGAATATCTATCATCCTGACATCCGAATGTTTGGGCATGATCACGTTGACATCGACACCCCGTTTCGCGGCATCCATCAAGGCTTTTCTCAATAAAAATCCCGGCAGGAAATAGGGCGTTTCAATGATGACGGAAGATTGTGCATTGCGGAGCAGGTGAACATATTTCTTTTTCATCCGCTGCACCGGGATGGAAGGAACATCGCGTATGATCTCCCAATCGCCCATTTTCACGGTCCGGGTGAATGCCAGTTTGTTCGGAATAAGATAAGGGTTGATGGATTCATAATTCTGAAGGAAGACTTTCCTGAATAACAGGCTCAATTCTCCCTTGATCCTCAATGCGAGTTCCCTCCAGTTCAGATTGTAGCCGGTAATGTTCATCGAACCGATATAACTGATCTCATCGTCGATGACGATTATTTTCCGGTGATCGCGGCGGTGGCCGCGGGTGAAGATATCGGTGTTCAGCTTTATTTTTTCAAAGAACTTAACCTCTCCACCGTATTTTATCAATTCTTCAAAAAACGAATCAGAAACCGGTCCCCTGCCCCAGGAATCAATCATCAGTTTTACCTGTACTCCTGCGTGCGCCTTGCGTGTGAGGGCATCACGGAATTTTACCCCCATGTGGTCGTTGGCGAATTTATAGGTTTCCAGGTAAACGAAATTCCGTGCCCGGGCAATGTCGCTGAGCATGACATTGTAAAACTTCAGGGGATCGTCGAGTACCAGGAATTCCATGAGGTAAAGTTATAATTTTTTTGTGTAAGTTTGCAAAAAAGGATGTATGATCATTTCCATGACAGGCTATGGAAAAGCCATAGCAGAACTTCCCGGAAAAAAACTGGTCATCGAGATCAAATCATTGAACAGTAAAGGACTTGACCTGTCGGTAAAACTGCCTGGGGCTTTCCGGGAAAAAGAAATGGAAATCAGGGCCTTGCTTTCACAGCGGCTGGAAAGAGGGAAAGTTGAACTTTACGTATCGGCGGAAAGGTCGGTTGATACTGCTGGATATTCCATCAATAAGCCACTTTTTCTTCAATATTACCAGGAGCTGAAATCGCTTTTATCGGAATTGAAGGAAGAAAACAAGGATGGATTGCTGTCTGATATCCTGAAGATCCCGGATGTTTTACAAAGCGAAAAGGCAGAATTCGAGGAAACAAACTGGGCCCTTATTGCGGAAGGTATTGAAAGTGCCCTGCAGTCTGTCGAAAAATTCCGCTCAGCAGAAGGCAGTATCCTTGAAACCGATATGAGGACCCGGGTTCAACTGATCCTTGATTTGCTCAATTCGATCGAGCCCTTAGAGAACAATCGCCTCAATGATATCCGGGAGCGGATCCGGACGGGATTCCAGAATATCACAAAATCCGATCTGCTGCAAACCAAGCCTGACGAAAACCGGTTTGAGCAGGAACTGATCTATTATATCGAACGACTGGATATCACAGAAGAAAAAGTACGGCTGAAAAAGCATTGCGATTATTTTAACCAGACCCTGAACGATGCCAATTCCCAGGGAAAGAAACTCGGATTCGTCAGTCAGGAGATGGGGCGGGAAATCAACACCATCGGTTCCAAAGCCAATGATGCCGGAATCCAGAAGATCGTTGTACAGATGAAAGACGAACTGGAAAAAATCAAGGAACAATTGCTCAACATCTTATAGCCCTACTCCCCGTCCCCCTCCCCATTTGGGGAGGGGGGTGAAGGGGAAGGGGCAAAAAGTATGGTTAATAAAGCTGTTATAATATCTGCTCCTTCCGGTGCCGGAAAGACCACCATTGTGAGACACCTGTTGTCTGAATTTCCGGGACTGGAATTCTCCATTTCTGCCTGTAGCCGGACAAAGCGTGGAAAAGAAGCGGAAGGGAAAGATTATTATTTCATTACGACAGATCAGTTCCGGGACAAGATTTCCAGGGATGAATTTATCGAGTGGCAGGAGGTATACCCGGGTAGTTATTATGGCACCCTGAAATCTGAAATGGACCGGATCTGGTCGGAAGGAAAAACTCCGATCTTTGATGTGGATGTCTCAGGGGGGATCAACCTGAAGAAGTATTTCGGGGATACGGCGCTTGCGATCTTCATTCAACCACCTTCATTACAGGAACTCGAAAACCGTCTGCGGCACAGGGGAACAGAGAATGAAGAGAACATTCAGACCCGGCTGAACAAAGTAGAAAAGGAACTGGCCTTTTCCGGCAAATTCGACCGGATCATTGTCAATGATGAATTTCCCTCTGCGAGCAGCAAAGCGACGGAACTGGTAACAGAATTCCTGGATTCAGATATAAAAAAGTAACCAACTAATCGTATAATCTTCCGATGGTGCTTAAAAATAAAACCGGCCTCTTTTTCGGATCTTTCAACCCTATTCACCAGGGGCACCTGATGATTGCAAATTACATGGTTGAGTTTACCGATATCGGCCAGGTCTGGTTCATCGTCTCGCCCCACAATCCCCTGAAAGAAAAAACTTCCCTGCTGGCCGATCATCACAGGTTGGCCATGGCAAATATTGCGGTGGAAGATGACCCCAGGTTCAGGGCATCCAACATTGAATTTCACCTTCCACAACCTTCCTATACCATTGATACGCTGACCTACCTGGCAGAGAAATATCCGGAGAAAGAATTTGTACTGATCTGTGGCAGCGATAATCTTCCGTCGTTTTCAAAATGGAAAAATTACGAAGAGCTTCT
>Ga0209226_10000930_pt1 | contig 14320 bp, 11 predicted proteins | sample BarGraNGADG00212_2_FD_184497 | JGI IMG/M metagenome (GOLD analysis project Ga0209226, IMG submission 184497) | Arctic peat soil microbial communities from Barrow, Alaska, USA - Barrow Graham LP Ref core NGADG0011-212 (SPAdes) (version 2) | ecosystem: Environmental > Terrestrial > Soil >...
ACTCTTCGACGTATACTTCTCTCACGGCGCGTTCCTCCTTCTCTTGGTCTAGACAACCTCATCTTAGAAAGAGGGATGCGCCTTACCTACCTCAGCGCCATTTTACACAGAGGATTGTACGCTACCCCCAATAGTGATTCTCGGTGGGGGCTTGTCAGAGGTTTAGGGGCCGCGCCGCCCTGCGAATGAATTCGCGGCAACCAGGGCACAAAGTCCCTCTTCAGGGACTGGGAATGGAGAAGTCAGCGCATCTGATCGGCGGCGTGGTATGAGCTGCGCACGAGCGGCGCGGACTCCACGTACCCGAAGCCCATTTCGAGGGCGATGCGCTTGAGATCGGCGAACTCCTCGGGAGTGTAGTAGCGACTGATCGGGTGGTGGTCCTTTGACGGGGCGAGGTATTGGCCGATGGTGAGAATATCGCAGTCAACGGACCGAAGGTCGCGCATTGCCTGAGTCAGCTCGTCCCAGGTCTCGCCGATGCCGACCATCAGGCCGGACTTGGTGCGGGTGTCTGAGCGTATTGCCTTCGCATGGCGCAGCAGGTCGATTGAGCGGGAATAGATGGCCTGGGGCCGAACCTCTGGGTAGCAGCGCTCGACGGTCTCGATATTGTGGTTCAGGATTGCCGGCTTTTCTTGGACAACACTATACAGGGCGTCACGGTCGCCCTGGAAGTCGGGGATCAGGACCTCGACTGAGCAGCCATCAGAAGATCTTCTGATCTCACGAATCGTTTCGGCGAAGATACTCGCGCCGCCATCAGATAGATCATCACGCGTAACGCTGGTGATGACCGCGTGCTTCAGCCCCAGATACTTCACGGCTTCGGCGATGCGGCGCGGCTCGTCTTCGTCAACAGGTCCGGGATTGCAAATCCCGGACCAACTACTTGGAACAGCGCAGAATCGGCAGTTGCGTGTGCAAGTATTCCCCAAAATCATAAACGTAGCTATACGCGCGCGCCAGCACTCACCAATGTTTGGGCAGTGCGCGCTCTGGCAGACCGTGTGGAGATTCGACGACTCCACAAGGCGCTTGAGTTCTCTATATTCGGCCCCGTCGGGGGCTTTGGCTTTGATCCAGGAAGGTCTCACAGTTTACAGTTTACAGTTCACAGTTTCGGAAGGGACGAAAGACAGCAGGAACTCGCGGGAGTCGTGGAGGGCCTGTATAGGCCGATCCTTCGCGACCATCTCCAGGCAGATAACCGCGTCGTCTCGTAGCTCGCACATCGCCTGCACGACCGGCGGCCAATCGATTGTCCCCTGCCCCGGCGGCCGGTGGAGATCCTTGTCGCCGATGTTGTCGTGCACGTGGAGTTCGTAGATGAGATCGCCGAACTCCGAAAGAAATGCCTCGGGGCGTATGCAGTCAGTGGAGCAGCTCCGGTGCGCGTGGCCGACGTCTATGCAGATTCCAAGCCCGGTCTTTTTCGGCTCCGTGCCGATCATGTCGAGCGACTGCCTCAGCGAGGTGATCCCGGTCTTGCCGAGGTTCTCCAGAACCAGCAGGACTCCGTTGTCCAGGGCGAATGAGCACAAATCCCGTGCCGCCTGAGTATCGGGGGTGAGGCCTTCGATGTCCTGACCGAGCGCGTAGGGGTGGATCACCATTTGCGTGGCGCCCATCGTCGCAGAGATCAAGACCTCCTTGCGGAACGTCTCGGGGTCCCAGCGGTTGACGCAAGCGTGCGTGCTGATGATCTTCGCGGCCCGGCAGGCTTCGGCGATCTGGGCAATGGTCTCGTCGGATGGAAGCGGTCGTTTCTCCCACGTCTCGCCTATGAAGACCTCGACGCCGAACCCGGCGTCGGCAACTTGCCTGGCAGTCTCACAGAGAGGCATGTCGGGGCAACCCGATCCAGGAACGCCGTAGAACACCAAGAGTGCGGCGCTGATTCGAGATTCGATGTCGAGCACGATGTTACCCCCGGGGTAAGTCGTTAGTCGTTAGTCATTAGTTCTTAGTCGTTGGTCGTTAGTTCACTCAGCCGGTGTTCTGAGGATGGCGCGGATCTCCTTGCCTGAGTATGTATTCAAACCGTGACGTCCACAATCTCTCGAACGGGCTCGGGAGAGCCAGCGCGGTTGTTGAGCACAGCGAGGCAGCCGGTGATGGCTTCCTTCAGGTTCACGAGCAATTCGTCTCTTGTCTCGCCTTCGGTAAAGCAGCCGGGCAAAGCGGGAACCTCTGCCCAGTAGCCGCCCTCCTCGGCATCGTGTACTATAGCCTTGAACACCATCTCAATCACACCTCTTCATCCCTGCCATTATACCACTTCACCTGCCGGCCTGCCCTTTGCCAGCCCCGGTTCGTTTCGGGACTTCCGTTCCGCCAAGCTCAACTCAAGTCCCGAAACACTAGCGCGGCACTGATTCTGGATTGTATGTCAAGCATCGCTACCGCCCACGCCCTCTGATCCTGCATCGGTCTGTTGCGCCCGTTGCCGCTGTGCACTATATACTTCTGCCAAGAATACCGCCAGAGTCGTCGCCGTACCCACGGCAAGGCGCGCGTCGCGAGCAAAAGCCTTACTCGCGTTGGGGCCACGGCCATGACCGGTACCGCACACATTACGTAGTTCGGCTATCCCCTGGCAGGCAGAGGCAAGGCCACTCGCGATTTGCTTCCGAGCAGCCGCTCCCTTTCTGTCCTCGGCAATATCTTCTCTCGCCATCTTCAGCGATTTCAGGCAGTGCTTAACCAGCAGAGGAATATCCTCTTTGCCGTCAAGAGTGACACCGCACTTCGCGGAAATGCCCCGGCAAATGGACTCCAACAGCTCTTTCGCAGTACCAATGGCTAAGGCCGGGTCGTCCGCTACAGAGCCGCGCAAGCGCGCCACATGGTCGTAGATGATGTCGAGGTCAAGGCTCTCGGCGATTTCGCTGAGCTGTTCTGCGGAAACCACCTCGTCTTGAACACGTACTATGCGGGCTCCATCGAACCGGAACCCGTCGCGCAGCAGGAGATTCTCGTAAACAGATCGTTTGTCGGCGGGCGTGTTGATCAGGATATACTCGTAGGCACTTATTACGCGGCCAACCGATTCGCGGTCAGTCCAGTCCACCGAATGGTAGTACTGCTCAACGAGACTTCGGCGTTGCCCATTCACTGGCGACTCATAGGCCTGATCACACTTAACGCCCGCCGCTTCGAAGATGTCGTCAATCTCCCTCAGGTACGAACCTACCAGCCATTCTCGGAACTCCTTGCGCGTGGCCTTGCTTATAATGTCCCTTGCCATATGGCCGTCCTCTTGTGTCCCTGGTCTCAGCCGCTACTTATCGTCCCCTATCTTCAACACCCTCATGAACGCTTCCTGCGGGTGCGGAAATGGGCTGTCGGGGATCGACGGGACGCTGACTCCGATTGACTGTATGAGTCTCGCGCTGTGCTGCCACTACCGAAGCATTGCCTAGCATTTCGCTCTGCACTGTGTGTGAGCGACTGGTGAGGTTGCACATGCTAAAAGCAAGGAGGAAACCGATACCTAACACGAAAGCGACCGCCGACAGAGAGACAAGAATGCTCGCGGCACCGGCCGGGCGGTTGGCAGGCAACCCCTCCGTGCTTTGTTGGTAGTATATCCTTCTGATGATGTCTTGCTCAACCTTGCAGCCTATTGTTGCCGCTAGGAAAGAGAAAAGGACAGAAGTAAGGGAAACGAGCAAAAGGCCCCAAGCAACGCACATCAGCCACAAATGCTTGGGGTGCGGCGCTATCCTATCGATGAAGGTGATGGAGAGACCCAATGACCCTGCGGACAGCATTATGAGATACTTGTAGTAATTCTGCTGGCACTCGCCCTCGGTGTCTATGGAGTACTTGGTTTCTCTCAAGAAGTCTTCATAGCTCATACCTGACTTCCCGCGTTCCATGCCACTGCCTCCTGACTGTTGACTGACAACTGATGACTTACTTATCGTCCCCTATCTTCAGCACGCTCATGAACGCTTCCTGCGGGACTTGCACGCTGCCGATGGACTTCATGCGCTTCTTGCCCTCTTTTTGCTTTTCGAGCAGCTTGCGCTTGCGGGTGATGTCGCCGCCGTAGCACTTCGCGGTCACGTTCTTGCGGAACGGCTTCACGGTCGCCGCCGCGATTATCTTGGTGCCGAGAGTAGCCTGGATTCGGACCTCGTATTGCTGGCGCGGGATGACGTCTTTGAGCCGCTCCACCAGCACCTTTGCGCGGGAGTAGGCGCGGTCGCGGTGAGTTATGAACGAGAGCGCGTCCACCGGGTCGCCGTTGAGCATAACGTCGAGCCTGCTGAGCGCAGAGACCTCGTAGCCGCAGAACTCGTAGTCGAAGCTGGCATAGCCCCGTGTGCGGCTCTTGAGCGAATCGAAAAAGTCCATTACGATCTCGGCGAGCGGGAGCTTGTAGTGGATCATCACCCGGTCGTGCGACGGATATTCCATGCTGACATAAATCCCGCGCCGTTCCTTGCAGAGCTCGATGGAGACACCCACATACTCCGATGGCGTGAAGATCGTGGATAGGACGAACGGTTCCTCGACTTCCTCGATCTCGGTCGGGGGCGGGAGGTTGTTCGGGTTCTCGATGTCGATGATGTCCCCGCTGGTTTTGAGCACGCGATAGACGACGCTCGGGGCGGTGGCGATAAGAGTGAGGTCGAACTCGCGCTCGAGCCGCTCCTGCACGATGTCCATGTGCAAAAGCCCCAGAAAGCCGCATCTGAAGCCGAAACCCAACGCGGCGGAGCTTTCGGGCTCGTAGGTGAGCGCGGCGTCGTTAAGCTGGAGCTTGACGAGCGCGTCGCGCAGGAATGTATACTGCCCGGACTCGGTCGGAAACAGGCCGCAGAAGACCATCGGTTTCACATCGCGGTAGCCGGGCAGAGGGTCAGCGGCGGGGCGCGAGGCGTCAGTGACGGTGTCCCCTACCCGCGTATCGCCGACGTTTTTCATGCCCGCCACGAAGTAGCCGACCTCTCCGGTGAGCAGCGCGCCAGCCTCCAACATATCCGGCTTGAACACTCCGACTCCGCTGACCTCGAACTCCTTGCCGCTCGACATCATCCGGATTCGCATGCCGGGCCGAATCTCGCCGTCCACTACCCGAAGATATGCTACCACGCCTAGATACTGGTCGAAGTGGGAGTCGAAGATGAGCGCGCGGAACGGCTTCGCGTCATCCCCCGACGGAGGCGGAACCCTCCTGACGATAGCCTCAAGGACTTCCTCGGTGCCGATGCCCTGCCTCGCGCTGGCAAGGATCGCTTCGGACGCGTCCACAGCCACAATGGTCTCGATCTCCTCGCGCACCCGCTCGGGATCGGCCATTTCGAGGTCGATCTTGTTGATGACAGGGATTATCTCCAGATTGGCGGCCATCGCGAGCGTGGTGTTCGCAAGCGTCTGCGCCTCCACGCCCTGGCTCGCGTCCACCACGAGAACCGCGCCCTCGCAGGCCATAAGCGAGCGCGAAACCTCGTAGTTGAAGTCCACGTGGCCGGGCGTGTCGATGAGATTGAGCTCATAAGTCTCGCCGTCCTTGGCGGTGTAAGCGAGCCTCACGGCCGTCATTTTGATCGTGATGCCGCGCTCGCGCTCCAAATCCATGCCGTCCAGGACCTGATCTTTCATCTCCCGGTCGTCGATAGCGCCGGTGAACTGGAGGATACGGTCCGCAAGCGTGGACTTGCCGTGGTCTATATGAGCAATAATGCAAAAGTTGCGGATGTGCGATTGGGTGGTGTTCATCACTCCTATTCTACCAGAGGGAGTAGGGAATAGGGAATAGGGAGTAGAATGGATATCCAGTTCAGTGATGGAGGAATGGCATTGCGTTTTGCGTTATTTGTGCTCGCTGCGTTGACGGTGACAGGCAGGGTGGCGACGGCGTCGCTGCTGGACCCGGTGGTCTTGAACTCAGGCTTTGAGGAGACCCAGCCGGGCAATAGCGCCCCAGGTTGGGGTTGGAACAGCAACGAGCAGGCGGGGTATGTGTCTTCGACCGATGCGCCCCACTCGGGTACGCGCTGTCTTATGCTAACGAACAACACGCCCGTTGCGTTCTGGATCTTCACACAGATCTTCCAGGACGTGCCGGTCGTTGCCAATATGCCATACGAGTTCAGCGCGTGGGTGCGGGGCGAAGGGGTTGGAGGTGACTGCTCGTTGGGCGGCGGACCGATTCCCAGCGGCACGTATGGCTGGCGCAGGATAAGCTGCATCATGAAGACCAGTGATTACGCCGGCACGATGCGGCTGACGTTCAGTGTGCCTGACAAGACCAAGGCGCTCTACATCGACGATGTATCGCTTCGGCCCATCGGCATCCCAATCAGTGGCAAAGGCGTGAACGGGTTGTGCTTAGTCCCGACTGCCGTGACCGGAGACGACACGAAGGAATACCTCGGATTCAAGCTGGACTGCGCGGGCGCGGGGGCGGTGGATGCTGTCATAGGTGACGGGAAAGACGCCCTCTTCAAGAACCGTTCCGAGGTCAAACCGGGAACCGATGAGATCGAGTGGGAGTGGTCAACCGGCAAGACGCAGGCGCGAAGTTCGTGATGCGGGAGTTTTTGACGACGGTCGCAAACGCGCTCAAGGACAAGCCGGCGCTGCACAGCTTCTGCTTGTCCAATGAGCCCACGATGATGGGGGCGAACGGATGCGTGAACACGAAGGCGCTGTGGGTGGCGTATCTAACCCGGACCCACGGCGACATAGCGACTCTCAACGCCCGCTACGCCACGAGCTACAAGAGCTTTGAGGATGTGCCATTCGCCGGCAACAACGAATATGAGGCGCCCCAGTACTACGATTGGATCACGCTGAACAATGAGCGGCTGGCGGCGTGGCACGAGTGGGCGGCGGATGTGATTCATGAGTCGGCGCCGAGTATCCCGGTCCACGTGAAGATCATGGGACTGGTCCACTTCAACCACATGGCTGCGGGCTGGGGAGTGGACCCGGAGCTGTTTGGCAAGCTCAGCGACATCAACGGCAACGACGATGCCTCATGGCCGGTTACGGGCACATGGGGGATCGACTGGTGGGATCAGAACGTCTTTTATGACCTGCAGCGCTCCCTGAACCGCAAGCCGATATTCAACTCGGAGAACCACATCGCGGGCGACCTCTCGACCGACTACTACCACCCCAACAGTTTCCGTGAGGCTCTGTGGCAGGGGGCGATCCACGGCCAGAGCGCGACCACGCTCTGGGTCTGGGAGCGCACTTATGACCGCGGGTACCCATTCTACGGGAGCGTCATGCATCGCGCGGGGTGCGCCGAGATGGTGGGGCTGACAACGCTCGATCTGAACCGGTTTGCCGGTGAGGTGACGGCGCTGCAGAACGTGAAGGCGCCGGTGGCGATATTGTACTCGCCGGCGTCGATGGCAAAGACTCGGGCTTACATGGACGATGCGCATCTGGCCTACACCGCACTGAACTTCACGGGGGTGAAGGTGGATTTCATATCCGAAAAGCAGTTGGCGGCGGGCAAGGGGCGAGAGTATAGGATACTTGTGCTGGCGGGGGCGGAGAACGTGCTGCCGGCAACCGTTGAGGCGCTGAAGAAGCTATCGGGGCAGACCCGGCTGGTTTTTCTGGGCAACAGCCTGGCACGGGACCCATACGGGAAGCCCTACCCCGAAGATGAGATCGCGGCGATCAGGGCGAAGGCGTTGGCGCTGGACGACAAATCGGATGCCCAGCGGGGCATTTGGCCGACGCTGATGAGGGAAATGGACCGGCTGGGAGCCAATTCCGACGTTCGGGTGCTGGACGCGGCGACATGGCAGCCGGTGTGGGGCGTGGAGTGGCTGCCCGCGAAGGTCAAGGGCCACACAATCATCAATATGGTGAACCTGCGTTACCAGCAGCCCGTGAAGGTCAGGATCGTGGCGCACGGAAAGGCGGTCGAGGCGAGGGATTTGCTAAGCCTGGGGGGCCGGGAGCGTGCGAGCACCCTGCAGCCGCTAACGCCGGTGCTGGCGGAAGTGGAGTGAATGTCCGCCCTTCGAATGAATTCGAGGCAACATGGGCGCAAAGTCCACCTGCGTGGACTGGGAATGTAGTCAGTGAACGGGCTGCCAGAGGCCGGTTTCCGAGGAGGTGATTGCGGCGTCCATGATTCGCTGGACGGCGAGGCCGTCATCGAAGGATGGACTGCCGGGGCGACCCTCGACGACATTCGTTAGGAAGGAATGCAAGCTGGCGATATGAAAGCGCATCCAGCCAACCGGAGCCTTGCCGCCGGGAAGCGCCGCGGGCTTGGGATAGTTCTGCACGCACTCGATGCGCTGCCATCCGCGCTCGCCGCCGTAGGCAAGGCCGGGCCGGGTGTCGTCGTAGGCCATCAGCCAGTTAGGGTTCATCAGGTCATAGCTCAGCGCGCCGCGTGTGCCATGTATCTCAAGGCGCAGATCGTCTATCGTCCCCGTTGCGATGCGCGAGGCTTCGATGGTCCCTACGGCGCCGTTCATCATCTCCACCGTAAGCACAGCGAGATCATCGACCGTGACAGGGACGAGCTCCGAGCTGCCCGCGCGGGCCGGGCGCTCCTTGACCAGAGTGTGCAGGCGGGCGTTAACTGAGTCAAACTCACCCGCAAGGAGGCGCACAAGGTCGATGGCGTGCGAGCCGAGATCGACCAGCGCCCCACCCCCGCTCTTCTCACGCTGCATCCGCCAGCTTATGGGGCGAGTGGGATCGGTGTAGCCCGCGTGGAGATACACCATGCGAAATGATATGACCTCGCCGAGGAAGCCGTCCTCAACCATCTGCCGCGCGCGCAAAAGCGCCGGGCTGAAACGGTTGTGAAACGTCACCTGGCAGGTCAGGCCGGAGTCTCGCGCGAGCGCGGCCATTTCCTTGGCCTCGGTGGCGTTCATAGCCAGCGGCTTGTCGCAGTAGACGTGCTTTCCCGCCCTGATCGCCGCAATCGCCTGCTCCTTGTGCAGGTAGTTGGGCGTGCAGACGTTGATGACCGATATGTCGGGCCTTGCCAGAAGTTCGTGGTAATCGGCTGTCGAAAACTCAAAGCCAGCGCGGTCAACGGCAAGAGAGCGGGTGGCTTCGGTGGCGGCGCAGACCCCGACGAGCTTGATGCGCGCCGGTGGCGGGTCGTAGATGAACGGCAGCGAGGCATACGAGTAGGTATGCATCTTGCCCATGAAGCCGTATCCGATTATGCCGACGCCGAGTGTATCAGTCATCAGTGTTCCGCCGTCACCGGCTTAGTATACGTGCCTTTCGATAAACACACAAGAGCTTTCACCAAGTAGCGCAGATGTAAAATGGGGCTTGGGAGGGCAGGAGGCTTCGGCAACGCCGGCGAAGATAGCCGGCAGTGGCATCAGATAGCTGAACACATGCGTCGAGGCAAAACAATGCGAACGAATGGTACCGCTTGGCATACACACAGCAGACAACAGTGGCTGGCTATCATAGCCGCCGTCGAGCTTTGCTGTCTAAGTGGTTCCATGTCGGCCGCACAGGGGACCGTATATGCGCAAAGGGACAAGCCCGGGGTAACCCATTACGTCAGCGCCGGCAGCGGAAATGACTCAAGCGATGGCCTATCACCTCGATCTGCTTGGCAGACGATCGCACGCCTCAAACCGGCAGACTCCGTTCTATTCAGAAGAGGCGATGTATGGCGGGAGCAGCTTGTACCGATCAGCGGAGACGCAACCGGGTCGATCACATACAGCGCTTACGGCAGTGGGAAAAAGCCTCGCATCTTCGGTTCCGTTCAGCCAAACGGTCAGACGGACTGGCATGACCGGGGCGGCAGCATCTGGGAAACCGAGCGTATCCCCGTGGATGTGGGGAATGTCATACTTAACGAGGGGAAAGCCGTAGGTATCAAGGTCTGGCATCGGAAGGATGTGGACCAGCCATACAGATTCTGGTATGACCCAGACAGAGCCGTGGTTGCCATGTGTTGCGAGGAGAACCCAGCGAAGCGGTATTCGAGTATCGAATGCGCCCTCACCAGGCACATTATCGATGAGTCCAACAGGAGCTATGTCACCTACAGCGACCTCGACCTGCGATATGGCGGGGCACACGGAATAGGGGGCGGAGACACCAGCCATATCCTGGTCAGGGACTGCGATCTCTCCTTCATCGGAGGCGGCCTTCTGTTCACGACCGAATCCGGCAAGCCTGTCAGGTATGGCAACGGAGTTGAGTTCTGGGGCAATGCCCACGATAACCTCGTCGAAAGATGCAGGCTATGGGAGATATATGACGCCGCGCTTACCAATCAGGGACAATCGAAAAACACTCAGGCGAACATTCGCTATCTCAACAACATCATCTGGAATTGCGAGTACTCCTTCGAATACTGGAATCGGCCGGAGGACTCGATTACGCAAAACATCCGCTTCGAGAACAACACCTGTGTCAATGCCGGACACGGATGGGGCCACAGTCAGAGGCCTGATCCAAGCGGCAGGCACCTGTGTTTCTACCAAAACAGCGCTAAGACGACGACGTTCAGCATATGCAATAACATCTTCTATCAGACGCACCGCGACACCGAATGCTGTCTCAACCTGTCCAATGATTGGTCGGCCAGCCTGACCATGGACCATAACTGCTGGTACCAGGCGTCGGGGAAGATGATACGCTGGTGCTCGGACACTTACACAATGGACGAGTTTTCAGCCTATCAGGCAAAGACCGGCAAGGACATCAATTCGGTGGCAAAAGACCCTCGCTTCATCAATATGGGCCGCCACGACTTCCGTCCTCTTCCGGACAGCCCGGTCCGCCGGCTCACTGCTAAGGGAAGCTACGCAGGCGCGCTGCCATGCGTTGGGTCTCCGAGTAGATAGCCACCAGGATGTGTCTTGCTTCCCGCCATCTCGTCCGCTTCGCGCGCGTTCATCGCCAGCGGCAGGTCACTGCGTATCAGGGATAGGCTGCCAGAGCACGGCATGACCTATATGGTCGGGCGTATAGCATTCGCCGCAGATCCATCCACTGTCGTTGACTCCGTAAGCCTTGCTGAAAAACGCCCCGAATGGAAGACCGAGGTTAGTCGGGACTCCGTTCTGCCACGTGCAGGCACGCTCGTTGCCATCCGAACCCGATGAGGAACCTACCACTTGGCCGCTGTTGTTGATGTCATAGGCAAAGCTGAACGCGTCCCCCGGCAGGGTACCCAAGTCGATCATCGTCCCGTTGAGCCACTCGACCGCATGAGGACGTCCAGTCGGGGTCGTTGCGCTGCCCGCGATAGTCCCACGGTCGTTTATGGCGTAGGCGTGGCTATACCACCAATCGCTCGGGATTGGCAACTCCGTCATCTTGCCCCTCTCCCAGATGAAACCAGTGTAGCTGTTGTGGCCTCCGTGATACGATGTGGAAACTCCAACCACTTGCCCGCGGCTGTTTATATCGCTGGCGCTGCAGGAAGGGTAGAAGAACTCGCTAGGCAGAGCGCCTATGTCCTCCATGGCCCCCTTTTGCCAAACACAGGCATGGGAGTAACCGGGGAGCGACAGCCCGCCCGCTACCTGCCCGGAATTGTTTATCTGGGAGGCGCTACTGGGATACTCACAATACCGCTGTGACAAAGCCCCCAGATCCGTGAGTTCTCCACCTTGCCACAAGTACGCATGGGTGAAGCCCCCTAGAGTTGCAGTCCCCACAACCTGCCCGCGGTTGTTTATGCCAGTGGCGGTGTACGCGGCGCCTCCGGTTTCAGCCGTCAGATCGACCATCATCCCGTTCTGCCAGAGGAATGCGTGGTAGCCGCTTGAGGTCGACACGGTGCCTACTACCTGCCCGCGATTGTTGATTGCGCTGGGACGAACGTCGGTTCCTCCCGCTATGGTACCGAGATCCACGACTCTGTACTCAACCGCTTGAGCGTTGACCGCCAGAGTGGCAAAAGCCAGCAGCAACAGAAGAGACGCTACGATCTTACTAGACACATTGTCTCCTTTCGCTCTATCGAGCATGTCCGGCTGTCGTGTACAGGAACAGCGCACGATCTCACCGGTCGGTTCCTATTTGTATTAACGTGACGTGTATGGCGGGCATATTGTTCCCGTGCATCAGGCTTGCGGATCACGCCGCGAACAAGCTTGTCCTACTCTTCCGCGGTGATCGCCAGAACGAACGGCGATGCCTCGGTGTCTTCGGCAATGAAGTCGATCGTGGTGACTCTCACGTCAGGCCAAGGGTTCTTCCAGCGGAGATCACCGACACCGACTGATCTGCCGTCCGCTGCGCGGGCCCTCCACGCGAAGGATGTCGCCGTGGATTGATCGTCCCACGCGTAGATATTGCTTCCGTAAACGAGATCGATCCGTTCGGTCTTGCCATCTTCGTAGTGAACCACGTACTGCCCGACCTTCGCCCCCTTGTCCGCCGCGTAGGCGCAGCCGTGAAGGAAGCTCAAGGTAGTCAGCTTGGAGCCTACTGCGATGCCTTTGACCTCGCGCGGGAATGAACCTGCGCGTCCAGCCAACATGATGGCGGACGGAGAGTTGAGCTTGCCGGGCAGGACCATGAACGGCGTTCCCTCTATGTCGACCAGTCCATCGGGCATTGCGCGGAGGTCGCTGCCTCGCCCCTGTCCCAGCCAGCCGATCGAGCGGCCGGAGTCGATGCGCGAGATGTTACAGTGGCGGTCGAGCCGGACGACCGAGAAGTCGGGGGCGGCCGTCGGCGCGCCTGGATGCCATAGTCTTTGGAACACCGTATCCGCGCGGTAAGGCATGTTGTCAAGAGTCGGCCCCGCCGGGTTCCATGCCCAGGCCGCGCCGAGGATGTAGGCGTAGACCTGCTCCGGATGGTCCCGAAGGGTCTCCTGCTCGGTCTTCCAGCCGGTCCAGGTGGTCTGCAGCATCCCGTCAATGCCCCTTTGAGCCGCGTAGCTCGAAAATGTGAGTATGTTCCGGGGATTGTACCACGTGCCGCCCACAACCGGGAAGCCGTGCGACTGGTAGAAGTCAACCGTCGGGTAATCGACGCTGGGAGCGTAGCGCCAGTCGTTGATGAGTATGTCCTTGGGCAGTTGATCTATGAGTTCCCGGTAGCCGGGCTTGGTCAGCACATCGCCCCAAATCATCATCTTGCAGCCCTTGGAGATGAGGTGCTCGTGGATCTTCAGAGTGTCCTGGATGTAGAGCTTCTCTTTGCCGACGGCCTTGCACTGCTCATCGCAAGGCATCGCGCCCAGCATATCGAACTCGTCATGGCCCGCGTGCAGATACTCCGGGTGACCGAAAAGCTCGATGGCCTCGTCCATCAGGCTGAATATGAACTCGTAGGACTTGGGGTTGGACATGCAATAGCAATAGGGATGATCCGGGTCCTCGGCGAACTCGCGGTTCTTGGCGTCGCGGAAGACATGCTCGAGATGGCCCGGGCACTGAACGAGAGGCGTGACGGTAATGTGGTGGCGTCTCGCGACCTCAAGGAGCTTGGGGACATCCTCGCGGGGCATGAAGTTGTTCTGGTCGGTCAGTTCGGGATGGCTCGCCCACGCGATCCTGTCGGTCTGCAGAACGATATTGTTGATCTTTAGCGGCGCGAGCACGTTTTCGATGAGCTTGCTGATGTAGCTGAGCCCGTCGCGGGATGTGAGCAGGTGAACGCCCCGGAACTGAAATCGCGGGTAGTCGCGAACGCTGATCGCGGAAACATAGATCGAACCGGCGTCGCTTTTCAGAAGCTGCTTGAGTGTCTGCGCTCCATAGTATGTGTCAACCGTAGACGTGCCGGCGATCGCTATTCGCTCCGGCAAGACATCGACCACGTGCGCGCCGGTTGCGAAGCGTGAACGCGGCATCCGAACGGAGTCGCGGTTGCATACCGCTCGCAGCAGCCGGTTGCGGGCGCTCTCCCCGATCACGATGGCATTAGCGGCGCGGTCCGGCTCGCTGCCGAGGGCAAACGAATGCACGACTCCAAGGGGCTTGCCGCCCAGCTCTTCTATCGCGGAGTTGATCTCCGCCACAGTCCACATGTCCTGCTCGGCCGCATCGTCGTCGATGACGATCCTGGTGTCCGGGGTGATGCGGAAGGGCTTCTTGCTCGGCCGATTGTGCACTTCCTGAGGCTCAGGGATGATGTGGCCGCCGGATCGAACCCCAACGGCTTGCTCGGTGACCGCCTCCGAACCCGATGGAGCGGACGCATCCGCCTGCAAGTGAACCGGCTCGCCCCTGAACGTGCAGAACTTGAACTTGGCCTCGGGCGCAACGAGTTTGCCGAAGCGAGAATACGTAGCATACCACCTCGGCACGAACGACCAACTGGTCATCTCGCCGTAATGGTTGTCATTTCGACAGAGATTGGCCCGCCAACAGCT
>Ga0209226_10000934_pt1 | contig 14286 bp, 10 predicted proteins | sample BarGraNGADG00212_2_FD_184497 | JGI IMG/M metagenome (GOLD analysis project Ga0209226, IMG submission 184497) | Arctic peat soil microbial communities from Barrow, Alaska, USA - Barrow Graham LP Ref core NGADG0011-212 (SPAdes) (version 2) | ecosystem: Environmental > Terrestrial > Soil >...
GCTCTTTAGTTGTCGCAAGACCTCCCAGCCATCTACTTCGGGCATCATGATATCCAGGATTACGAGATCCACCGTTTGCTGGGCCAACACGTTCAAGCATTCGGCGCCACCATAGGCGGTCAGAGTCTCGTACCCGTTCCCGTTCAGAATGAGTTGGATAACGTCCAGGAGCTCCTGTTCGTCGTCCACAATCAGTATTCTTTTTGGCATGAGGTATTAATTATCCCTCCTCGCATCCCTCCCCGCTTCGGCAGGGAGCCATCCTTCAAGGGGCGCCGATCGGGAATGCACAGGTGAATCGGCTCCCTTGACCAGGCGTGCTTTCTGCCCACACCCGCCCTCCGTGGGCCTCAACGATGCGTTTCACAATCGTAAGTCCCAGACCGCTGCCGCCAAAGCGACGTTTTGTGCTTCCGTCCACCTGGTAGAAGCGATCCCAGATACGCGGCAATTCCTCAGTCGGGATGCCGATGCCCTGATCTGAGATGGTAAGATGGATCTCGGAGCCCACACAGGTGGCCTGTACAACCACCTCGCCCCCGTTGGGGCTGAACTTGATGGCATTCCCCATCAGGTTATCCAGGACCTGCCCCAAGCGGCGTGCATCACCGGCCGCCATGATCAGCTTCTCAGGGGTCCTCACACACAAGTTGACGTGTGAGGACGCTGCGACTGGCCTGGCGGCCTCCACACTCTTTTGGATGAGCGCCGCCAGATCCTGTGGTACGAGTTCAAGGAGGTCTTGCTCGTTCTTAGTTAACGAGATGATGTCGTTCACCATTGAGACGATGCGCTTGCCGCTCTTCAAAACCGTCTGAAGACCTGAACGCTGACCAGGTGTCAAGGGCCCGAGTGTCCCATCGAGCATGAGTTCTGCATACGCCTGTACGAAGGTCAGCGGAGTCCTCAACTCGTGCGACACGTTCTGGATGAATTCGTCTTTGAGCTGGTCGAGCCGGCGCAGCTCGATGTTGGCCTGTTCGAGTGCAGCCGCGTCCTGACGCAGTTTCTGGTACAATCCTGCGTTGTCAATGGCTACAGCGGTCTGGTTCGCGAGTGTGCTGAGGACAGTCACGTCATTACTAAGGAATGGCTCACCACTCTGTTTGCTGCCAAGCACAAGCACAGCCAGCAGCTGGCCGTGAGCCAGCATGGGGACAAACAACTCGCCGCGCAGCGCGCTCAGTTCTTCCTGCTCGACTGTCCAGAGCGACTTCAGGTGGGGCAGCAACACAAGCTCCGCGATCATCCGCGGCTGGTGACTGCCGGCAAGTATCGTCAACAACGGATGGTCGAGTGGCTAGCGCAACGACGAAACACCGGGGTGTTGGCCGGTAGCGGCAATTGCCGTGAGTGCCTCCCCTGTCTCGTCCATGCAAAGGAAGATAGCGTGGGTGAGGCCAAACGTAGAAGCCACACGGTGCAGGATCAGCTCGGCCAGTTCGGGCAAGGGCCGCAGCCGGGTCGTGACCCGGCTCAAGGCCTGCAGCATCGACTGCAGGTCGTAGTGTGCGCGGAACAGGCTGCGATCTACCCAGAATTGTAGCTGGTCACGCAGGAATGGATTGATGGCCAGCATGGTAATGGAGACCGCCACCCCCAGTACCACCAAGCCAATCCAACGAGCGGCGAAGACCTGATACAGCAGGAAAAGGCTGGTTGCATACGTAGCCGATATTGCGATCACGCCCAACGACCACGCCAGGAGGCGCCGCGTGACGAGGGTCAAATCCATCAACTGGTAGCGAGCAATGGCGTAGGCCAGCAGCAGCGCGTTGCCCAGATTGGCCGCGATATCCAGGGGATATCTGCTCAGTGCATTGATAGAATTGGTGGCCCCGCCAAGTAGTACCATCACGGCACCGATCATAGGATAGCGGATGCGGTTACGCCAGGCGGGATCATGCGCAGCGCGGTAAGCCTGCACAAGAATCACCGCGCTCCAGGCCACATAAGTGACCCAGTACACGGCATAGAGCGGGAGTGCCGGGCCAAACTGCATCTGCACGCGACCTTGTGCGTCGGTTGCCGCGCTTACCCCCATGTAACCGAGAGCCGTAGCGATGATCAGCAAAATGGCCATCAGCGCGCCCGGCAGGATCCGGCGGTTCCATGGGTTCCTGCCGAGGAAGCTCTGTACGAACATAAACCAGGTCAGCGGCATGAGCACGCCACCTGCGACGAGCGAGACGCGATTCCAGGTTAGGGCCCGCCCGGAATCCAGCCTGAGCATGAGCGCCGCGCCGCTCCAGGCCATCATGACGAGCAGATAGACCCGAAAGAACCGGTGAACTCGGGACTCTGGATCCCGGCGCGCCATCATGATGGCCAGCGCTCCGTAACAGAACAGTGCGCTGATGGGCACAACGATGGAGAGATAGAAGCCTGGAGTCATCTCAGCTCTGGGGGCCACCGATGGCCAGAATCGCGTTGCATATCTCATCGGACGCATTCATGTGACAGGGCTTGTAATGGGACAGGTCAGCGCCAGCCGCGCGCTGCATTTGTACGTAACGGGTGAAGGTGCCCTCCCTGAACTGCGTGACCCGCAGCGGTGTGTAGCCGAGCATGTTGACCAGATCGCGATAGCCCGGGTTTTGGCCCATGAGCTGCTGGTTAACGCGCTCGATCACTTGCTGGTCTTTCGCAGCTTCTTTGAGTTCGATGTAGAGATGCAGCCCAGGATCCCCAGAATCTAGCACTTCCTTGCGCACAAGCCAGTCTTCGTAGGGTATTCCGGCATCCTCGATGGCATGCCAGATCACGGACTCATCAATCAGGCCAGTAAACCCGGCCAGGTCGATGAGGTCACCGGCGCGTCCCTCTACCACTACGGCCGGGAGCCTGATACCTGCTTTCTCATCCGACAGGGAGATGCACGCGACCAGATCATGGAGGCGGTAGCGCAAGAATCGACCACCAAAGAAGTTAGTGATAACCATCTCGTAGCGGCATCCTGGTTTGAGTTCATCCAGCAACACGGTCGTCGGCACGTAAAGGGGGTCACCACGGGACCTCACCCACTCCTCTTCAGGAATGAACTCGTAAAAGCAGGTGTCGGGTAGGAAATACAGGCCGTGGCGCGTCCAGGCGTTCGTGGCCATCAGCCCAGGCGCTTCGGTGCAGGCATACTGTTCGTGCGGCGTGATGCCCCAATAATCTTGCAGGCGTGCCCGATAAATATCGGCATCGGTTCCGCCGACCAGCATGCCCTTGATCTTCCAGAGATCCCGCGGCAACATCCGCCGCCGCTGGGCCTTGCTGCGCACGAACCCTCCGGCCAGCCGCCCTAGGGCGGCCGGATGGAGGGTGTCAGTCGTCAGTCCGCCTTGGCTTGCGCCCTGGGCGAATTTCTCAGCAACCTTCATCAGCACCGACGAGATCGAGCCAACGGTGTCAATCCCCGTTCTGAGTGCAATCTTGAAGCTGACGGCAATTCGCTCTTCGAACGACATCGACTCGGTTTTGTCCAGCGACGGCACGAAGTTGAAATCGAACAATTCGGCCAGGCTGTAGAGCGCATGACCGCTCATGTAGGGCCGAGCAGGGATGTTGTAGACGAAGGCATCGCCCGGTCGAATGCGCACATCTCCTCGGGCATGAGAATTGCTCAGCACGGTTGCGCTCAGCATGCCTACACCAATATTCTTGAACGCACGAGCCGTATAAGGGGCCCACTTGAAGGCGCCGGAACGTCCGGATGTGTGCGCCCATGCCACCGGCTTCTCCGCCAGCACGTCTTCATTGTGCTCGTCGAGATAGGGCTCGTAATCAGCGTGGTTCGTGAGATGCACCTGGCGACGAAACGCAGCGACGGAGTCCGGGATCTGGTCGCCCATGATGATCCGGCCGAGTTGCGAGCGCCCTACGATCTGCAATTGCTCGCGCAGCAGGCGTTCCTGAATCGTCATGAACTCGGGCACGGTCAGATCCAGGAAGCTGCATAGGTGTTGCCAGACCTCTTGGAAGTTACCCTGACTGACTAAGGCGGAGAGTTCGGTGGCCATCTGACACGTTTCCTTTCTTGGCCTGTATTAGATGATGGGTGCGATCACGACCGCTCGCGTCGCCATGGCAACGTCTGCCAGCAGCGCCGGAGGCTGGCCAGATCAGGCAATAGCATGGGCGTTTGATGCTGATACTGCCGGTAATCCGCGAACTGGTGGGGAAAGAAGACTCGATCCTGCAGCCAGACATACAGGATGTCCATCAACAACCAGGCTGGCGCCGCAATCAACATGGCACGTGAGCGGCTCGTAAGCAACAGCCCGACGAGGAGCATGGCCAGCCAGAGCGCGCCGGGGTGGCGGGTCAGGGCATAGGTTGCCGTGGTCACCAGCTCGCTCGATGCACCAGGTGTCAGGTAAGCACGCTGAAAGGGGATCTCCAGTGCGAGCGAATAGACCAGCAAGATAAGGCCGAGAATGCTGAGAAGCCATCCCAGGGGCACACACCAAGCTGGCAGGGGTAACATTGCCGGGTGCATGAGAACACGTACAAGAGCAAAGAGGAACAGAGCCGAAGCAACACACAGGGTCACTCGCTTCAGGACGGCCAAACGGGCAAGACTCGCCATATCGAATCCGCAAAGTATGAAAAAGGCGATCATGCCCAGCAACGGGTCAACAAGCTCTCTCACTGCGGTCTCCATCCATAATCACCGCCTTCCTTCATCCAGAGCAATGGCGATCGGCAGCCAACAGAACGACCCCCTGGGAATTCTTGCACCTCTGGCGGAGGTCGTTCGAAAGCTGAGTCCGCGCTGAGGGGGTCGCAGACTCTGAAATGGCTGCTTTGGGTCTTGCCCTCAGGAGGGTTCGGATTTATTGAGGATGCAAGGCTTATAGACGGGCCTTGTCTCGCAGCACAGCGGTGAATCTCATACTACATGCTACATACTCCCAGGGTGCTCGCCTATAGGTACTAATACCTATTCTGGCTCTGCGGGATGCTGTTGGTCTTCTGTCGCTTCTCAAATCCGGTCATTACTCGCTGGATGAGGTAAGAGATTCCTATGACCAGGCCGGTATCTGGTGCGGGCCTGACCCGCAAGAACAGGGTGTGCACCGAGCGCGTGTTGAAACGATACGTGGGGGTTTTGCGTTACTCTTGCCGCCTTGGTCGATACTGGATCGCCTCCGCGATGTGAGCGATCTGAATCCGATCTGACCCCGCCAGGTCGGCGATGGTGCGGGCGAGCTTCAGGATGCGATGGTAGGCGCGAGCGCTGAGCTGCATCTGGCGCATGGCTGTGCCGAGTAGTTGCCGGGCCGTCTCGTCAATCTGGCAATAGTCGCGCACTTGCGTCGGCCCCATGTCGGCGTTGCATGTCAAGGTGGGGGTGGGTTTGGCGCCCGTCCGCGCTCCGGATTTCGTCCCCGGTCCGCTGGTCCCCGCTGCGAACCGCGTCGTCTGCCGCGCCCGCGCCGCCTCCACCCGCGCCCGGATGGAAGCCGAGGTCTCGCCGCGGCGCTCGTCGCTGAGCTTCTGGAACGGGACGCGCGGGACTTCGACGTGGATGTCAATCCGGTCGAGCAACGGCCCAGAGAGGCGCTTTTGATAACGGCTGACCAGGGTCATGCTGCACGTGCATTCTCGCTCGCTATCGCCATAGTAGCCACACGGGCATGGGTTCATCGCGCCCACCAACATGAAATTCGCAGGGAAGGTCAGGCTGCCCTGGGCGCGGCTGATCGTGACGATCTTGTCTTCGAGCGGTTGGCGCAGGACTTCGAGGGTATGCTGGCCGAATTCGGGCAACTCATCCAGGAAAAGCACCCCCCGGTGCGCCAGGCTGATCTCCCCTGGCCGTGGCCAATGGCCGCCACCCACCAAGCCCGCCTGGGAAATGGTGTGGTGCGGCGCGCGAAAGGGCCGCTGGCGGATGAGCGGTGTGTCACCCGGCAGCATATCGGCCACCGAGTAGATGCGGGTGACGTCCAACGCTTCGGCCAGGATCATGCGCGGGAGGATGGAGGGGAGCGAACGGGCCAGGAGCGTCTTGCCCGAGCCGGGCGGCCCGCTCATCAAGATGTTGTGCCCGCCTGCCGCCGCCACCTCTAGCGCTCGTTTGACCATCTCCTGTCCTTTAATATCCTGCAAGTCGCACCCGTAGGAGGGCGGATCGGCGTCCAAGTCCGGCGTCGCGCGATAGGGCTCAATGGGATGGTAGTCTCGGAAATGCGCAGCCAGCCGCCCCAACGTGTCCACAGGGTAGACGTCAAGCCCCTCCACCAGCGCGGCTTCGGGCGCATCGGCCTGTGGCACGAAGACCGACTTGTAGCCCAACTCGTAGGCCAGGTGCGCCATCGGCAGGATGCCATTGACGTGCCGTACCGAACCATCGAGCGACAGCTCACCCAGGAAGAGGTCGCCCTCCAGGTCTGAAGGGATCTGCTCAGCCAGGATCAACAAGGCGACGGCGATCGGCAGGTCATAGGCTGGGCCTTCTTTGCGTAGATCGGCCGGGGCCAGGTTCACCGTCAACCTGCCGCGCGGGTAGCTGAGCCCGGAGTTGACGATCGCCGCCCGCACCCTTTCCGTGGACTCCTTGACTGCGACATCGGGCAGGCCGACCAACGTGACTGAGGGTAGCGAGCGTGGATTGAGGTCGGCCTCCACCTCCACGACCGCACCTTCCAGACCGATTAGCGCGCAACTGTGGACCTTGGCGAGCAAGGCTTCATCTCCTGGCTGAGATTAGCAGTGGGCATTGCTTGATTTACTAGCGGGATTCCCAGAAACCACTGAAGCTGGGGCACATCCGGCAACTCAAGGATTGCGGCGCCCGATTCCTCGCGCCATCAGGCGCCAATGCAAAGCCGGTCCAATGGTTCTGATCGCCTTTGCCGCTAGAGTTGATCACATTGTATCTGGAATCGAAAAATGCGCAACTCGCTTTGCGTTGAGCCGAGAAGACAGGGGTAGATGCCAACTGCTTCTCATGGTATGATAGAGCCATGATTGACTTCGAGTTTACCTATTGTCGCGATCTGCACACCTTACCGGCGCCGGCCCTTGACCATGAAGTCAATTTGCATGGCGGCTTCGCGCGCGACAGGCGTCCGGACTTTGGGCACATCTACTACGGCATGCCCGGACTGGGCCTGGTGCGCGTGGATCCGGACCTGCGCAGACAGGAGTTGATCAAGCTCCCCGCCGATCTCACGCCGCTCAATTTCCACAGTGTGAAGCTTGGCATGTTTGACGGCAAGTGGCGGCTGTTCCTTCCCGCGAACGACGCTGCCGTGGTGGCCATCGTCAGCCTGGATGGCGACATTGATTTCGTATTGCCAAGACCCGAGTTCGAGCAGTACCGTGCGCCAGACGTCCCATTCATGCCGACTGACACGGCATTGCTCGGCAACCGGCTGTATGTGGCCGATGGCTACGGGGCGAACTATATCTCAATGGCTGATCCCAGTACGCGCCGATGGCTGAGCATTTTTGGCGGGAAAACAGACGATCCTGCAGAAAATGGCATGTTCGGCACGGCCCACGGTTTGAGGCCGGATCCAGGCATGGAAGGGGCCATTGGGGTTGAACTGGTAAAACAGGTGATACGGCCCGCGCCATCGGATCAGCCCGTTGGGATCATTCAGCCAGTTGGCCGGCGCGGTGAAGTGGAACTGGAAGAGGTGCGGGTCGCCGGCAGACGCTTGCCGCGGAACGTAAAGAGCGATGTTCGTGGACCTCAGCATAAGCTCCTTACCCCTCGTCTCGGGCGCTATCCCAGCCTCTTCACGAAGAGCACCAGGTCGTCGCCGGGAGCGTAGAAGTCGGCGATTCTGGCCGCGCGCCTGAAGCTGTGGCGGTCGTAAAACTCGCGCGCCGGGAGGTAATCGGGCAGGCCGGACGTTTCGGCAACCAGCAGCCGTCCTCCCGCGGCCCGTACATCGTGCATGACTCGTTCCAACAGGGTCGTGCCGATGCCTCGCTGCCCCACGCGGGGTGCGACGACGATCCAGTACAGGTCGAAGGTGCCGAGCGTCAGCGGCCGCGGCCCGTAGCAGGCGAAGCCCAATAGATCGCGCTCGTCGCGGGCCACAATGAAGTAGTAGCCGCTGCGCTCTGCACCAAGCTGGAAGTGTTCCTGCACTAACTCATGTACCGTGTCGACTTCTTCGGGCGAGAACACCCCCGCATGGCGGGCGATGGCGACGATCCGCTCGGCTTCCCCAGCTTCAGGCATGCCAATCTCGAGCGCTATCGATGAGTTCATGCTCCAGTCTCTCCTGCAGGATCCCTTGCATCTTTTCAGCCCATTATACTGCATGTCCGGGTAGCCGTGCCCTTGACGGCAACTTCGATTGGCGCATCCCCGCCTTAAAGAATCGCGCGCTCCCTCATTTTCCCTATTGACAAACAGGTCGCTTCGTTCTTATAATGCACACGAGTGCACATGCAGACGTGTGCAAGAAACCACAGCCGCCCCTAACGACCCCGACGGCTCTTCACATCGGCAATAGACCAGGAGTTTGACCTATGACGACGACCTTGATCAGTTCCGCTCCGGAGAGCGCTGCCGCTAAGGCGGGCCTGAGCCCTCTCCAACAGACCGTCACCACAACCCCGACCGACTATTGGAACGATTCGTGCTCGATCGAAGAATTGACCTACGGCATTCAGCACGGCGCAGTCGGCGCGACCACCAACCCCCAGATCGTGCTGATGGTTCTGAAGAAGGAGCTGCACCTTTGGAAGGACCGGATCAGCCAGATCATTTTGGAGAACCCGACCTGGTCCGAGAATGAGATCACCTGGAAGCTGGTGGAGGAGATGGCCGTGCGCGGGGCCAGGCTGCTAAAGCCGGCCTACGACCGCTACCAGGGCAAGAAGGGCCGGCTCTCGATCCAGACCAACCCCGTCAACTACCGCAACGCCGAGGCCATCGCCCGGCAGGCGATCTACTTCAACACGCTGGCCCCCAATATGCAGGTCAAGATCCCCGTCACCTGCGCCGGCGTGAAGGCCATCGAGGAAGCAACCTATAACGGCGTGAGCGTCAACGCCACCGTTTCCTTCACGGTCCCGCAGGCCATCGCCGTCGCGGAAGCCGTGGAGCGCGGGCTCCGCCGCCGCGAGGCCGAGGGCCTGGACGTCAGCCACATGGCGCCCGTCTCCACCACCATGATCGGCCGGACGGACGACTGGATGCAGGTGCTGGTGAAGCGCGACGGCATAGACATCGACCCCACCTATCTGCCGTGGGCGGGCATCGCCTGCTTCAAGAAGATCTACGCCCTCTGCCACGAGCGGGGCTACCGCACTCGCCCGCTGGCCGCTGCCTACCGGCACCTCGGCCATTGGTCAGAGCTGATCGGCGGCGACGTCGTGCTGACCATCCCGTACGAGTGGGCGCTGAAGATCAATGCCTCGGACATCCCGGTGGTCGAACGCATGCAGAATCCGGTCGCAGCGCAAATCATCGAGGCGCTGTACGAGCGCATCCCCGATTTCCGCCGGGCGTACGATGTGGACGGCATGACAACCGAGCAGTTCGACGGCTTCGGCGCAACGGTCCGCACGTTGCGTGGCTTCATCGGCGCCGTGCACGACCTCACCGGCGTGGTGCGCGAGTACATGCTGCCTAACCCTGACGTGAAGTAACGCCATGTCACGCCGGGCTGTCTCGATCCAGGACATCGCCCGTGAGGCCGGCGTCTCGCACGCCACGGTCTCGCGGGCCCTGCACGACAGCCATCTGATCAGCAGCGAGGTGCGCTCCCACATCCAGCAGCTTGCCCGCGAGATGGGCTACACGCCCAACGCAGTGGCGCAAAGTTTGAAGGGACAGCACACCAATACAATCGGCTTGGTAGTCACCTCGATCGCCGACCCTTACTACGGGCGAGTGGTGCGCGGCGTCGAAGAGGTGGCCCAGCGTGCGGGCCTCGACCTCTTCCTGGGCGTCTCGAACAACGACCCGGCCCAGGAAATGAGGGTCGTCAGGTCTTTCCACCGCCGCAGGGTGGACGGCATTATCACAGCCTCTTCGCGCCTGTCCGACGAGCAGCTTTTGGAGTTGGCCGAGTATGCGGTACCGGCGGTCCTCTTGAACCGCCAGTCCGACGGCCAGTCTGATCTGCTGCGCAGCGTCTACGTGGATGACTACGCGGGTGCTCGCCTGGCCATGTCCCACCTGCTCGAGCTCGGGCACCGTGCGATCGGGTATGCCGGCTCCAGCGTGCGGCCCCGCTCCAATCGCATTCGCCGCCAGGGTTACCTGGACGCGTTGGCCGGCGCCGGGATCGCGGTCTGCGCCGGCTGGGTGCAGATCGGCGCTGCGGACCTTCGCTACTACACCGATGACGTGGCCGCCGGCGGGCACTTGATGCTCGAGGCGCTGCGGGCCGGAGTGACCGCGGTCTTCTGTTACAATGACATGTATGCGGTCGGCGCCCTGATGGCCTGCCGCGAGCTGGGCCTCGACGTGCCCGGCCAGGTCAGCATCATCGGCTTCGACGGCATTGAACTGGCACAGTACGTCACGCCGCCGATCACCACCATCCACCAGCCCAAACTGCGGCTCGGGCAGCTCGCCATGGAAATGCTGCTTGAGTTGATGGAAGGCAAGCCCGTGGAGGACCAGATTTTGCTTCCGGAGCTGCTGGTGCGCTGTAGCACCGCATCCGCCCTGGCGGTTCCGGTCAAGATCGGTCCCGATACCGACCTTTCGGGCCGCCTGCCCTGTACTACGTCGAACTGACTCGCGCCGCGGGCCGCGCCCTGGTTGGCTCGCGCACACGTTCACAAGCTCTCAAGGAGGATAGGCGCCATGCGCCAGTACACATCCGGCAACCTGGTCATCCACCCCGCCAACTCGGCCGACCCCGATGTCGTCGTTGAGGTGACGCCCGACGCCGCTGGCTGGGATACCATTAACTTCCGGGTCCGCCGCCTTGCGGCCGGCCGCACCTGGTCGTTCGAGACCACCGGCCATGAGCTGGCGCTGGTCGTGCTCGCCGGCACGGTTGACGTGGATTCGAGCCGCGGTCGTTGGGAAGGGCTGGGCCGGCGCGCGAACGTCTTCACCGGGCTGCCGTTTGCGCTCTACCTGTCTCGCAACACGGCGCTGACGGTCAAGGCCGTAAGCGACGCCGAGTTCGTCGTCGCCTGGGTTGAGGCAGATCAGGACTTTGCGCCCCGGCTGGTAACCCCCGCGCAGGTCGATGTCGAGATCCGGGGCGGCGACAACGCCACCCGGCAGATCAACCGCATGTTGCCGCCCGGCTTCCCCTGCCAGCGGCTGGTCGTCGTAGAGGTCTACACCCCCGGCGGCAACTGGTCGAGCTATCCGCCGCACAAGCATGACGTGCACAGGGTGGCCCCTGATGGCACGCTGGCCCAGGCCGACCTGGACGAAATCTATTACTACAAGATCGACCGCCCTGAAGGTTACGCGCTCCAGCGCATTTATACCGATGCCGAATCGCCGCTGGAGGCTGCAGGCTACCCGATCGATGCGGTGGTGACCGCCCGCAACGATGACGTGGTCTTGATCCCCGAGGGGTACCATCCCGTGTCCAGCCCGGTGGGGTACACGACCTATTACTTGAACGTCCTGGCCGGGTCGGCCCAGAGCCTGGCGGCCCAGGACGACCCGCGCTTTGCCTGGGTCAAGGATAGCTATCGCAGCCAGGATCCGCGGGTGCCGGTGTATGACCTGAGCGCAAAGTAGCAGAAGGAGACCAACAGCATGAGCGAGTCTGCAACCATCCGTCTGACCATGGCGCAAGCCCTGATCCGTTTTCTCAAGAACCAGTATGTCGAACGCGACGGCGTGGATGCCCCCTTCTTCGCCGGCTGCTTCGGCATCTTTGGCCACGGCTGCGTGGCGGGCGTCGGCGAGGCGCTGATCGAGAATCTGGACTTTCCGTACTACCAGGTGCGCAACGAGCAGGCCGCCGTGCACGCCGCGACCGCTTACGCCAAGGTGAAGAACCGGATGCAGACCTTCGCCTGCATCTCGTCCATCGGCCCCGGCGCTACCAATATGATCACGGGCGCGGCCACCGCGACGATCAACCGGCTGCCCGTGCTCCTGCTGCCTGCCGACATCTTTGCCCGCCGCAAGGTGGCCCCCGTTCTGCAGCAGATCGAGTCTGCGGCCAGCCAGGACTTCTCCGCCAACGACTGCTTCAAACCCGTCAGCAAGTATTGGGACCGCATCAACCGGCCCGATCAGTTACTGACCGCCCTGCCCGAAGCTCTGCGGGTGCTCACCAGCCCGTCCGAAACCGGCGCGGTGATGGTAGCCCTGCCCCAGGACGTACAGACCGAAGGTTATGATTACCCGGTCGCGTTCTTCCGCAAGCGGGTGTGGCACGTCGCGCGCAACCGGGCGGACCGGGCCGCGCTAAGGCAGGCGGCCGGGATGATCCGCGCGAGCAAGCGGCCGATGATCGTCGCCGGTGGTGGCGTCATCTATGCGGACGCCACCGAGGCGCTGCGTAGTTTTGTGGATGCGACCGGCATCCCGGTTGGCGAGACTATGGCGGGCAAGGGCAGCCTGCGCTGGGACCACCCCCTGAACATGGGCGCCGTCGGCGCCACGGGCACGCTGGCGGCTAACCGCATCGCCCACGACGCGGATCTCGTGATCGGTATCGGCACCCGTTACAGCGACTTCACGACGGCCTCAAAGACCGCGTGGCAGAACCCGGACCTTCAATTCATCAACATCAACGTCACCGAGTTCGACGCAGGCAAGCACCACGGCCTGCCGGTGGTGGGCGACGCCCTTGTCACGCTCGAAGAGCTAGCCGAGTTGTTAGCCGGCTATTGCGTGGATGCGGGCTACCGCGCCAAGGCGCAACGCCTGCACGACGAGTGGGACGCCGAAGTGCAGCGCATTTACGACCTGCGGCTCGCTCCGCTGCCCAGCCAGGGCGAGCTGATCGGCGCATTGAACGAGGTCTCCGGCCCGGATGCGATCATGGTCAACGCCGCCGGCAGCATGCCCGGCGACTTGCACAAGCTGTGGCGGACCACGCATCCCAAGAACTTCCACATGGAATATGGCAACAGCTGCATGGGCTACGAGATTGCGGGCGGGATGGGCGTCAAGATGGCGGCGCCCGAGCGCGACGTCTACGTGATCGTGGGCGACGGCAGCTACCTCATGCTCTCCTCCGAGTTGGTCACCTGCGTGCAGGAAGGGGTCAAGCTGATCGTGGTGCTGTGGGACAACCACGGTTTCAAGAGCATTGGTTCCCTCAGCCGCTCGCTGGGCCTCGACGGCTTCGGCACCCGGTTCATCCGGCGCAAGGAAGGTGTGCTGGTGGGCGATTCGGCGGGCGATGCGGTCGAGCCCCTTCAGATTGACTTCGCCATGAACGCCCGCAGCCTGGGCTGTCACGTCATCGAGTGCCGCACCTACGACGATTACGTCGCCGCGCTGGAGACCGCGAAGACGACCGACCGCACGACCTTCATCAGCATCTGCAACGACCGGCTGGTGGGCGTGCCGGGTTACGAGAGCTGGTGGGACGTGGCCGTGCCCGAGGTCAGCGAGCTTGCTGCGGTGCGTGAGGCACGCGTCAATTACGAAGAGATGCAGGCCAGAGAACGTTACTTCCTGGAGTAATGGGCAATGTCTGAGAAATCAAGGTAGTGCTCGAGCGCTGGCTCGGCGAATGGTCACGACAGTTCTAGCGCCTGTCCCCGCAGGGCGAGCAGGCAAAGGAGAGGATGATGGCAGTTAAGAAGCTTCAGTACTTCGTAGGCGGCGAATGGCTCGATTCTAAGACGACCAAATGGATGGATTGCTACGACCCATCTAGCGGTGAGGTGATCGCGCAGGCGCCGCAGTGTACCGCGGCCGAGGTCGAGCAGGCCATTGCTTGCGCCCAGGCGGCCTTCCCCGCCTGGGCTGACACTTCCCCGAGCAAGCGCGTGCAGGTGCTGTTCCGGATGAAGACTCTGCTGGACAAGCACCTGGATGAGCTGACCTATCTGTGCGCCAAGGAGCACGGCAAGGTTTGGGATGAGGCCATGGGCGACGTGCTCAAGGTCACCGAGGTGGTGGAGTTCGCCTGTGGCATCCCGCACCTGATGAAGGGCCCCGCCCTGATGAACTGCACCTCCGGCTATGACACCACGCAGTACGTCGAGCCGCTGGGCGTGTTCGGCGGGATCGCGCCGTGGAACTTTCCGGCCATGATTCCCATGGGCTGGATGGCGCCGTTATGCATCGCCACCGGCAATACCTTCGTGCTGAAGGCCGCTAGCTTCACGCCGCAGACTTCTATGCGCATCGCCGAGCTGTGGCAGGAGGCCGGTTTG
>Ga0209226_10000935_pt1 | contig 14279 bp, 12 predicted proteins | sample BarGraNGADG00212_2_FD_184497 | JGI IMG/M metagenome (GOLD analysis project Ga0209226, IMG submission 184497) | Arctic peat soil microbial communities from Barrow, Alaska, USA - Barrow Graham LP Ref core NGADG0011-212 (SPAdes) (version 2) | ecosystem: Environmental > Terrestrial > Soil >...
CATAACTAATTTATACGTGAGCCCTAAGGCGTCGAGGGGCCGCGCATATGGACGCCAAACCTCGCCCAGCACCAGGGGCAGCGCGACCCGAGCTTCGTGCGACGCGCGAACCGTTCCGGCATGGATCATAGACGCCACGGGCTGTTTCGCAGTCCTGACGGCGACGCCTCAGTGGAGTCTCGCATAGCTCACCCGAAGCGCTGCTCTCCGATAGCCATCACGCGAATCAACAAGGGGCACCTCCTGGTCTATTGGCAGGCTCTCGAGTTGTCGGCTCAGCGGTCGACGCGTGCGCCGCCGCCGCCGGCAAGCTTGAGGACTTCGGCTTTGTTGGCCATGGTGGTGTCGCCGGGTGTGGTCATCGCCAGGGCGCCGTGCGCGGCGCCGTACTGGACGGCGGTCTGTAGGGGCTCGCCTGCTAGTAGCCCGTAGATGAGGCCGGATGCGAAGGAGTCGCCGCCGCCGACCCGGTCGAGGATCTCGAGGCGTTCGCGGTGGGTGGCCTGCAGGACGCCGGTGGCCGGGGACCAGGCGATGGCACCCCAGTCGTTGATGCTTGCCGTGCGCACGGTGCGCAAGGTGGTGGCGATGACCGCGAAGTTCGGGTATGCCGCGGCCGCCTTGGCGATCATCGCGGCGAAGCTGTCGACCTGGAGGGCGGACAGGTTCTCGTCCACTCCCTCGACCTCGAACCCGAGGCTGGCGGTGAAGTCCTCCTCGTTGCCGATCATCACGTCGATGTGCCGGGCGATCTGGCCGTTGACCTCCTGGGCCTTGGCCTGGCCTCCGATGGCCTTCCACAGGCTCGGGCGGTAGTTGAGGTCGTAGGACACGACGGTGCCGTACTTCTTGGCGGCAGTGACCACTTCGATGACCGTGGCCGCAGTGGACTCGCTCAACGCGGCGAAGATCCCGCCGGTGTGCAGCCAGCGCACCCCGAGCTCGCCGAAGAGGTGGTCCCAGTCCACGTCCCCGGGCTTGAGCTGGGATACGGCGGTGTTCCCGCGGTCGGAGACCCCGACGGCGCCGCGCACGCCGAAGCCGCGCTCGGTGAAGTTCAGCCCGTTGCGGACCTCGCGCCCGATCCCGTCATAGGGCACCCAATGGATGAACGAGGTGTCCACGCCACCGGTGAGGATGAAGTCCTCAACCAGGCGCCCGATCTCGTTGTCGGCTAGCGCGGTGACGACCGCTGCGCGCAGCCCGAAGGCCCGGCGCAGTCCGCGGGCGACGTTGTACTCCCCGCCACCCTCCCAGGCGCGGAAGGATCTGGCCGTGCGGATCCGCCCCTCACCGGGGTCCAAGCGCAGCATCACCTCACCCAGGGACACCACGTCGTAGCGGCACTGCGATGCGGGTCGGATACTCAGTTCAGCCATCGTCAAGCTCCTTCGTCTTTGTCAGCGGGCCCGAAAGCTCGTGGAAACTCTCAGCGGGTCGCGGTCGTGAGCGCGAGGACCAGGGCGACGGCCTCGACCGTCAGAGCCGCGATACCCGCGAAGTCGCCGGCCGTGACCAGGTCGCGCGGCACCATCCAGGAGCCGCCGACCGCGGCGACGGCGGGGACGGCCAGGTAGTCCGCGAGGTTCTTGGGGCCGACCCCGCCGGTGGGCACGAACCGGACGCCTCCGAACGGGGCCGCGAGTGCCTTGATCGCGGCCGGGCCCCCGGAGGTCCCGGCCGGGAAGAACTTCACGGTGGTCAGGCCCATCTCCAGGGCCGCCTGAACCTCGGTGGCGGTGACCGCGCCGGGCAGGGCGAGCACCCCGTGCTCGCCGCACCGCTCGACCACCGCGCGGCTCAGGCCGGGACTGACCACAAACTTCGCTCCGGCGGCGACGGCCTGGTCGACCTGGGCAGGGGTGAGCACGGTGCCCGCACCGACCAGGATGTCGCCGCGCGCGGACATCGCACGGATGGAGTCCTGAGCCGCTGCGGTGCGGAACGTCACCTCGGCGACAGGCAGGCCACCAGCGACCAGGGCCCCGGCGAGGGCGTCGGCGTCGGCGGCGTCATCCAGCACCACGACGGGAACGAGACGTGCGGCGCTCAGGGCTGACAGGACGTCCATGGGGAATGCCTTTCGCTAGGTGAACAGTGATGCTGCTATGTCAGACTGATTGGTGAGGCTGGCTTGGTGAGACATGTTGGTGTTGCTATGGATTGGCGTGATGTGAGAGCTGGTGGTCAGCGGGCCAGCCACCCGCCGTCGACGGCGAGCACCTGGCCGTGGACGTAGGCAGCGGCTGCTGAGGCGAGGAAGACCACGACGTTGCCGATGTCCTCGGGCTGGCCCCAGCGCCCGGCCGGGATGCGCACGGAGAGCTGCTCCATCCGGACCGGGTCGGCGATCAGGGCGGCGTTCATGTCCGTGGCCATGTAGCCCGGCGCGACGGCATTGACATTGACGCCGAGGCCTGCCCACTCGTTGCACAGCGCCTTGGTCAGCTGCGCGACGGCGCCCTTGCTCGCGGCGTACGCGGGGACGGTCGCCCCGCCCTGGAAGCTGAGCAGCGACGCGAGGTTGACGATCTTGCCCGCGCCACGTTCCAGCATCGGGCGGCCGAACAGCTGGCAGAGCTGGAACACCGCACGCAGATTGACGTCCATCACCTGGTCGAAGGCTTCAAGGGGGAAGTCCACCGCCGGGTAGCGGTCCTGGGTGCCGGCGTTGTTCACCAGGATGTCCACCCGGCGGGCGGCCAGCACCCGCGCCGCCGTCGCGGCGATGGCCTCGGAGTCGGCAAGGTCGAGAGCCACGAACTCCAGCCGTCGCCCCAGGGACGCCGCGCGGGCGGTCAGCTCGGGCGGAACCTCGCTGCGGGCGAACACGATGACATCGGCGCCCGCCTCCAGCAGCGCCGTCGAGATGCCCAGGCCCAGACCGCGACCACCGCCGGTGACGACGGCGGTCTTGCCGGCGAGGTCGAAGGGGCTGCTCACTGGTCGGCCCGTCCGGTCAGCGGGGTGAGCAGGACCTTGAGGCAGTCCTGGCCGGAGGTCGCGGCGTCGAACGCTGCGGCGACCTTCGACAGGTCGAAGGCCTTGGTGGGGAAGCTGCCCAGACCCAGGGCATCGGTGGCGATCAGCTCGATCGCGCGGGTGACGTCAGCCGAGGTGTAGACACGCACCCCGATGAGCGTCTGCTCCTTGAAGCAGACCGCCTGCAGGTCCACGGCGGTCGGCTGCTTGTAGACGCCGACGACGACAACCCGCCCGCGAACCCGGGTGACCGCGGTGAGCTCGGCGGCGACCGACGGGTGGGCGGCGGAGTCGAAGGTGGTGTCGGCACCCTCGCCGTCGGTGAGCGGGGCCAGCGTGTCGGCCATCGTGGAGCCGGCGGCGACAACCGTGAAGCCGAGGCCGGAGGCGACCTCGCGCCGCCAGGGGCTCGGTTCGGTGATGACCACGACGCCCGCACCGGCGTGCCTGGCGACCAGCGCGGTCAGCACCCCGATCGGTCCGGCGCCATAGACCGCGACGACATCGCCGGGCTGCATGCCGGAGCGGTCCACGGCGTGGACGGCGACCGCGAGCGGCTCGGCCAGGGTGGCCGTGCGCGGGTCGACACCGTCCGGGACGGCGTGCAGCACCTCCGGCGGCAGGGCGACGTACTGGGCCATACCGCCGGGTGCGTCGATGCCGTACAGGCCCAGGTTGCTGCATACGTGCGTGAGCCCGTTCTTACAGGACTTGCACTCACCGCAGCTGATCAGGGGCTCGACGACGACCAGAGTCCCCGCGGCAGGCCCGGTGGCACCGGCCCGCTCGACCCAGCCCGAGATCTCGTGACCCATGATCAGCGGGGCACTCGCCCGGGGGTGCCTGCCGTGCAGGATCGCCAGGTCCGTGCCGCAGATCCCGTTGTAGGCGATCTTGACCAGCGCCCAGCCCTCGGGCACCTCGGGGACGGGGACATCGATGACCCGCACCTGATCGGTGGCCACCCACACGGCCGCCTTCATGCTGCTACTCGTCGCCATGGCGCTCACTGTCGTGCTCCAACCGGACTAGTTGCGGTGGCGCACCCGCTGTTGCGTCCGGGCGCCCCCAGGACCTGCGGGTTGACGATGTTGCGCGGCACCCGCCCCCCGCATACCTCCAGGACGTTCGAGACGGTGCGCCTCTTGAGCTCGTCGTAGGACTCCTCCGTGTACCAGGCCAGGTGCGGCGTCAACACGACCGAGTCGAACGTGGTCAGCGGATGCTCGGGCGGGAGCGGCTCAAACTCATGCACGTCGATCGCCGCTCCCAGGATGGTGCCCGCGCGCAACGCCGCCACCAGCGCCACCACGTCAATGACGCCGCCCCGGCTGGTGTTGACCAGGATCGCGTCGCTACGCATCCGGGCGAGCTGATCGGCGCCGATCAGGTGCCGCGTGATCTCGGTCAAAGGGGTATGCAGTGACACGACCTGCGACCGCTCGAGCAGCTCGTCCAGGCCCACGGCGGCGAACCCGTGGAAGGTGGTCGCGCCCGGCTCGGCGGCGATGTCGTACCCGATCACCTGGTAGCCCAGGCCGGCCGCCTTGCGGGCCGTGGCAGTGCCGATCAGTCCCAGACCGATCACCCCGAAGACCCGGTCGCGAGTCTGGAAGAGCGGGCGCACCGCCGCAAGGTCGAAAGCACCGGCCCGGAGCCCACGGTCCAGACGAGGGATGCCCCGCGCAGCCGCCAGCGCCAGGCCGATCGCGTGGTCGGAGACGGACTCGGTGCCGTAGTCAGGCACGTTGCAGACCGCGATACCACGCGCCGTGGCGGCGTCGATATCGACGGAGTCCACGCCGACGCCGTACCGCCCGATGGCCCTCAACCCGGGCAGGGCGTCTATCACCTCGGCAGTGATCTGCGCGTACTGCACCAGGATCGCGTCAGCGCCCGCGGCGTTGGCCACCAGCTCGGACGCCGTCCGCGACTGCGTCAGCACCAGCTCGGCCCCAGCCGGGTCGGTGATCTCACGCTCGGCCGCGAACGAGTCGTGATCGCACTCCGTGATGACGATCCTCATGGCTGCTCCTCTTGGTTGTCGGATCTTGGTTGTTGGATCGGTATTGCCGACCCATGGAGGTATGAGTCCCTCTGCGGGTCTGCAGACCATGAAGGAGCCGCACCCAAGGGTCTTGACCGCACAGGGAAACGCCAGATTGTGATCCCCACCCGAGCTCGCCGCCATGGGCTCGAATGAAAGACGGTGCAGGTCGACGCAAATTGCCATGAATCAGTCGAAGTATCACTATGATCCAGAATCATCAGACAAATCTGGGAGGCAGGCGTCGCCGTGGACGGCAAGGTTCGGAGATCGCAGACTGACGTTGTCGTTCATCAGATTAAGAGAATGATCGTCGAGGGGGTGCTCGGACCGGGTGACCAGCTTCCAGTGGAGAAGGACCTAGCCCTCCAGCTCGGTGTGTCCCGCGGCTCTCTGCGGGAGGGCGTTAGCGCGCTATCAATCATGGGGGTGCTCGAAACCCGCCAAGGCGCAGGAACGTTCGTGACGCCTCTGGATGCCTCGCTGTTGCTCGCCCCGATGAGCTTTATGGTGGACCTGCAGAGCGGAACCGGAGGGGAGCAACTCCATTCCGTGCGTCTCGTTCTCGAGGCGGAGGCCGCGAGTCGAGCAGCTCTCCGCATGAGTCCTGAGGTGCTCTCGGAGGCATCCGAGCTGCTCGATCGCTTCGAGTCTGCGTTGTCGGCCGAGGTGATCGACCATGAGGCGATCCTCGACTGGGACATCGAGTTCCACCGGCTCATCGCGACGTCGTGCGGAAACCACGTCCTTAGTGCGCTCATCGACGCGTTTGCGAGTAGGAGCGTCCGCGGACGGCTCTGGCGTGCCATCGCCGACGACACCGCAGAGCTTGCGACGCTCGCTGAGCACCGCGCCATCTGGCGTGCGCTTGCGGATCGATCACCTGATGGAGCACGGGTGCGTATGGCCAACCATCTCCTTGCGGTGGAGGATTTCTTGAAGCTTCGCCCAGCCGCCGACGAGGCGACGCCTCCCGTGCCGGCATCAGCAGCGAGCGTCTAGCTAGCATCAAATCCTCCATGGTGAAAGCCGCAGAAGCGGTCGCGCAGTCGATAATGAGTGAACTTCAGAGCAAGATGGATCATATGAATATGGGTTGATAAGGTGGTCAGACCCATCGTCACGTGCTCAGATGTGTTCAAACCCGTTCGAACATCGCGGCAATCATCAGATGATACACCCGGAGATGACCATGCCTGAGCGAGCGCGGCGCCGCTCTTACCGTGATTCAGCCGCAGGCAACGAGTGCCAGCTTGCCGAGTGAGGTCAAACTCGCGGCAGTGGATCCCGTGACCCACTCGAGGGCGAGCCAACATCCAACGCTCGGTAGTCGACGCACTGATCGTGGTTGCGGCGTGTACATGGAAGGTGTGTGAAACGCCGATGCGGACCTCGATCGAGGTCCGTTGACGGTCTCAATGTCCAAGGACCTCGTTGGTTTCAAGTACCGTCACGAGCCGTCGCCGTGAACGGTCCAGGTGGTCTTTCATCGCGTTACACGCTTCGTCAGGGAGGCCTTCGATCACAGCCGACACTATGCGTCGGTGTTCGTCTGCGGTCTGGGTGCTGACATCGGTTCGTTGGGACAAGCGGTAAAGGTGCAGATGGCAGTGTGCGCGGTCGTAGGCCTCCGCCACGAAAGTGTTGCCGGCGATCGCGAACAGCAGTTGGTGCAGACGTTGGTCGTGCGCGAACAGTAGTTTGTGCTGCTCGTAGTTGGCGCCGGCAGGGGCGACGGTGAGCGGCGTCGACTCTCGCCGCAGCTGTGAGCGGTCCTTCGCTGTCACTCGTTCTGCTGCTCGTGCACAGGACCACGGCTCGAGGCGCAAACGAAACTCGAAGAGGTCGTCAAGTTCGCGCTTGGTCAATAGCGGGGACACGAAGTAACCGCGGAGTGCTTCCTTTCTCAGAAGACCCTCCGCCTCCAGCCACGCCAGCGCCTCCCGCAGCGGTGTCTGTGAAACGTTGAGCTCGCGTGCCAGCCCGTCAATACTGACGTGCGCTCCTGGACCCAAGACGTGATCCATGATGAGCGCTCTCACGCTTAGGTACGCCTGGTCCGCGAGGACAGCCCGCGACGCAGGTGTCAGATGGGCACCGAACTTCATCACGGGCTGGCTTCTCGACGCCATTCGATCACCGTCCCAGTCTGTCGGAGGTTTGACACTCATGGTATCCCGAGCCATAGTTGTCGGATCCGATATCGTATCGGATTTTCGCAAGCAATAACCACTGAGTCAGGAGCACATCAAGGTGTCCCGAATCATGCGCGCACAACTACGACTCGTCGATCTGGTCCCTCTCGTCGAGCGCACCGACGCCATCCAGTCGTTCGTGTCACAAGAGACGCCCATCGTGACCGTGACTGACGAGGACGGGCGGCAGGGAACGGGTTACAGCTACACCATAGGCAGCGGTGGAAGCTCGGTCGTCGCGTTGTTGCGCGACCACTTGCTGCCACGGTTGATCGGATGTGAAGCAGAACAAATCGAACGCGTCTGGCGAGATCTGCTGTTCGGCGCGCACGCCTTGTCCGTAGGCCCGATTCATTCCCTTGCGTTGGCAGCGATCGACACCGCGTTGTGGGATCTTCGAGCACGTCGGGCAGGACTGCCCATCTCGCAGATCTTGGGCGGGGCACAAGAGTCCGTACCGGTGTACTCGACCGAGGGCGGATGGCTGCACCTAGACGGTGACCAGCTCGTCGCGGACGCGCTAGCAATGCAGCGGAGCGGTTTTCTCGGAGTCAAGATCAAGGTAGGCAAACCTAGCCCTCACGAAGATTTCGAGCGTCTTGAAGCGGTGCGGAACGCCGTCGGTCCGGCTTTCGAAATCATGGTCGACGCAAACCAAGGGCTACGACTTGACCAGGCGCAACGTCGCGCGGCACTCTTCGCGCCGCTCGACCTCGGGTGGATCGAGGAGCCCATGCCCGCGGACGACGTGAGCGCCCATGCTCGCTTGGTGGCATCGACGCCGATTCCCATTGCAGTGGGCGAGTCCATGTACAGCATTACCCAGTTCAAGGACTACGTCCATGCCGGCGCCTGCTCGATTGTTCAAGTTGACGTCGCCCGGATCGGCGGTATCACGCCATGGCTCAAGGTGGCGCATCTGGCTGAGGCACACAACATCGCAGTCGCTCCACATTTCCTCATGGAGCTCCATGCGCAACTGGCATCAGCCATTCCGAACGGTGCGTGGGTCGAGTACATCCCGCAGCTACAACCCATCACGACTTCGGAGCTCACGATCGAGAACGGCTATGCATTTCCTTCCATCGAGCCAGGGCTCGGCATCGACTGGGACTGGGAACGCATCGACGATCGGCTCGTCGGCGACATCGTGGAGGTGACATAGTCACAGCGCCGCACATACCGAGCGATCAGGCTGGCGCGGTGCACGCTGTCGACCGTTGGCCCAGGTGCCGGGCAAAGGCGCTGCCTCCGGCTTGGCGGGTGGCTACTGGCGCCTCTCACCCGAGCGTCGCCGCGATGACGAGCAAGGCGGGGACTGCGAGGACGGTCGTGAGCATTCCGGCATCGCGCGCCAGTGCCTGCCCGCGCCCGTACTGCGTTGCGTAGACGAGCACGTTCTGGGCGGTAGGTAGCGCCGCCATCGTCACCACGGCCAGCAGTGCGTGGCGATCCAGGCCGAGCGCGTGACCGATGAGGAGGGCGAGGCAGGGGCTCACGACGGCTCTTAGCACCGCGACGAGGACCAGCTCACGTGGCCGGGTGGTCTCGCCTTCAGCGCGCAGCACAGCAATGGACATACCGAACGTGATCAGTGCGAGCGGTGCGGCCGCGGCGCCGATCATTGTGAACGGCCCGAAGAGCACGCTGGGAACCGTCCAGGGGAGCACGGCTAGGAGCAGCCCGGTGAGAGACGCGACGATGATCGGGTTGCGGAACGTCCGCGATACAACACCTTTCAGCCCCGGACTTGCAACAGCGAGATTCGCGTCCAGGACCGTGAACGCGATCGGGGCGATGATGAGCAGCTGGAACAGCAGCGGCGGCACCACTGCGACGGCGTCACCCAAGAGGTAGACCGCGAGGGGCAGGCCAAGGTTGCCAGCGTTGATGTACGACGCGGCCAGCGTGCCGACCACGACGTCCGGGGCGGGTCGGCGCCAGACGAACGCGAACAGCACCATGGCGACCAACGCGACCGTCGTGGTGCTCAACGCCCCGACCAGCGCCGAGCGGGATAGCAGCAAGTTCAGGTCCGCGTGCGCCACTGTTACGAAGAGAAGGCACGGTGTCGACACGGAAAAGCAGGCCCTCGCCAGAATAGGCCGGGCGCCGGGGCCCAGGGTGCCAGCGTGACCGAGAAACCAGCCCACACCGATGATTGCGGCCATGGTGCCGAGCGCCGTGGCCACCGCTCCCATGCTTGGCCCCCTGTCGCACACATCCACGCGAAGGCCACATAGACGAAGAAGCCATCTGTACTCTTAGTCCATTCATCGTATCTATGGCTCGCCTCACGCTGATGGCACCCCGAAAGTGTATCGCATCAGCCGAGATTGCACCATATTGGTCGGATGAATGCTAGGATGGGTGGAGTAGGCAACGCAGAGGCGCCGCCACCTTCCCAAGAGAACGTGGGTCATCGCATGCCCGTCATTACCAGTGTTGCGGTCGAGGACGTCCGCTTCCCAACCTCCCTCACTTCAGACGGCTCGGACGCCATGAATAAGGACGGGGACTACTCCGCCGCCTACGTCATTGTGCGCACGGACGGCCTGGATACCCTCGGCGCACCGCTTGCCGGGTATGGCTTGACGTTCACGATCGGTCGCGGGAACGATATTGTGGCCGCCGCCGCCCTGCAACAAGCCCAACACCTAGTCGGCAAGGACGTCGCCCAGATCGCCGCCGACATGGGCGGTCTGTACCGCTTTCTAACTTCGGACTCGCAATTCCGTTGGCTCGGACCCGAGAAGGGGGTGGTGCACATGTCACTGTCCGCGGTCATGAACGCCGCCTGGGATCTAGTCGCACGCTTCGAGGGCAAGCCACTGTGGCGACTCCTCACAGACAAGAGTCCGGAAGAGTTGGTCGACATCGCCGACTTGCGGTATCTGTCTGATGCGTTGACCCGCGAGGAGGCCATTTCCATCCTGAGGTCGATGGAGGCATCCAAAGCCGATCGCATAGCCGTGGTTGAACGCAAGGGCTACCCGGTGTACACCACGTCGGCCGGGTGGCTGGGGTATAGCGACGAGAAACTACGCCACCTATGCCAGGAAGCGGTCGACACCGGCTACGGCCACGTCAAGCTCAAGGTCGGGGCGAACCTTGAAGAAGATGTCCGCCGGGTGAAAATTGCTCGAGAGGTGATCGGTCCGGACCGTCACCTCATGATCGACGCTAACCAAGTGTGGGACGTTGACGAGGCCATCGAATGGGTACAAGCCCTCGCCGAGTTCAAACCCCTGTGGATCGAGGAGCCAACCAGTCCCGACGACATCCTGGGTCATGCCAAGATTCGGAAGGCGGTGGCACCGATCGGTGTGGCGACTGGTGAGCACTGCCACAACCGTGTGATGTTCAAGCAGTTCCTGCAGGCCGAGGCGCTCGACTTCCTACAACTCGACACCGGTCGACTCGCAAGTATCAATGAGATCCTGGCGGTCCTCCTTCTCGCTAAGAAGTTCGGGATCCCAGTCTGCCCGCACGCGGGTGGCGTGGGCCTGTGCGAGATGGTCCAACACATCTCCGTGTTTGACTACGTCGCCGTCTCCGGCGACCTCACCGGACGGGTCACCGAGTTCGTCGACCACCTCCACGAGCACTTCACCGACCCTTGTGTCGTTTCCGAACAGGTACCCGGAGCAGGCGTCGGCTACGTTCTGCCATCCCTGCCTGGCTACTCAACACAGATGCACAACGCGTCAATCGCCAAGTTCCGCTTCCCGGACGGGACCTACTGGGCCAAGGCCAACCCGTGCTTGGTTGAGAGCGCAAATGACGAAACGGGAGTTGATGCATGAAAGATCTCTGGAAATCAGGCGGCGTCGCCTACGGCGTGTGGACCACCCTTGCGGACCCGGTCTCGATCGGGATCGCCGGCAGGGCTGGCTTCGAATACACCTGCGTTGACCTTCAGCACGGTCTCGCAACCTTCAGCGAAGTGCCCACCATTCTGCGCTACCTGCGCGACAGCGGCACGACCCCAATCGTTCGCGTAGCTGCCAACGACGAAGCGTTGATCAACCGCGCGCTCGACCTCGGAGCGCGCGGCGTTGTCGTGCCGTTGGTTAATACAACGGAGGAAGCTGAAGCCGCGGTGCGCGCATGTCGGTACCCGGCCCTGCCCGGGGGGACAGATGACCTAATCAGCCGCGGCGGAGGTCGCAGCTGGGGGCCGATCTTCGCTGACCTGGACGGGGCACGCGATACCGACGACGAGAACCTCGCGGCGATCTGCATTGTGCAGATCGAAACGCGTCAAGCAATCGAAAATCTCGCGGATATCGCCGCCGTCCCGGGGATCGACGCCCTCTACGTAGGCCCTAACGACCTCGCATTAGGTTGCGGCTTCGGGCGCGCGACCTACAGAGACAATCCGGAGATCGCGACGATGATCGAGGCCGTCGTCGCTGCCTGCAAGAAGAACGACATCGTCGCAGGCGTGCACTGCTCGGACATCGACATGGTGCACCACTGGAGAGCGAAGGGAGCCCAGATGCTCACCGCCGGCATCGACACAACCATCGTCCGGGTCGCGCTCCGACAGCACTACACATCCGCGGCCACTGAGTGAACTGTCGGGGTCTCTGCCATCCACAATCCGCATGATTTCTCTGTCACGCGGTTCGCTCGAGACGCCCGAGTTTGGGTTTGAACCTTGCCCGATCTGTTCTTGGGCCTCTTTCATGGTCAGTTCGGTGGCCTTGGCTGCGACTTGACGCATTTGGGTGATGATGGCATGTAGCTGGCGGTTGTTGGCGACCACTCCTGGTAGAGCTCGGCTTCGGTCTGGCTGAGTCGGCGGGTGATGGTCTTGCCGTGGATCCTGGCCGTCCACTGCCAGTACGGTCTATGCATCTGCGGGGGCCGCCGTGGCAGCTGAGGAATTACGTGATCGTCCACAGGCAGTGGCAGCTGGGGTTCGCAGCGGTCTGGCGACAGGTGATGCTGCCGGCGGCGATGGAGCCGACGTCGCCAAGCTGGGCCACGAGCTCGCGGAAACGGTTTTGGTAGGTGGCCTGTCCGTCTTTGACGCTGGCTGTGGACGATCGCGATCGGCGCCGCACAGACCGACACCGCGGCGCAGGTCCAGGTGTCCGCGTCTTCTACACCGACCCCAACCATCGCCCAGTCGGCACGCTCGGACGACCAAGCCGTCACATCCCCCGGTTTGAATGTCCAACCCAGCCAGTGAGCCCGGGCCCACCGCCGAACTGTCCGTCTAGGACCGACGCCATGCCAGGGTGCCCGAGCGGCTGGGCCGTCGTACACCCCAAACTCGGATGCCGCGGCGGCTGGGCCGGCAACGACCTCCGACCCCAGTGGCCGGCACCGTGATCCGTGTCGACGTAGCGCCGTCCTCTCGGAGTCATCTAATGAAAACAGAGGGTTGTCTGATGATTCGGGTAGCGAGACTGGTCAAGGTGGTGTCATCCACCCTGTTGGGTGCTACACTCAAGCCCAGTCATCGGATCTATCGTAGATGATTTGGCACAGACAAGACAAAGGAGTCATGTGATGTCGTCACCTACGGTGGCACCTGAAGTTCCAACCCGAGGACCGATGATGACGGGGATGACCAACACTCGTTGGTTGATCATCTGGCTTGCCTTCGCGGGACTGGCAATCAACTATCTTGATCGCGCCAGCCTGAGCGTGGCGCTCCCGTTCATGTCCGTGGACTTCAAGCTGTCAGCTACGCAGCAGGGTTTCGCGTTCGCGGCCTTCTTCTGGTCGTACGACGTTTGCCAACTTGCCGCAGGCTGGTACGTCGACAAGGTAGGTCCTCGCAAGTCGTTCTCGCTCGCCGCGCTCTGGTGGTCTGTTTTCACCATGCTGACGAGTGCCGTTCATGGCTTCTGGTCGCTAATCGGCGTAAGGGCTCTGCTCGGCATCGGAGAAAGTCCTGCCGCTAGCACCAGCGCCAAAGTCGTGGCCACGTGGTTCCCGACCCGCGAACGTGGCTTCGCCACAAGTATCTGGGACTCAGGCTCCCGCGTGGGTGCCGTAATTTCGTTGCCGATCGTGACGGCTATCGTTGCGGTCTTCCACTGGCGTGCAGTGTTCATCATCATCGGTGGGTTCGGTATCCTCTGGGCGCTGGCTTGGTGGCGGTTCTACAGGTCCCCCGAGGAACATCCCCGCGTCAACGAGGCCGAGCGTAGCTACATCATGGAAGGTGGCGCGCGGAATTCAGAGACCGACGATGAAGCGGCTACCAAGATGAAGTGGATCTCTCTCTTCCGTTACCGCAAGATCCTCGTCATGATGTTTGGCTTCTTCTGCCTGAATGCATGCATCTACTTCTTTATCACCTTCTTCCCGAGTTACCTGATCAAGGAGCGAGGCTTCTCGCTGCTGAAACTTGGGTGGTACGGCGCCATCCCGGGTGTTTGCGCCGTTCTCTGCGCATGGCTATTTGGCCGGCTCTCGGACCGGATGATTGCGAATGGTGCCGCGGTTTCGATCGTGCGCAAAGCCTGCATCGTGGGCGGACTTTTCGGCGGCTCAGTGATCATGTTCGCCACCTTTGTGTCGCAGGCATGGATGGCCGTCGCCCTCCTTTCGATCTCATACGCCTCGCTCAGCGTTGCTGGCATGGGAATCTGGTCGCTGCCCGCCGACATCGCGCCCAGTTCGCATCAGGTCGGATCGATCGGTGGTATGCAGAACTTTGCGTCCAACCTGGCGGGCATCTTTACGCCGATCATGGTCGGCGTTCTTGTTGATGCGACCGGGTCGTACCGGGCGCCGCTGCTCGTGATCGGCGTCGTGGCTGTAGTCGGCGCTCTGAACTACCTGCTGCTCCTCGGCAAGGTGGAGCCGCTGAAGATCAAGGTGGCCTAAGCCAAACCAAGTCATTCGGCTCTTGGTAGATGGACGCGACAGGTCCAAGTTGTTGGACCTGTCGCGTCTTCGTCATTTCAGCCGACAACACCCGGTGATCGGGCGAGCCCATCTCGACACAACTGCTCCCACCAATTGAGCGCCGAACGCCCGATGTTTCCAGAGCGACGTGGACTGAATGTCTGTCGATTTTGAGTCCACCA
>Ga0209226_10000936_pt1 | contig 14278 bp, 10 predicted proteins | sample BarGraNGADG00212_2_FD_184497 | JGI IMG/M metagenome (GOLD analysis project Ga0209226, IMG submission 184497) | Arctic peat soil microbial communities from Barrow, Alaska, USA - Barrow Graham LP Ref core NGADG0011-212 (SPAdes) (version 2) | ecosystem: Environmental > Terrestrial > Soil >...
CATCTACCAAGCCCACAATCGTCAGGTTTAAATTGCATTGAGGATTACCACTTGAACTGTGGTTAAAACTATGACTCCGAACAAACCCTGTCTTTTCCATTCTTCTTTGCCTGATACATGAGCTGGTCAACCCGGTGCACAAAGGCCTTTATGTCTTCTTTTGGCTTGTACTGCGAAAGACCGATGCTCACCGTCAAATAGAATTCCTGACCAGGTGCCGGAGAGAAATTCTCCTTCTTGAATTCCGTCCGGATTCTTTCCGCTGTAACGGATCCATCCGCGCTTGTTGTCATGGGCAGGATGATGGTGAATTCTTCGCCACCATAACGAAAAGCGAGATCCGTTTCGCGCAGGCATCTTTTAACTACCTGGCCAAGTCGACGTAAGACATGGTCACCCTCGACATGGCCGTAAGTGTCGTTGAATGCCTTGAAATTGTCGATATCAAACAGAAGGAGGGTTAAAGGCTGTTCATAGCGGTTCGACCGGTCTAATTCGATTTTAAGCTGAAAGTAAAAATGCCGGGAATTGTAGAGCTGAGTTAGATCATCGACAATACTTAGTTCACGGTATCTTTTTTCACTCTCCCGCAGTGCCTTCTCCATCTGCTTGCGCTCGGTGATGTTAGTGAGGAGATTCAGTGTTGCGGGTTTGCCTTCCCAATCGATCAGGACAGAACCGATCTCAATCCAGTGGGCCTGTCCACTCTTGTGGATCCCCCTGTAGGTATACCTGGTGGGCTTACTATCGCCATTGATCTTTCGAAGATATCGTTGAATTACAGCATCCCGATCTTCCGGATGGATTAATTCAAAGACGTTGATAAACATTAATTCTTGTTCCGAATAACCAAATGCCGCTACCGTCTGGCTATTAACAAATTTGATCATCCCGTCCTGTATCACCAGGACGGCTTCATTGGCATTCTCTACCAGCGATCGATATCTTGCCTCACTCTTCTGCAAAGCCACCTCCACCAGCTTGCGATCGGTGATGTCTTGAATGGTTGTCAATAAATAATTTTCATTGTTAAAGCTAATCATGACAATATTAAATAATCCATATCTCGACCCTATGCCTTTTGGATGAACTTCCATTTCGAGGTTTTCGATACGCCCATTCTTGCTTAGCTCATTGTAAATAAACGATCTTTGTTCTTCTGTAATAAATCCAGTTTCTCTGGAGGTATAACCGATAACTTCATCCCGCTTACGCTCTACAAGTCTGAGAAAAGCATCGCTGGCATCAACAAATCTGCCGTCTTTTACAGTAGCAATAGTCATGGGAATTGAATTTTGCCGGAAAGCTTTGGTAAACTTCTCTGAATTTATTTTTGTTTGTTCGATTTGCTCAAGGCGCAGTGCATTTAGTTCTTTGATCAGTTGTTTCTTGCTCTTTCTTTCATCTTCCATGGTAATCTCGCAATAAAAATGACAGCCGAAAAATTAGCCTTTATTTTCTTTAGCTAAATTCTTAAGCATAAAAAGAATAACTAAGCAACAGTTCATTCCTTGTGACAATAGCCAAATACTGAACGCAGAGTGCAGTGATTGGTCTATAAAGGTTGAGTATTGCTATTTGTCGCAAGGTTGCAATTGTGTTTATTGCGGATTGAAATAAAGTAATTTCATCGAAGTTGATATTTTGTGTAGTACAGCTTGCTATATTTTAGTTCATGATTGAAGGAATGTCGAGATACATATATCCTTCCGTTGCAAAATTGCTTATTCTAGACAAAAGTCAAGGAAGGAAGGAGTGCTTGCTGACAACTTCCTACACAACCATGCAGAGTCAGGAAAAGTTGATGCTTTCATCTGTAATGTTCAAACATACTTTGCCCTATCGGAAAAAAAGCCGTTAAGTAGAATCGGGATAAACTAGTCTATTTAACTCAAAATTAAAAAGATTTAAATTTTTGTAATACGGCTAATATCCAGCTTTTCTATGCCCGCCGCAGCGTTAACCATATGCTCACGTAATTTTATATCATACTGCATGGTGATGGCGATTTGTTCCATAATGGGCGATCCGCCTCCATGATAAGATCCATAGGTCATAAATCCGGTGTTTGATGAACAGGTAACTTCCGCAAAAAGCAGCCAGAATTTCAATTGATCGGCTATAGGAATTTTGGGGTTGCGTTTCAGGTATTTTTCCAGCAGTGGTTTCAATTCAGGATTGGCCAGATCCGCTTCATAGGGAAATGTTGAAGGCAGACCGCCTGCTATGTTGCACAGCATTTCCTGTTCATCGAACACAGCCTCGCCTGTGAGACATCTTCCCACATTGGCATAAATGGAATTAGGAATATAAGAGCCGGGACCATAAGGCATCTGGCCTATCCCCGGCACATATATTTCAGGCTTACTTTTTGCCGATGCGGTAAATCCGGCCGCGTAACCCAACTCGGTAATCATAATAATCTTGGAGAGTATTTCCCTGACATGAGGAGCCTTTGATATTCCGTTATGCTTTGCCGCCAGAGAGGCAAGCCCGAGAAGCATATCGCCGATGGCTGGTTTGCATCCTGAGTAACTGTGGCGATGGAACAGGGCGAAGAGCATGGCCAGCGCGCCTCCGTGAATATACTCGCCGCAAAGAAACACCCTCTCCCACGGAACAAACACATCATCAAAAATAACATAAGAGTCGGTATACCCTATAGCCGGATTTTCTGTTTTAAAGTGAGTCCTCTTGCGGGTTTTATGAATATGAACAACCTGTTTTACTCCATCATAATCCGCCGGCACCGCGAACGACACAGCATATTGTTGTTCATCCGGCCCCAGCATTCTGGTAGGAATAACTATAACCTCATCAGCGATAGAGGCTTCGGAAATATGCAGTTTGCAACCCCTGACCACAATACCGTCACTCTTTTTTTCCACTACTCTCAGATACATATCGGGATCGGTCTGTTCGGCCGGCCTCTTTAGACGCTCTCCTTTCATATCGGTTTGAGCGCAGCAGCCGACCAAATCGTTCTTTTGAAAATTCTCCAACCATTTAATAAAATTTTTGTGATATTGCGTACTCCCGTTGTTTTGCTTGTCAGCCTCAAAACTTGCCGCGTTAACCGCATTAATCGCGTCTGCTCCCATGCAACGCTGAATGCACATTCTGCCGGTTCGGCACAAAGTCCGCGTCATATCCTGTTTATTATGCAAATCCTGCGGGCTCTGATGAATGTGACAGAAGCGATTGATGGTTTCTCCTGTAAGATGTGATTTTACAGTGCATAGATCTTTGAGTTCGGGAATATGCAGAGCATCGAAAGTAAAGCCCATGACATTTAAGGATGGAAGTTGTTCTTCGTCATCCCGGTCAATCTTGCAGCCGTTAAAGTAAAGATTCCTTTTCATCTTCCTAAGGCCTTCAATGTATTGTTCCTTGGTTCTCATATAAGTCTCCTTTCATACTACGTATCTGCACCAACGAGTGTTTTAGTCATGTCTGTCCTCATACGATCTAAAAAAAGGCTTTCTTGCATTCTGAGCCATTTCGATATCTATCCGAATGGTGTGGTTGGAGAGAAAATGCAATCTCCCCAACCAGGGGGAGTCATTATTTATCTACTCTCTGCCACAAGGAGGCGTTGCCGTTCCCAAAACCGCCGCAGAGCGTGGCGACACCGTATTTGGCTCCTTTGAAATCGGTCTTCATGATGCTATTTAGTGTCACGATAATCCTGCAGCCTGACTCGCCTAAAATGTGGCGCGAGATCACACGTGCTTGGTTGACCGCTTCCTGCGTTATCTAGGATTTCTTTTCCTTTGCTGACTCCTCCTCCCTCAAAATCTTGCGCAGGATTTTACCGACTGCAGATTTGGGAATCGAGTCGCGAAATTCAACCAGTTTAGGCACCTTGTAGGGCGCCAGTTTTTCTTTGCAAAACTTTATAATTTCTTCTTCCGTACATTTTTCTCCGGGTTTCAAAACGACAAACGCTTTGACCGTCTCCCCGCGGTATTTGTCGTTAACACCTATAGCCACGGCCTCGGCGACCTTGGGATGCTGGAAGAGGACTTCATCAATGTCGCGTGGATAGATGTTGAATCCGCCAGCGATAATCATGTCCTTCTTGCGGTCGACTATGAAGATATAGCCGTCTTCATCCCTGGTGGCAATGTCTCCTGTATAGAGCCAGCCGTCTTTGAGCTGTCCCGCCGTCTCGCCGGGATTGTTCCAGTAACCCTGCATGATCAAAGGTCCCTTCATGATGATTTCACCCGGCTGACCGTCAGGGACATCTGTTTCCCCGTTTTCGATATCCACCAGCCGTACATCATTATCCGGGAAGGGAATACCGATACTGCCCACTTTCTTTAGCCCCAGAACAGGGTTGGAGATACCCAGCGAGGTGGATTCGGAAAGACCATAGCCTTCGCTGAAATAAACTCCCATGTCTTTGACCTGTTCGATAAGTTCCACGGGCATCGGGCCCCCGCCCGAGTTCAAAAGGCCAAATTTTTTGTCCAGGTTCAGTTCGGCTGATTTGGGATGGTTGATCAAAGCGGTAATAAGTGTGGGAACTGTCGGGAAAAAGGTAATCTGCTCGAATTTGGCAAGAAGCTCAATCATCTCATCTATATTGAAGCGGGGAACCTGGATTTGAGTTGCGCAATTGAACATAGCCCAGTTCATCACGACAATATTGCCGTAAACATGGAAGTAAGGCAATATAGCCATGACATTGCGTTTTTCATGGGGCACGAGAGAGATTGTGGGGTTTCCCCACAGTGAGCTCTGGATTGTACCCGCCACGATGTTGGCGTGGGTAAGAACGGCGCCTTTGGGTATTCCGGTTGTGCCGCCGGTAAATTGAATCATGGCGGGGTCTTCCGGATTAACAGGGACTTTAGAACGTTTGGTATTCGGGTACTTGGCAATGAGTTCCGAAAAGTGATGCCAGACATCTAACAAATCAAGACTTTTGGAAGTACTTACGGGAAATCCTTTGATATAGTCGGTGATTCCGGTGGCGATCACCATGGGAATATTGACTTCTTTACAAAGTGTGCGAATAGCCGGAAGAGCCATGTCAAAGGTGACAAGAGACGTCAGGCCCGAAATATTCGCCATCAGCTTCAGCTCGTCGGGAGTGTATAAAGGATTGAGGTTGACGACTATTCCCCCGATAGACAGGATTGCGTAATAAGCAATCATATACTGAGGGCAATTGGGCAGGTGTAGTCCCACCCGGTCTCCCTTCTGGATTCCGAGGCCGGTGAGAGCATTGGCAAAGCGTCTGGATTCCTGCCGCAGTTCGTAAAAAGTCATCTCGCTGCCGAAAAAAATCAGGGCAGCCTTGTCTGGGTAAGCTCCGGCTGGAAGATCAAGCAACTCATGAACAGCCAGTCTTGGATAACGGATAGTTGTGGGAACGTTGTAATCATAGTGACGATGCCATGGTTTCTCCATAATAATGTCTCCTCTCCTTATGGAAGTATGGATTTAGTGATCGCCCCCGATACTTGTACCACAAGTTAAGTTAGATTTCAGGCATTTTTTATATCGCAGTTTTTGATTTGTGTGGTGCGGCGCGCCAAAGTGGTTTAAGCGGACGTAATTTCCTGCCCGTAGCATGAAGCATCTTTGATTGTTTGAAGTGGTAATCCTTATCAAAATTCTGAATCCAAAATTGCTCATTTGTAGATGGAAGTTGGTTTACATCAAGTCGTAAATTTACATAACTGTCCCACGATTATTCATATTGTGACTACGCAGTGCTATCAACAATTACAACGCATTCAAACTTATTTCATTGAGGGATGGTATGGACGGTACACGCAAGCCACACCCTCCAATATATTTTACTGAAAATATACTATAGCCTACAACGCCCCAGCGATATTGAATGCCGACTGCTAGATACTAAGCGATGCCGGCCAATTCCGCGAAATTTTCTCCCAGCAGCCTCCGCTGCACTCCTTGGTCGGGGAACAATTTCTCGATCCTCTTCTTTATCAACCCATAATCGAACTTTCCATCGGAACCGTGAAAACCGTAAGGACCGTCCGTCCCGAAGAGACAGCGCTCCACCCCCAGGTATTCCACCGCTTTGCGTAACGTTTTTTCGTTTACATAACTTGTCTGGGACAGGTCGACAAAAACGTTTTTCATGGGGCCTATTCTCTTCCAGGTATCGGAATAAAGGGGAAACCCCGTGTGGGCCAGAATTAGCTTCAAGTTGGGAACTTCCTTCAGGAGTGCCATAAAATCGCCCTCGACGCCATAGCCTGCATGAATGAGCAGCGGCTTTCCCGTTTTTGCAAGTCTTTCCGCAACGGGAACGAGGGCAATAGGGGCGTGATGGTTCCAGAAGCAATGGGCCTTGACACCCACCCAACCAGGTGTGCTTTTCCATTTTTCAAATTCCGCCACCTGATCTTTCTTTCCTTGGGGATTAACGAAGATCCAACCCAGAAAACGATCCGGATATCTTCCCACTGTTGCAAAGACGGCGGCGTTATCGGGATCCGGATATATCTGATATGATTTTCCTAAAATTTTGATGTTTCCGGCAGAATCGAACTGGGACACAAAGAGCTTCCCTATGGATCTCAGGAAACCTTGTGTCAAAAGAACATGCAGCACATTGATAAGAAAAGAAGGCGGCTCCGGATAGGGGTCAACCTGGCATCCCATTAGCGCCGTTTTCGCCACCCCGGCAGTGTCCATCTTCTGCAACAACTCTTCAGTCTTGAGAAGCCTCTCCTCTAAATGATAGTGACAGTCGATAACCATCTAAGCCCCTCCTTTCCATATTTGCTGAAACGGTTTAAAAAACTAGAGACTACTCACCAATTATTTTGATTAGAACCCTTTTTTCCCCTTCCTATATCGAACTCTCCGTAAAAAGATCTGCACCCAAGACCCAAAATCGAGTCTTCCATTATCACAATTCTATAGAAAACAACACAAATGATAACGCGTTGAAGTATTGCATTTTCATCAAGGCATACACTTTGTGTAGTACAGCTAGTCATGGTCTATCTAAATTCCCCTATCTAAAGGCAGGACGGTCTTTACGCTTCTCAAAAAAAGACATTAAAGATTGGCTGAAAAGCAATAATAAACGGTTAGAAAATGGTTAGAAGCGGATTGCATATAATTGATTATATTAACGTTTGGCGATGCCTATTAGGTTAATAACCCAAAGGTCACCAATCAATAAATAATCGCGTTGATCTTTTAAAATTTGAATATGGTGCGATAACAACCAGCCTGAAGTCGGTTGTAAGTCACGAGAGAAAACAAATCCCGTAAGGGAGGGATGAAACAGCGTGTCCGCCTATGGGCGGTAGGGAGCCAAACCGGAAGATGGCGATTTTTTGTTTGTTACATCTACAAATCATCAGAATGGAATCGAGAAAAGTATTGAAGATTGCCAGATAAAAGCAGCATCACTTGCAGGAGAATGACAAGATATTCGTGGCCGCAGTCTTTACACTTAACACGGGTAAAACCGTTGTGCAGATTAACTGTTCAACATAGCTCCACCAGAAGCCGTAATGCCGTGAGAAATGTATATATCAGAAGTGTCCTGGTATACGAGGGATGGTCATCATCGGGAAGCTTCCTCGGAATTGGATGAGGGTGTAAAATAGGTATTCTTGATGCGAAAATAGTTTCGCATGACGAATGCCAGGGGCTGGCGGATGGGATATATTATTTTGGGGATGAAGGTCAAACGGTTCATCTTGTCAAATCCTTCCAGCATGTTGACAGCGTCCCATACAACCGTTTCGCCCTGACGCGGAAAATTCCACGTGTTGAATTTACGTGCCAGTTGCTCGGTACGGAAAACCGCTTCAAAATGCAACGGGCCATTAATGAGCAACGGCTTCATTAGGTAAGCGCTACTTACGGCTTCTGCCGAGGTCCGGCGTAGCCTTTCCCTTCCCTCTGCAAGGTATTGCAGGCTTTTATCGCCGGATGTATAGGTGGCCTTGTTTTTGTCCACCGATACCGCCTTGGCCCAGGGCAAGGTGCGTAGGGCCTGATCAACGGCAATGGCATCCCCCGAGACAAAACCGATAGGGATGCCGAGTTCCCCCAGGTAGCCGCCGTAGATGTCCATCTCGCCCACCGCAACGCCATTCAGACGGAGTTCCGAAAAAACCCCGTAATGGGTGTGGGGGAAAAAAGCATTCGGGGTGCCCGAAGCGGCGTGAATGGCCACATACAGGACAAGATCCAAACCGGCTATGTTGCCGAACAGGGAGGGCTTGACATAGTGGCCGCCCAGATATTCCGCCCTGGGGTCCAACTGGTTTACTAGACAGTTGAAACCGACTTCATGGGTATCTTTAACCAATACTCTGGTCGCGCCTCCGTCAAACGCACCACATATAACATGATTCACATCTTTGGTTAAACATGACCTACCATACTGCCATTCCCGGGTTCCCATTCGGCACTGCCGCATACGCCAGATGCCAAAGCTTCCCTCAATATCTGCAAAAACTCCTACATACATAGATGGTGCTCCCTTGTCATTCCAGCTTTACCGCAAGCGTCTGCTACTGCTAATATTCTAGGTGGCCCTAAAGGAAGCAGATATAGACCTGAAACATCATTAGTCACCCCACCCAGGTGGTCAGGTTCTCTGCGGGTTCCCGTTCTGAATGGATATGGTTAGCTTGGAAATCAGGATCCGGATATCCCATGGCAATTGCAATGATTAAACGCTTAGTTTCCGGGATGCCAGTGTGCATGCGTAAAACTTCCGGGTATAAAATACCCTGGTCCTCGATGCAGGTACCAAGGCCAAACTGCAAGGCTGCGAGGCAGATGTTTTGCATAACCGCACCGATATCCAGCAAAGGGCCAGCTTCAGTCAATGCTTTATCACTGACGATGATGATAGCTGCCGGAGCATCGAAAAATCTAAAGCCACGTTCAAACCACCAGGCTCGTTTTTCCCTGTCTTCCCTGGGGATATCCATGGCTTTGAACAACTGCTTTGCCAGAGCTACTTGACGTTCCTTGTATATACTTTCCATGGGCCAGCCCACCACCAGGTGATCCGGCTGCATAGCTGCCCCGCTCTTTAATTTTTCCACGATCCCGGCCCTAAGCCGGTCGAGCCTATCACCGCTCACCACAACAAATTCCCATGGTTGGGTATTCATGGCCGATGGTGCCCGGCAGGCGATATTTAGAATTTCCTTGATCATGTCCTTGGGTATCGGCTTAGATGTAAACGCCCGGATGCTTTTTCGCTGTTGTATGGCCTCAATCAACTCCATATTTTCCACTCCTTTACGGCATCGTTTGTCAAAAAGCATCGTTCATTGAAGCAAGCAATACCGCCACACTCTTTAATAAATCCCTTTTGCCAGCCCCGTTTTTTACTTACATAGCATTCCGCCTTCGAACTAACGTCCTTTGAAAACAGGATTTCTCTTTTCCAGAAAAGCCGCAAACCCCTCTCTGACATCTTCGCTGTTCATGACAACGCCAAGAACATACGCCTCATAGTCCACCGCTTGCGCCAGATCCCACTTCTGAAAGTTCTGCAGCCCCCGTTTGGCAAAGGCGACAGGGATCGGGGCATTCCGTGCAATCCGGATGGCCAGCTCCCAGCTTGTGGGAAGAAGATCGTCCTGGGGAACTACTTTATTGACCATGCCGATTTTCAGTGCCTCCGGGGCATCGACGATTTCTCCGCTAAAGATCAGTTCCGCCGCCTTGGCATAACCAACAAGGTGGGGCAAAAAATAAATCCCGCCCCAATCGGGATGGAGCCCCCTGCGGGTGAAAACCTCTCCGAAGCGGGCATTCTCACTGGCGATGCGGATATCGCAAGCCAAGGCGAGATTGCATCCGCCACCTGCGGCAACCCCGTTGACGGCGGCAATAACAGGCTTTTCCATGGTGTTGATAGTCAAGACGATCCGGGACATAACGGGCCGCTTACTGGAGATCTCTTTTGACAACGCCTGAACAGAGCCATCAACAAATTCATTGATGTCTCCGCCTACGCAAAATGCCTTGCCGGCGCCGGTTATCATAACTACCCGAACATCGGAATCAGAGGCTGTCTCTTCGAGTGCCTCCAGTACCTCCTGCCGCATCAGACCGCCAAAGGCATTCATCTTTTCGGGGCGGTTCAACGTCAGCATCGCGACATGGTCTTTTTTTTCGAGAAGAATATTTTTCCAGGCCATCAACCTTTATCCTCCATAAGCTGTCTCATTTTCACGGAAAGATCCCGTGATCGGTCGATGAATTCAGCCATAATCTCCGGAATCGGCTGAATGGTCTTCGTCAGACCTGCTCCCTGCCCCGCAGGCATGATCGCGCTCGCCGAATCAGCTTCTCCACTTATGTAGTCTACAATACGGTGACCATCGCTTTTTTCCCGGTTTCGGTTTCCAAAAAACTTGGCCGCGCTGTTCTTGATGATCCTCAATGTCATGGTGCCATCCCCTACGACGACGGTCCCCGTTTCGGAGGAATCGAGGACGGCATCTTTGTAATACCTAGGTATGTTGCATTCCGGGGAGGTCAGAAACCTCGTCCCAATTTCCACGCCTTCAGCGCCCAGTGCCAAGGCGGCCAGAAATCCCCGGTAATCCATGATCCCCCCGGCGGCAATCACGGGAATATCCAAGACATCGGTTAACCGGGGGATCAGGCAGAGGGTGGTCACCTGGCTCCTGCCGCCGTGCCCCCCCGCCTCAAAACCCATCCCGATGACCCCGGAAACACCGGCCCCCTGAGCCTTCAGGGACATCTCTACTGTGGAAACCTTGTGCAGAACCTGGATTCCACCGGCTTTGGCCTGATTCATGATCCTAGCCGGATTGCCACCAGATGTGGTAATAACCCGCACATCTGTTTCCATGGCAATATCCAGAACGTCAAGGGCATTGGGCCAATGCAGAGGGATATTGATACCGAAAGGTCTGTCTGTCAGGTCTTTGGCCTTTTTTATTTCATCGCGAAGCTGCATAACAGGTAATGTGGACGAGGCGATTTGTCCTAAACCGCCACTGTTGGATACGGCGGCAGCCATCGCGCCCAGGGTGATCATCCGCATTGGACCTAGAATAAGTGGAAATTGAATCCCCAGAATTTTTGTTAGTCTGTTTTGCATAGGCAACCCCTTCAAAACGAGTTTACCTGAGCCGTTAACAATTGCATCTTGCCCCTCACCGTCCTTTGAACTGAGGTGGCCTTTTTTGAAGCATAGCGGTAGCACCTTCTATGATGTCCTCACTCTTAAATGCCTCAACAATGATCCTCTCTATTTCGGAGCGATCTTTGTCTCGAATGCCCTGATAATGGCGAAGCAAGCGAAAAATAAGTTTGTGCCCTTTCAGCGAAAGAGGAGCATTGTGAGAAATTTCTTCGGCGAGGGAATAGGTAAAGGAATCGATTTCCTCGACGGGAACAATATGATTGACCATGCCCATTTCCTTGGCTGTCTTAACATCATAAATACGACCGGTATAAAATGCCTCCAAAGCACTGGCCAGACCCATGACGTTGATAAATTTTTGAATGCCAGCAGGATGATAGACCACACCAAGGCGTGACGGCACGATACCGATCTTGGATCTTTCAGAGGCGATTCTGATATCACACGTCATCGCCAATTCACAGCCGGCACCAAGAGCGAATCCGTCGATCATAGCAATCACGGGATAAGGGTACCGCTCGACTGCTCCAAAACCGATGTCGAGCGGGTTTTTTTCTTTCATTTCCTCCATATTCTCATCTTTGGGAAGCTCGGACAAATCATATCCCGCAGAGAATGCCTTGCCGCCTTCACCCCTGATGATCACGGTTCTGATCTCATCCGCCCTTGCTAACTCTTCCAGATATTCAGCCATTCGGAAAAGCAGCGCAGGACTTAGTGAATTCCTCACTTGTGGACGGTTGATCGTCAACGTTGCCACCAGGTCTTTCTTCTCCATGATCAACAAATCATCGGACATCGTGTTTCTCCTTTTTTGCACCGGCCAAAAGCGCCGCCATGTCCGCCATATTGGTTTCCCGTTCCAAATGATCGACACGATCCACAATTTCCTCGATGCATCTCTTGTCCAGCGAAAGACCGGCCAGTGATTTAAATTTAGTTTGGATTCGCTGCCGCATATCCTTGGCAGTCATCGGATTCTGCAACATATCGAATCTCTTTCCATACTCTTTTCCTGCGCTGTGAACCTTCATTTCCGCTTCGAAAAGCCCGAGTTGATCGTTTGCTGTCGCATGAATTTTGTCTCTCAGGGCAACTACCTCCGGATTGTTCACTTTTTCATTTGTAAATGCTGAAAGGCCTGTATCACCGCTCAAAAGGGCATTCGCCACAGCATAGGGAATGCTGAATTTACCCTCCAGTCCTGTGGTTGGCGTTTCCTTTCCTGCTACTTCGAACATGGCAGAGTGAACCTGGATGTCAATTTCATCTATTTTCCCAACTTCCAGACTGCATTCCTTTTGCATGGCCAAAGCCGCTTCAATCGGGGCGTGGGTGCCGTGACAGGATGCATGAAACTTGTGGTTGTTTTTCAGGATGTACCAGGTCTCTCCTATACCCTCCAACGCTTTTTCCGCTTGGTGCTGCGAGGCGTAAAGCTCCCAAAATCCCTTTGGAGCCTCCAGGATGTTATCGACGCTGGTAAAACCACGCTCAGCTAAGAGGCTGGAAAGCAGACCGTTGAAGGCAGCCTTTCCCGCATGAAAGGGCTTGCCGGATGTCCCGAATACGATTTTGAGTCCGGCAGCCTGCGTACCGGCGGTTCCGAGAGCAAAGACCAGTTGTTCCGGCGTCAATCCGAGCAATTTCCCGGCGCCGGCGGCGGCGGAAAAATGGCCGATCGTAGATGTCGCGTGCCATCCGGCGAGATAATGAGTCGGTGTGGCGCCCAGGTTGACCCGGCACCCCATCTCAAAACCGAGGACATAGGCGGTGATGAAATCCCGGCCACTCTGTCTTTTCCATTCTGCAAGAGCCAGAAGAGCCGGAAATAGTGTGACGCTCGGATGACCTCCAAATTCCATGCTGGTATCATCAAAATCGAGGATATGAGATGTCATTCCGTTTAGAAGCGTTGCATTCAGAACGGAAGTCTTGAAATTCCGGCCGAGCACCGTGGCTTGAGGCTCCCCGCCGACCAGACGCACAACCTCCAACATACTGTCGCCGGTCGGATCGCTAACAGCCCCCAGCGTCACTGCCAGCCAGTCCAGAAACGCCAATTTGGCCTCCAGAACGGTTACCATCGGCAAATCGTTGAATCCGGTTGCGGTAACAAATTGCGCCAACTTTTTCGTTTCTTCCATATAGCCCCTCCGATTTCAATATTTACGGTTAACTTGCCATTCTGTCCACAATCATGAATTCTTCATACTCTGCAGGCACTTTGCGGCTTCGTTCTTTGCGGCCGCCTGCAAGGCGGCCATCGTCTCCAGGAGCGTCTCCAGGTCTTTCGGCGTCTGTTCTCCTACGATCTTTTCCGCAAAAAGCTGGTCGATGGTTTTATCGTCATACTTCAGCATATTTTTCATGATCGTCCTGGTATGCTCGCCCATAAGTGGCACGGGATTGAATTCTTCCACGACATCGGAGATTTTGATGGGATTTCCAACCGATTGATAGGAGCCACTGACAGGATGTTTTACATCTACGACCATATTGCGCGCCAGAACCTGCCGATCGCTGAGGGTTCTATCGATGGTATTGATCGGACCCCAGGGAACTTGCAGCTCAGTAAACCGCTTGCCCAACTCTTCAATACTCTTTATTGAAAAAATCTCCTCAAGGGTTTGGTTCACGACGCCCATATTGGCATTTCGCGCCCCTGCAGAGCAAAACCGCGGATCTGTTATCAAATCCTCCCGCTCCATGGCTTTGCATGCCGCCTGCCAATGCTTGTCATTGAAACAGGCAATCGTGAAATAAGAATCCTTGGCTTTGTAGGCTCTATACGGAACGAGCGTTTCATGACCGCTTCCCTGGGGCCCCGGTATTAGACCGCCGACGAGAAAATACTCGGACAGATACGTCAGGAGCGATACTTGGCAATCGAGGAGGGCAATGTCCAGCAGTGAACCACTTCCTGTTTTTTGACGGCTGAACAAGGCAGCGGTAATCGCCAGCGCAGAGAACATGGATCCTGCCAGATCGCCCATGGCCAGACCCATCCGCACAGGAGGCCTCCCCGGTTCGCCGGTCAATCCCATGCTGCCTCCCCGCGCCTGGATAGTGATGTCGTAGGCCGGCATATTGCTGTCGGGACCGGTTTTACCATAACCGCTCAGG
>Ga0209226_10000937_pt1 | contig 14268 bp, 15 predicted proteins | sample BarGraNGADG00212_2_FD_184497 | JGI IMG/M metagenome (GOLD analysis project Ga0209226, IMG submission 184497) | Arctic peat soil microbial communities from Barrow, Alaska, USA - Barrow Graham LP Ref core NGADG0011-212 (SPAdes) (version 2) | ecosystem: Environmental > Terrestrial > Soil >...
CGCCCTGGGTTGTGGCAGCTACGCGAAAGTATATCGATATCGAAAAGCATTGTTGAGATGCGGCAGCGGCTTTCAGGCGCGCTCTCAGGCTTTTTCCGCATGCATTTTCTTTCTTCTTGCATTCCGCATACGTCTTAAATAGAAAGCGCGTCGATAACATAGTTGAGATGGAAGAAAAGTCATGAAGCTGCTTATAATGCTTATTGTTTTTGCTCTGATCAGCCTTGGCGCTGCAGATATGCCCGTCTCCTACTACCAGGCTATGAACAATATGACTCCAGTAGACACTCTCTGCGTCAAGAACTACGATGCAGGCGCAAGTGTCACAGAGTCCTATTTTGATTTCGAGCATCTTGACAAGGAGACTGAGGTGACGAGCAGGTCTCTCAATGCTTCCAACAACGAAAATGACAACGCCGCAGGTAATGCTAGTCTAGAATTCCATATAGATTCGAACGTCATTGGCAATGCCCACGTCGCCTGGCAGTCCAGGGACTTGATGGCAGACATAACGGGCCGCCATGCCGCCTATAGCATTGCCGGCGAGGATCTGACGGGAGTATTCAGCATCGAGAAGTTTATTCAGCTCTGGAGCAACAGCACTCAAGGTTCAGTCGGCCCGAATTGGCTGCCCTGCAGCTAGCTGGTTTGGCTGTTGGCAAATAGAAGTCACGAAACGCCGGAGCCCGCGCGATCCATCCAAGCCTTCCCGTGGCCAGAATGAGATGCTGCAAAGAACTGGGGTGGGCTTTATTTTAAGCTCTTGCGGTTCAAAGGCCAGTTGGTGCTCTCCAGATTTGAATCGGCTGGACCTTTGTTTTCGGCCCGATCAATCCGCAAAACCGAAACCTTTATATTCGATCATTGTCTACCTCTGTTTCGTCTAATATCGAAAAAATATGCTAGACTGCTTAGCAAACTACCAAGCCCCCAAATCGGGAGGAACCTTGCTTAGACTCGAAGACGATTTCCTATTTGAAGATGCTACAAGCATCCGCACAGGCGTGAGATATGGAATCTTGGATCTTCCCCGAGGACCAGAACCCGGGCCTGAGATGCCCAAGAAGAAACGACCGCAATTCATTTGAAGCAAATTGGGTCTGGACGGCTTTCCAGTCCAGATCCTAATAATAATCTGTTTTAAATCTGCTTCTTACAGCTCCAGCCAACTATGCCGCAGGATTTGGCGGTTTGGGTTGGAAATTGGGTATTCCGGCGATTTTCCTATTTTCTTCCCGGCTTTAATTCCCGGAAAAGCCGATGGCAGAATGCCACCTTTAGTTACAATGAGGCCGACCAATTCAGATCACAGTTCCTCACGAGCTTCATCGATTAGGATGCGATTTCAGGCGACGGCGAGGGAATATTTAAGTATTAGTTGTCAGGTAAGTTGGTCACAAATGATGGTTGTATCGCCCCGATATAGTGATAAATATAACGAGGAGGAAATGAGATGGCGTTCTACACGTTGGGCCTCACTTTTAATCTTGTGATACTCCTAACAGTTATTGTACTTGCTGTTTGGATATATGGTATATATTTCAACTTTAAGAAATGGGGCCTCGGATCCACAGGCTACCACGACCAGCTGCGTAATAGCTTCTGGCTCTTCCTTGCCACCTGGATTCATGAGGCATTTAAAGACGGTATTTGGGTATTTTTGAGGACAGTTGTGCTTGATGTTCTTCTTCTCAGGAGGACTCTTGCCAGGAGCCCGGTTCGATGGGTTATGCACATGTCCATGTTCTATGGATTCCTGATGCTGGCGGCTCTTTCTGGCCTGGGACTCATGATCGATATCGTTGAGCACTTCAATCTGCTCGGGCTGGAAGAACAGGCTGCGATGGCCAAAGACCTTCTGTCGCTGCCCTTCGATATATTCGGGTATTTGCTCCTATTCGGCGCAACCATTGCCATATCTAGAAGGATCCTGATAAAGTTCGTGCGGGATAATACTAGTGCCTACGATGCCTTCTTGATCGGCGCAGTGTTCCTTATTACTGTAACCGGATTTTATGCCGAGTGGATGCGCGGGAATTCATTCCTGCTGGGAAATGCGTTCAGTTATCCCATCTATGCGCCTCACTTTGCACTGATTCATACCGTGCTGGCTCTTGGTCTGTTCGCCTTCATTCTGCCTTGGAGCAAGTACATCCACGTGATTGCGACACCCATGACCCTTCTGGCAAACAGAGGAGGAGAATAAAATGGCTGATCAAAAAGACTCCAAGCCCTTGATGACGGGCTATATGATGTCCACCCAGCTCATGGAAGTAGACGGCTGCAACAGATGCCAGGAGTGTATGAAGTGGTGCCCGACCTTCGCGGTGAGACAGGACCGGCCCGGCATAACTCCCATGTACAAGAACGCAAGGTGGAGAGAGCTCATGGCCAAAAGCCATAGCCTGCGCGCCAAGATCTTCGGAGCCAAGCCACTCTCTGATGATGAGATGAAGGTCTTCACTGAGGATACATACAGCTGCACCACATGCGGCGTCTGTGGAACGGTCTGCGAAGCAGGAATCAAGACCGTAGAGCTCTGGGAGGCCATGCGGCCTAACCTGGTAAAGCGCGGCGACGGGCCCGTGGGAAAGCAGCCCTTCTTCCCCAAGCTCATCAAGGGAGATAGAAATCCCTACATGGCTAAGCAAGAAGAACGACTGTGCTGGATACCAAAGGATGCCAAGGTACAGGAGTCCGGAGAACTAGTGTACTTCGCAGGATGCACTGCCGCATACAGGCAGCAGGCCTTGGGAGTAGCCACCGTCAGGATCCTGAATAATTTGAACGTGGACTTCGCCATGCTTGGCAAGGACGAATGGTGCTGTGCTTCAGCTCTGATCAGAACCGGTCAGCGTGAGGTCATGGCTGAGCATGCTGTGCACAATATCGATGCCTTGAAGGACGCCGGAGCAAAGAACGTGCTCTTCGCCTGCGCCGGCTGCCTCAGAAACGCAGCCATTGATTGGCCCATGTGGTACGAGGGCTACATCCCCTATGAGACTATGCCCCTATCGGTATTCCTGAGAGATAAGATAAGGAACGGCGCGGTTGAGTACAAGATACCTCTCAACTACAGGTTCACCTACCACGACCCCTGCCACAACGGCAGGCATCTCATGCACCTCAAGGGAAAAGATTGGGCCTTCGAGGCACCCAGGGAAGTCGTCCAGTCCATCCCCGGCGTCAAGTTCCAGGAGATGGTGAGAAACAGGGCTCTGCAGAGGTGCTGTGGAGCAGGCGGCGGCGTGAAGGCCGGAATTCCTGATCTGGCGATGGATTGCGCTAAGGCCAGAGTGCAGGATGCAACAGATGTCCAGGCAGAAGTAATAGCATCCACTTGTCCATTCTGCAGACTGAATCTGATCGACGGCCGTAATGCCGCTCAGTCCCCCATAAAGATGGTGGATATAGTTGAGATGATGGCCGCATCCATGGGCTTGGACACTACCATACCCGAGAATCCGTACACTAAGTTCCAGTCCCAGGATGTTCTGGTCTGCACTCCGACTGAGTGCAAGCTCGACACCGTGGAGCGCAAGGAGCCAGGCAAGGATCTGGTGGGCGAGGCTCACTGAAGGATGCCCGGAATGCCGGACATCTTTTTACACATTTTTTAAAATTGGATTATTTTAGGCATCTGCTCGTGAAGGCTCTTGGCAAGAGATCGTTGACTGATGCCGTCATTGCTTCACCTCTGGCATTGACCATAATGACCAGAATATCTTCACCAAACTCTATCAGGCTTTGCCTGCATATGCCGCAAGGCGTTATGGGCTCGCTTGTATTTCCCACAATAGCTATAGCCTCAAAATCGCGCTCTCCAGAGGCGATGGCCTTTATCACCGCAGCTCTTTCCGCACAGGTGCCGGCTCCGGATGCGGCATTTTCTATATTTCCTGCGGAATAGATCCGGCCGCTCTTAGATAGAAGCGCTGCACCCACTTTGAATCCGGAGTAAGGGGCATAGGCATTATCGAGTGCTTCCCTGGCCTTCTCGATAAGATCGTCATATCCTCCCGTATAAGGACGTGGCCCAAAGCCTAAGGCCCCAATGTACATGCATTCCGAGGGTTGGATTGTGGGAATCTCGCCGCTCACTTCTCTAATTGGAATGGATGAGTCTCTTATTATTGCGGCCGGAATCCCTTCATCGCCTTCACCCATTACAATCTGGGCTGCCGATACCAGATTATCGGCCACAGCCTTGCGTGTGATCTTGAGTTCCCTGCCAAAGAGGTCCTTCTGGCCTCGAGCGTCCTCTACCGCCTCCAGTCCTGCGCATGCCAGCGCCACACCCACACACCCCAGCCTCAGGGGATGAGTTCTGCTGTCTCCTATGATGACTCCGATCTTCTTTCCCTTAGACATAGCTTTGCGAATCTGTGCTGCGGACTCTTCTGCATTGGCAGGAAAAAGTACCACGTGCCCTGGAGGCGCATTGGAGTTATCGATCCCGGCATTGGGGTAGAGGAACCCTTTATTCAGCGTCAACACCACACCAGGAATTCCTCCCACTATTTCGTCCGATTCCCTGAGGATCAGCTCCATCTCACGCGGGTCTTTGCAGAACTTTGCGGCTAATGTAAGTGCGAGGTCTCCTGGAGCGACGTCATCCAGATCCACAATTCGCCCCTCAGCCGTAGCTACGGTGCTCTCCGAGACGACGAGGATATCACCATCCTGGAAGGCCAAACCTGATTTTGTCATTGCTTTATCAAGCGACTCCGCCAGGTCATCGCCCGGTCTTATGAGATCCGTCTTTATGCCCAAAACCTGCAACAAACTCACCTGTAACGCGAAAGGTTATCGATCGATTCCATCGCCTCATCTATGCTCCTGGCCACGCGCGGTAGCCGGAAAGGCTGGTCTTTCAGGTTCTTCACGAGCCCTGATATCTGAGCTATGGTGCCAAATATTAAAACCTCTTCCGGCCGTTTGTCACAGCGTAGCGCAAGCTTGGGAATGGCCGCATCTCCGCCCCGAGCCAGCATCTCTTGCTTTATTATCAGGGCCTCCATGCTGCTTACGCCCCGGACATTCAGGATGCGGAATGATCCCTTCCGAGAGAGCACTCCAAATCCCCGCTCGTCCACCGCTGTTCTCCGCAGTATCTCGGTCAGATCCTCGCCCTGGCCAAGATATCCCAGGACCTCTACATCCAGATCCTCATCATCAACTTTGGCCGGATGGCCTCTAATGGCCTTTGCCATGGCCACCGTTTCCCTGCTGGCAGAGATGTCATGCGTCCGGACGATGTGTGCTCCCAGATAAACTGCTATTGCGGTGGCTGCCAGGGTTCCCGGGAGCCTCTGTTGGGGATCGGGCTGTCCCAGACTCTCTCCGATAAAGGATTTGCGGGACAAAGCTGCAACCACCGGCCGTCCCAGAAAGCGCAGCCTCTCAAAGCCATCTAGGAGTGCCAGATCAAAAATATCTGTCTTCTCCGGTATCCATTTGCCAATCCCTGGGTCCACAGAAATATTTTGCGGAGACACGCCTGCTTGGACTGCATTCCGCACCTTTTCCCCTAAGATTGGAATTATCTGATTCATATAGAGCAGATCGCCCGCTCTTTGCAGAGAGGCCATGATGATCAAGGAGCCGTCGCATTTTGCCACACATGCCGCCATCTTGGGGTCACTGAGGCCCGAGACATCGTTTATGCAGGCGGCGCCGCACGAGAATGCATCTTCTGCTATGCTCGCCCTCTGCGTATCTATGGAGATGGCGATATCCAGGTTGTCCAGGATCTTTTTCAGGGCAGGAAAGAGCCGTTCTCGCTCTCTGGCTTCGCTTACTGGGGGTGATCCGGGCGCAGTGGAGACTGCTCCCAGATCTATCATATCAGCGCCCTCTGCCTGCATACCCTCGGCTATGGAAAGAACTTCGCTTGAGCAGGCTACAGATCCCTTGTAAAAGGACTCAAGGCTGAGATTGATAATGCCCATCAGCCGCACGGGCTGGTTGTCTCCTACACTGACCCTTCCCACCATGCCTTCGATCAAGCCCAACACCCAAAGCTTACATGCTCTTATATTCAGCAAAGAATTCTATCTGATTATTCCGACAGGCGCAGCAAGATGCCTGTCCTTCTGGCCCTATCAATGGCTCGGTCAAAGAGGACCAACCCCAACACGAGGTAGAAGATGGCCAGAAATATTCCCGTAACCAAATGGTGCGGGCCGGGAATAAATATTGACCTGTAGTATTCCAGGAAGTAGGTCAGCGGGACGGCCCTGGCAAACATCTGCAGAACGGGGGGCAACACATCCACCGGATAGTAGATTCCGCTAACCAGCAGGATCAATCCGCTCAGGCTCCAGGCGGCCACATCCGCTTTCTGGCCGAAGGTGAGTATGGATATGCAGACCGTGATTCCTATAACTGCTGCCGTGGCGAAGACTCCCGCCAGAAATATCAGCACCGGCAGGAGCCCACCTCTCTGGAAATCGAAACCGAAGAGGTAGCGGCTTACAACTATCAAGATGCCAAAGACTATGCTCCCACGAGCGATGCCAAAGAGCAGAGCTCCAAAGATCAGATGATAACTATGCACTGGGGCGATGAAGGTGTTCTTGATGCTCTTGGACCACATGTCGAATAAGAGAACATAGGCCACATCCATCTGTGCCACCTGCAAAACGGTAAGAGCGATGGAACCCACCAGCAGGAAAGAGACCATCGACTCATCCACCTTCAGAAACCGGGTGAGCAGACCGATGGAGAGCAAGCTGATCATGGGCCAGAAGAATAGCTCGAAGATGGTGAAGATATTCCTTTTGGAGATAATCCAGTTCTTATATGCCGAAGCCAGATACTTATTCAATTCACCTTGCCAGTTCAATAAAGACATCCTCCAAGTCCGGCTCTTTTATGTTTATGTCCAGGATCGAGGCCTCTTGAAAGAGCTTGACGATCCTGTCCACGCTATCCTCACTTCTATCTATCACTATCTCCACCCTGCCGGTCTTGGATTTGAGCCCGAGAACGCCCGGCAATTTCTCCAAAGCCTCGATATCCGCCTGGCCGGAGTAAGTTATCACCACCCGTTCTCCCAAACCGAGATGGTTCTTCAGATTTTGGGGCGTATCAAGAGCTACGACTTCACCCTTCCTTAAGAAGGCAATCCTATCGCAGAGCATCTCCGCCTCGGGCATATAATGCGTGGATAGAACCACGGCTACGTTCTCTTCTTCGTGAATTCTCCGAATCAATGCCCGGATTTTTGTGGATATGTCCGGATCAAGGCCGGTGGTGGGCTCGTCTAAGAACAGCAGACGAGGATGGTTGAGCATGGATTTGGCCAGAGAGAGCCTCTGTTTTATGCCTGTAGAGAGATCCTCAAACTTCAAGTCCCGAAATTCGCCCAGTTCAAAGGCATCTATCTGGTCCTCAACTGTCCGGGAGAGACCGGAGCCGTAAAGGCCATAAAGCATGCCGTAATGGCGCAGATTCTCTCGCACCGTCAGGCTCCAGGGGAAGTTGGGCTTGGCGGTACTGATGTTTATTATTTTGCGTATCTCTCCTCGATCGCGGCGTGCGTCAAGGCCCAAGATGGACAGACTGCCCTGTTCCGGGTAGATCAAAGTAGAGAATATGGAGAGGAGCGTGGTCTTGCCTGAACCGTTGGGGCCCAGCAATCCGAAGATCTCTCCCACATCTATATCCAGCGATATATTCTTAAGGACGGTGGTGCCGGCTCCAAAGAAGCTTTTATACCTTTTGCAGATTCCCTTTGCTTCGACCGATTTTTCTATCATTTCCGCATTCTTCCCTTATCTCTTTGCCAAAACTCGCCCCGTCTTCTTCCTTTGCGTCGATAAAGAGGCTCATATTTTTTCAGGAGGAGAATAGCTGACAGGAAGGCTAGAATTATGCCCCCAATCAGCATTGCCAGGCTGCCTGGGAAATTATCGGATCCGGTCAGGGCCTGAGGAAGTGCGAGTTCCATACGGCTTTCGCCGGATTGAACCAGGCAGCCCAATTGATAATCCTGCAGGCTGGCGTTTGCATCCACGGCGACGGTGAAGATGGCCAGAGCCATTTTGCCGGGCCCGAGGTCTCCTAATAAGATATCCGGGCTTTCCACATGAAAAGGAGGCGCGGCCAAAAGCCCGGCTGAACAGTTTTCCATGGTTTTGGCTCCATAGTTCTCGATCACCACACTTATTGTCCCGGATTTGCCTCTCCAAAGATCGGACTTGATTCCTATGATACGTAAAGGAACCTTCTCTCCTGTTACAAATATTCTAAGGTTGAGGCTTTGATCGAATGATTGGTAGAGGGGCGAGACCGTTCTGTTGCTTACGCTCACATCCACCTGCCTCATGTAATCGAGATGAAGTGGAAGCTCGAACCATCCGCGGGAGCTGTTCTCGGCGGTGATATTGAATTGTAGCCGAGAAATGTCTCCCGCGCGAAGAACTGAGATATGTTGCGGGCCTGATGTCACGCGCAAAGATTCCGTCCCATCCAGTACGGCATTAATGTTCAGAGCATCGAAGCTATGCATTTCCTCTTTTAGCTCTTGTCTTACGTCGTCTGGTGGGCCGTTGTCGTTTATGGGAATCAGCTCCTCCAGGCGGCCTGTATTGGCCAGGTTAATTTTGAGGAGACTGTTCCCTGGGTTAAGAGCGGGATTTGTAACAGATGCCTTGAGATCAAGAAGACCGAGGGACTTGTAGTGATCATCGGCGAAAAAGATGAGATCTTCTGCCAGACAGGTCCCGCCAAGAATCAGGAGGATGCAGACGATCTCGAAGAGCTTCATTCCCATAAGTCTAGTCTGCATCCATTAATTAAGTCTATCTCGACAATTATTCTGGTCCCCGAGTCCGCGAACTTCAATCTATCTGCTGGCAATCGTGCTCAAGAAAAAGACCAGGGCCGCTGTCAGAATTATGGTCGCTCCGGAGGGAACGTCCAGCATGTATGATATCAATAGGCCGATGGTGACAAAGACCGCGCCCAGGAATATGGAACCGGCCATGATGGCGGGCAAGCCCCTCATGTGCTGCCGGCTTATGGCTCCAGGAATGGTCAAGAGGGCTATGACCATGATTATGCCCACAATCTTGATCAATACTACGACGCTGAATGCCACCATTGTGAGGAGCAAGAGACGAAGCCCCTGCACAGGAAGGCCTATGGCCTCTCCGTAGATGGGGTCGAAACTCATTATGAGAAACTCTTTGTAGAGGAGGAAAACCAGTGCCAGGATGATCGCGGTGAGAATTGAGATCATTAGCACATCATTCCCGGTCACCGCCAGAATATTGCCGAACAAATAGCCGTAAAGGTCCCTGGCGTAGCCCTGGGAAAGCGTCAAGAGCATTACTCCCAGAGCCATGCCTGTGGCCATGAAGACGCCGATGGCAGTGTCCTCAGAGACGCGGGCCCGGTGGCTGATCACACCAATGCCTAAAGCTGTCAGGATCGCCGAGCCTATTCCGAAGACCAGTGGGTCAAAGCCAAGGAAGTAGCCCAGGCCAATGCCGCCAAAGGCAGCGTGGGCTATTCCATCGCTGATGAACACTATTTTATTTAATATTACATATATTCCAATTATGCCGCAGAGCACCGAGGCTGCCAGTCCTGCAGCAAGAGCGGTTCGCATGAAGTCATACTGGAAAAAATCTAATTGCAGATCAATCATGTTCCCTCAAGACCCTATGGGGAGTCCCATGCGCTATCATTTCCACCGGGCAGCCGTAAGCTTTCTCGATATCATCGTTGGTGATCTCCTTAGAGCCGTGGTAATAGAGCCTCTGGTTTAGGCAGGCTATCTTGCTGACATACTTGGAGATGGCTGTGACGTCGTGAGATACCATCACAATGGCAATTCCCAGATCATGATTCAGGTGGCTGAGCAGATCGTAGAACTCCGTCTGCTGAGCGGAATCAACTCCTGCCGTGGGCTCATCCAGCAGGAGCAACTCGGGATCGGAGACCAGCGAGCGGGCCACAAAGACCCTCTGCTGCTCTCCACCGGAGAGTGCGCCAATTTCGCGTTCGGCGCGGTCATCCATTCTTACGGCCTCCAGCGCACGGCGCGCGGCCTTGCGGTCTTCCGGCCCATAGCGGTGGAAGAGGCCAGTCCTGCTGTATCTTCCCATGAGCACCACATCCTGGACCTTGACCGGAAAACTCTGGTCGAACATGGTCTTCTGCGGCATGTAGCCCACGCGACCGCGGGCGGCCTCGGGGGTCAGTCCAAAGATTCTGATCTCGCCCCGGTCGGGTTTGATCAGGCCCAACATCACCTTCAGCAGCGTGGACTTCCCGCCGCCGTTGGGACCGATCAACCCCAGGAAGTCGGACGGCTCAAGCTCCAGGTTTATGTCCTCCAGGACGGCATGCTCTGCCCGGCAAACCCAGAGGCCTTTGATGGATACCGTCGTCATTTCAAACTCCTGGCGATCTCCTGTCCGGAATATTGCATGTTCTCCAGATAGTTTTGCCCCAATGGATCCAGGGCGACTACCCTTGCCTTTATCTCCTGAGCAATAACTTCTGCTGATTTAGGATTGTATTGCGGCTCTATAAATATAACCGTAATATTATTTCTTCTTGCCAAATCGATTATGCTGCCCAGGTACTTGGGCCCTGGCTCTTTCTCGTTCTCCAGGATGGGGACCTGATCGAGGTTATAGTCCCGGGCGAAATATGTCCAGGCAGGATGGTACACGATGAAGATTCGGCTCGCCTTGGCGGCAAAGGTCCGGTTCAGCTCTCCGTCCAGTGCCTTCAGCTTCAGCAAATAATCATCTCTGTTCTTCCGGTAGTAATCTCCATTTGCCGGGTCTACCTGTATCAGCGCGGCGCAGATGTTATTGACCTGAATGACCGCATTTCTCAGGGATATCCAGATGTGCGGGTCCGTCTCCCCGCCGCTTTCATTGACAAGCTTGACTCCCCGGGAAGAGTCCACTATCAACATCTCCTTATTGACCTGCAACACCTTATCCATCCAGAACTCGAGGCCTCCACCGTTCATGACATAGAGGTCCGCCAGTGCCACATCTTTCATCTGGGTGGGGGTGGGCTCATAAGTGTGGGGCTCGGCTCCCGGCGGGACCAGCACCGTCACATCGACCTTGTCGCCTCCTACTGCCATGATGAAGTCGCCCAGAGGTGCGATGGTTGTAGCCACATTGATCTTCCCGGAAGGCAATTCATTTTGCGAGATGCAACCACATAGCAGCGGCACGAGCAGCAGCAAAACCAGTATCACGATTTTATTTATATTTCCTCTCATGCTTTTGCACCTAATTTTCTGAGATTTTTGCCGATGTATTTGGAATGCGTTTTGCCGCCTTCTCTCCAGTAACCATACCAGTAAGGCCCGTGCGGACAGCCTTTGCAGTTCTTGCCGCAAGAGACCAGCTCCTGTCTGTAGGTGATGGAATCTATTGTCGTCACCTGCTGCACAACTCTTTCCAGGGGCAGTTCCTCTGACGAAAGTGGTTGGCCTCTTTTTGCGATGAGGTGCTCCACCAGATCTCTTATCTCGAAGAGCGTGGAAAGGTCCTGGCGCTCCAGTGCGCTGCGGATGGTTTTGGGAATCAATGATATATCTTATGTAATTGTGCTTATATGCTTATTGCTGGATTACATAAGAATTGGACAGTCTCGAAACTTTTCTTCGTGTCCGGGAATTATTAAGCATCTCCGAAAATGATATTTAATAAAGAGGCTTGCGGGCAGGTGGGGCTGCGGGCTGCACACGCGCGGGCCCGGCTGCGGGCGGGAGCGAGGGCGGTGGGTGAGCTCTGGATGAGGACAAATGGAAATGATAGAATCCTTCACTGGGATTTAGATATTAAGCGAAGGTTTTTCACGAAGATAGATTTCTCCAATAAACTATTTAGGGAGGGCCGAAGAACTCAAAGATGTTAGGGATGATAAGAGGCAAACGCTGGAATAATTCAAAGAGAAATGGTGCTGCCTTGGCGATCGCCGGGTGGCGGATGTGCGGTGAGCTACTTGCACCTGCTAATTCCACAAAGACTAAGCGGCATCTGTTATGAGACAAATGGCATCAAGAGCAACGGAGGTGGCAACTGATGAGTCAAGGTTATTCCAACGGCAATCAATTTGAAGCCCAGGGATTCTCACAGGTCCGTCCATTCTCCATACGCATCTTTTGCCCAGATGGAAATCCGGTAGGGTTACGCATAATATCCAAATCCAATTGGACCGGCTGCGGTTTAGTGTGTCCACGATCTATCCTGCCGGCTGTGAAAAAGAGCCGAAAAGAGTTCTCTCAGCCTGGTGTTTATGTCCTCGTAGGCCTCCAGAAAATGGTGAGCTGCCAAAAATATACGTGGGAGAGGGGGATCCACTTGGACCAAGATTGGAGCAGCATTATGCAAACAAGGAATTTTGGACCTGGGCCATCTTCTTTGTTTCCACTGATAGCAGCCTAAATAAAGCTCATGTCCAGCATTTAGAAGCCAGATTGTTGGACATGGCCAGGCAGGCAAAGAGAGCTACCTTGGATAACATGAATGCTCCTCAAAAACCTGCTTTGTCTGAAGCGGAGACGGCTGACGCCGAGAGCTTCCTGGCAGATATGTTGAGCACATTTCCACTCCTGGGCCTAACAGTCTTTGAGAAAACGGTGGTCGCAAAGAGCAGCTTCAGGCACGAATTCAAGATCGAGGCAAAAGGGATATTTGCACGAGGTTATGAGACCCCAGATGGCTTCACAGTCCTTCAAGGTTCTACGGCAGTTTGTGACGAGGTTCCCTCAATTCATCACTACCTATCCGATCTCAGAAAAGATCTCCAATCACAAAGCGTGATGGTTTCCCGAGGGGATCATTTGGAGTTCGCTCAGGATTATCTCTTCAACTCTCCTTCAACAGCTGCGGGAGTTGTTCAAGGCAGATCTGCTAATGGGCGCATAGACTGGAAGGACAATTACGGCAAGACTCTAAAAGAATTCCAGGAAGAAAAAATGGGACATCAGTCGGGTGACTGACACATCACCCCATCACTTCTCCTCGCCCATCTCCACCCCGTTATCATCCCCGGCTCGATTCCCCTAGAGAGCCCGCATACATGATGCACCCCCGCCTCAGCGCAGAGCAGCCCCCAGGCCACGCCCGCCCACGCGTCCACCGCCCGCATGCGCGCGCCCGAGTGCCCGTAGGCCGCCCAGATCTCCTGCTCCAGCACGTAGTATCCGAAGTTGAGCAGAGAGTTGATGTGATCTTTAGCCGCTGGGTAGTCCCGACCAGGGAACTTCCACTCATCCGGGATCGACATAACCCACGTCCTCCAACAGATCTCGCCATTTCCCTCCAAGATCAGGATCTACTCCACTCCGCAAGCAGGAATTAGCACCTCCGGCTCGTCCTTGCGGATGATGCGAAACTGCTCGCTCGATTTGCCGAGGAAATCATCTTAAAGGCAGGCGTCGTATAGATCATCATGAACTGGCATGAGCGCATTGTTGCCGACCCGGAGGTACTCGCAGGAAAGCCGGTCATAAGAGGCACCCGTATGGCTGTGGAGTTTGTTCTCGATCTTTTGGCAAATGGGTGGTCTGAAGGGGAGGTACTGAAAAATTATCCCAGATTAACTCCGAAAGACATTCAAGCGTGTATCGGTTATGCCAACGCCCTGCTAAAATCGGAGAGAGTGTATCCGATCAAAGTCTTGCAGGAAGGCATCTGATGCGGCTGGTGGCAGACGAGAATGTACCTATGAAAGCGGTCCTTTTGCTTCGGGAAAAAGGACATGACGTCCTATCGATTTCGGAGTCTCTGCCCCAGACCGCTGATGAGGATATCTTGAAGACGGCAGAAAGGGACGGTCGCATAATCCTCAGCTTCGACAAGGATTTTGGAGAATTGGCTTTTTGTTCAGAACTTCCCATATCCTGCGGAATAATCCTTTTGCGAATACCATTGCTATCTGTCGATTATATTACGACGATTATCGTTGACGCGGTTCAATCAAGGTCTGATTGGGCGGGGCACTTTGCCGTAGTGGAACCGGGGCGGATTCGCATGAGGGAGCTTTAGGGCTAAATGTTCTGCTTCTCGCCCCTTCCACTTTTTCGCGAATGACCTGAGGAGCGAGGACTGGTTCTTCATCGGGATGGACTTTACGATTTTTTTTTGTATTTGAACTAATCGAAAATTCCGATAGGTTGGTTTCAGCTCTCAGTTCCCTTTTCATCGGGATGGGGCTTGCAATATTCATTTTAAGATAAAATAATCGCAAATTTTTAAAAAAGAAACGACGAAAAAATTC
>Ga0209226_10000940_pt1 | contig 14240 bp, 12 predicted proteins | sample BarGraNGADG00212_2_FD_184497 | JGI IMG/M metagenome (GOLD analysis project Ga0209226, IMG submission 184497) | Arctic peat soil microbial communities from Barrow, Alaska, USA - Barrow Graham LP Ref core NGADG0011-212 (SPAdes) (version 2) | ecosystem: Environmental > Terrestrial > Soil >...
ACCTGCAGTTCTACTTTTTGGGCGTTCAATGGATCGAGGACTTCATGATCGGCAGTGTAGGATACTACCGGGTGGAGGACGGGCAGCAGACGATGGACACCGATCTCTGCTTCTCCAGAGATGGCCGCGAGTGGCAGAGGCCCATACGCGGAGGATGGATACCGCGCTCAACCAACGACCCGGGCAGCATCGACATCGCGGGCATCTACGCATGGAACCGATGGCTCGATGTCGGCGACAAGTGGATGACCCTATACACCGCCACCCCTAAGCCGCACAACACCAGGGTATTCGAGACTTCAATCATGGGAGCGACGTTCGCCGTCAACAGATTCGTGGGTCTGGCCGCGGGCTCAACCCCGGGAGGCTTCATGACGGAGCCGTTCTTCCCCTCCCAAGCCGACATCGTTCTCGACGCGAACGTTCGCGGGTGGCTTCGCGCGGAGCTCTGCGACGGGTTTGGAGGGAAGCTCCCCGGCTTCCATCTCATGGACTCAGTGCCGGTGCGCGGCGATTCCGGGTCCCATGTTCTGCGATGGAAGAGCGCCGCCGCCGCCGATCATCGCTTTGAGTGCGTGCGACTGAGGTTCGAGTTCGCCGATGCCGAGGTCTACAGCGTGGCTTTCTGAGCGCGCTTCGCCAACGTTCGTTGAACGGAGATAATCCAATGGAGTTCACCAATCTTATCGCGGCCAGATATAGCGTGAGAGCCTACAAGCCCGAGCCTGTCGAGGACGACAAGCTTCGCGCGGTGCTCGACGCCGCGCGACTTGCGCCCACGGCCTGCAACAGGCAGCCGATCCGATTCGTTGTCATCCACACGGCTGGCAGGCAGCAAGAGCTGAAGCGGGTCTACGGGGCGGAGTGGTTCACCGCGGCCCCGATCGTGATCTGTGTCTGCGCGCTGCCCTCGGAAGCATGGGTGCGAAAGCTCGATTCAAAAAACCACTGCGAGATAGACGCCGCCATCGCGATGGACCACCTTATTCTCGCGGCGACCGATGCCGGACTCGGCACGTGCTGGATATGCGCGTTTGACCCTATCGCCGCGCGCGAGGTGCTCGGGCTGCCGGATGGGGTCGAGCCGATCGCGTTCACGCCTCTCGGATATGCAGCAGATTCGCCGTCCGAAAAGAAGCGCAAGCCGATGGAAGAACTGGTCATTTACGAGAGGTGGTAGGGAACAACTTCGAGCGGATGAGCTTCCATGCGGCCAGGCGGTAGGTCAGTGCAGTCGAGAGGCAGCCGAGGCCATATTTGACGCTTCTGCGGAAGTTGATGGACGAAGCCTCGGCGAAGTACTTGGCGGGACAACTCACTTCCCCAATCGTGAATTTGAACCAGATAATCTGCGCCAGCATCTGGTTATCGAAGACGAAATCGTCCGAGTTCGCATCGAGCGGCAGCTTCTCGAGGATTTCGCGGGAAAACGCGCGGTAGCCGGTGTGATACTCTGATAGCTTGGCGCCCATCAGCACGTTTTCGGTGAGCGTGAGGAAACGATTGGCGACGTATCTCCACGCCGGCATCCCCTCGGTTAGCGCGCGACCTCCCAGAATCCTCGATCCTATAACGCAGTGGTAGAGGCCATGGCCGACAAGGCTGGCCATCGCCGGCAGCAGCTTGGGCGTGTATTGATAGTCCGGGTGGACCATAACCACGACATCCGCGCCCTGTTCGAGGGCGAGCTTATAGCAAGTCTTCTGGTTCGCGCCGTAGCCCATGTTCGCCGGATGGCGGTGGGCTATGGTATTCGGCAGCGTCTGGGCGATCGCCAGGGTCTCATCGTGGCTGGCATCGTCCACCACGATCACAAGGTCAACCACCCCCTGCTCCATCACCTCGTCGTAGGTCTTGCGCAGGGTCCCAGCCGCGTTATACGCCGGCATAACAACGACAACTTTCTTGTCGGAAAACATGGAGCTTACCTCGCCTGTCCGGGCGCAGGTTCTCGGTCATCTAGTCATTCCTGGGCACGCGCAAATGGCAGGGCAACCCCCGCTGTGTTGATTATACCACGGGTCGATACAATCAGTGATCGTCTAGATTGGAGCAGCAGTCGAGGCGGAGTCACGAGTGAGGAGTCCTGAGTGCTTGCTCAAAGGGGCCGACGCGTGGATCGGCCCCCGGATTCGCCGTGGAGTTAAGCATCGGCCACGAACTGGGCCACCATATCCCCAACCTCGGTGGTCGAGTAGCCCATCTTGCCCGCGCTCATGCTCTTGAGCTTGCTGCCGGTGGCATAGGCAATGGCCTTGTCCACCAGATCGGCAGCCTTGGTCTCGCCGAGAGTGTCGAGCAGCATCTGCAGCGCGCCGATTGCGGCAAGCGGATTGATCACGTTCATGCCGGTATACTTCGGCGCGGAGCCACCGATGGGCTCGAACATCGAGACACCGTTCGGGTTGATGTTCCCGCCCGCGGCTATGCCCATGCCGCCCTGAGTCATCGCACCGAGGTCGGTGATAATATCGCCGAATATGTTGTCCGTGACGATAACATCGAACCACTCCGGGTTCTTGACCATCCACATAGTGGTCGCGTCAACGTGCGCGTAGTCCGGCTTGATGTCCGGGTACTCTTTCGCGACCTCGTAGAAGGCCCTCTCCCAAAGGTCCCAAGCGAACGTAAGAACGTTGGTCTTCCCGCACAACGTGAGCTTCTTGTCGCGGTTGCGCTTGCGGCAGAACTCGAACGCGTAGCGGATGCAGCGCTCGACGCCCTTGCGGGTGTTGATCGACTCCTGCACCGCTACCTCGTCAGGCGTACCCTTCTTAAGCACTCCGCCCGCGCCGACATAAAGCCCCTCGGTATTCTCGCGGACCACGACGTAGTCGATGTCCTCCGGGCCTTTGTCCTTGAGCGGAGTCTCGACGCCCGGATAGAGCTTCACCGGGCGAAGGTTGATATACTGATCGAGGCCGAATCGCAGCCCCAACAAAATGCCCTTCTCGAGTATGCCCGGCTTCACGTCAGGATGACCTATCGCGCCGAGGTAGATGGCGTCGTATTTCTTCATCTCCTCGATCGCGGACTCGGGCAGAATCTCTCCTGTTCGCAGGTATCGGTCGCCGCCGAAGTCGTAATCCACCGTCTCGTATTTGAACCCGGTCTTTTGGCTTGCCGCCTCCAGTACCTTGAGTCCCTCCTTGACGACTTCCGGACCAGTTCCGTCGCCGCCGATAACCGCTATCTTGTGCATGGTTGTCTGTCTCCTCCTGAGGTATTCCACACTGATATGTAGCTATGTGCCACGTTGATTGTTCGAGCCTGCGTGAGACTTATCCTCCTTGGCCAGGACTACGTAATAGCTCATGGTTCGCGAGGGCATTGTCATTCTGACCATGGCGAAAACTCACGGACACCGGCGCCTTACTCATCATTTCTTAGCTGCTAGTGGAGGGATTCAAGAGGTGGGTGGAGAAAGAAATGTGTAGCAAGCATGCACATAGTTGATTTGGAGAGAGGCGCATTGGCAAAAACTGCTCTACTCATTGAGATGATCAACCTGCTCCGGGGACGACCGGGAATCGCCGTAGATGAGCTCGCGTCAAGCCTGGGCAGGTCCGAGCGGACCATATATCGCTGGCTCAACGAGCTCTCGGAGGATATCGGCGCCGAGGTCTACTTCACGGCAGGCGGTTACTATCTGGCCGAAGAGACAGCATCAGGCATGCTCCGGCTCACCCCCGAGGAGCTTCTGGCCCTGCGGATCGGGCTTAAATCCCTTCCGTTCGCTGAAGGATCGCCTCTGCGCGACCCGGCAGAGTCCGCATGGCTCAAGATCAGAGACGCGTCGCCGAGCAAGGACCTGCAGACCGCGCGGGAACTGTCGGACAGCTACGCCGTCCACGTGACAGCGCCGAAAGGATTCACCAAACCCGGTATCCCCAAGGTCATCGAGAACGCCATTTCCCATCGCCACCGTCTGAAAATCACCTACAGGTCCCAGAAGAGCAATCAGGTCAAGGACTACACCGTTGACCCCTACGCGCTGGTCTTCCGGCGGCACAGTTGGTATCTGCTCGCCCACTGCCAGGAGCACAATCGGGTCGTGCAGTTCAAGCTGGTGAGGTTCCGCGAAGCCACCGATACGGGGGTCGAGTTCGAGTTGCCCGCCGATTTCTCCATCGAAGACTACTTTGCGTTGAGCTGGGAGGCCTGGGCAGGTGGAGAGCCGACCGATGTGCGCGTAAGGTTCAGCCCGAAAGTGGCCGTTATGGTCGCGGAGACCCGCCGGCATCCCACACAAAAAGTCCATCCCCAGATCGACGGCGGGATCATATTTGAGGCAACCGTAGCGGGCATCGAGGAGATCGCGATCTGGATAATGGGGTTCGGCAAAGAGGCCGAAGTGCTGGCCCCGGTGGAGTTGAGGGACTGCGTGCGCGATCACGCGCTGACTATGGCGGAGATCTACTCGGAGCGCGACGAAGAGCCCTATGCCTCGGTGGAGATCAGCTCCATCTTGCGGGATACCGCCCGCCAGTAGGGGCGAAGCATTTGCATATCAGTCTGATGACTTCCAAAAGCCTGTGCGCAAATGCTTCGCCCCTACTCTCGCGCATCGCCTCCCCCGCGCGCGATTCTGCTATAATAGTTCGCGGAAACAATGTCCCAAGGAGCAAGCATTGAGTGAGACATTCGCGGCCGCGATTATGGCGGCGGGCAAAAGCACGAGAATGAAGTCGGCGCTGCCGAAGGCCGCTCACGCGATCTGCGGCAAGCCCATGACGCGCCACGTCATCGACGCCTGCCTCGAAGCCGGAGTCGAGAGCATCGTGGTCATCATCGGTTACGAGGCCGATAAGGTTCGCGCGGCGCTCGGCGAGGATGTTACTTACGCCTATCAGACCGAACAGTTGGGAACCGGGCATGCGGTCATGCAAGCGATGCCGAACGTTGGGACCGATGCAGCCGCCGTGCTCGTGCTGCCCGGAGATACGCCGCTCATCACGGCGGAGGCGATTAGACAACTGATGGATACGCACGTTTCCGAACGCAGCGCCGCCACGCTGCTGACCGCGGCGCTTGAGGATGCTTCGCACTACGGTCGGGTCGTGCGCCACTCCAACGGCTCCGTGCTGCACATCTGCGAATCCAAGGACGCGGACCAGGCCACGCTCGCGATCCGCGAGATCAACACATCGATCTACTGCTTCGACAGGCAATTGCTCGCAGAGAAGCTGGCGCTGCTTAGAACCGACAACGCCCAGGGCGAGTATTACTTGACGGACGTTATCGGCCTGCTTAATGAGGCCGGGAAGCGCGTGGGGGCGGTAGTCGCGAGCAACGCGGCCGATGCTTTGGGAATCAACAATCGGGTGGAGCTTGCACAAGCGGCCGCGATCATGAGGCGGCGAATACTGGAACGGCTGATGCTCGCGGGGGTGACGATAGTCGATCCGGCGACGACATACGTGGACTGCGACGTGGAGATCGGGCCGGATACGGTCGTGCACCCATGCACGATTATCCAGCGCGGCACCCGCATCGGCGCGAACTGCGACATAGGCCCATTCGCGAGGCTGCGCGGCGTGACAATACCGGACAATCCGCCGATGGATGAGATTACAGGTTGAAGTCCCTTCTAACTTCTAACCTCTAACCTCTAACTTCTAGACCGGGAGGTTTGGCGATGGATGATCTAAAGCTGTTTTCAGGCACGGCGAACCCGGAGCTTTCGCGCAGGATCGCGGAGAAGCTCGGCGTCGAGGTCGGCGATATGACGATCACGCGGTTCTCCGACGGCGAGGTCCACGCGCAGGTGAACCAGAGCGCGCGCGGCGACGACGTGTTCATCGTGCAGAGCTGCCCCGTGCCGGTCAACGAGAACCTGATGGAGCTTCTGATCATCATCGATACGTTTCGGCGGGCGTCGGTGCGGCGGCTGACTGTAGTTATGCCGTATTTCTGCTACGCGCGCCAGGATAAGAAAGTCAAGCCGCGGGAGCCGGTGACGGCGAAACTGGTGGCCAATCTCCTAACCACCGCCGGAGCCAACCGTGTCCTGGCGATGGACCTGCATGCGGAGCAGATCGTGGGCTTCTTCGACATCCCGGTGGATCACCTATATGCCGGGCCTATCATCGCGGATTACATCAAGGATAATATCCCGACTGCCAACGCCGTGGTGGTGTCGCCCGACGTGGGCGGGGTAACGCGGGTGAGGGCGCTCGCGGAGGTGCTGGGGACTCCAATCGCGATTATCGTAAAGCGAAGGCCGGAGCCCAACTTCGCGGAGGTCACGGAGATTATCGGAGACGTGAATGGCAAGACGGCGATACTGTTCGACGACATGATCGATACCGGCGGGTCGATCATCCATGGGGCTGAGGCGCTGCTGAAGCGCGGCGCGGCGGAGGTCTATGCCGCCTGCTCGCACGGGGTGCTCTCCGGCGGGGCACCCGAGCATCTGGCCGCATCGCCGATCAAGAAGGTCATCATCACGGATACGATCCCGCTGCCGCCCCAGGACACGGGATCCAAGATAGTGAGCGTATCGGTCGCGGGCCTGCTCGCGGACGCGATCCGCCGCATTCACTCCGAATCCAGCGTCAGCGAGATATTCAGCAAAGTCTGGAAGGCCCGATCGTGAGAATGATAGTCGGCTTGGGCAATCCCGGCAGAGCATACGCGCACACCCGGCACAACGTCGGGTTCGATATATTGGACATCTTCGCTAAGCGGCGGAATGTGCGAATCCTGGGCCGCCAGGGCCGCGCGCTGACAGGCAGCTTCGAACTTTGCGGCGAGCAGATCCTGCTCGTGAAGCCGCAGACGTTCATGAACGACAGCGGGCAGGCGATCGGCGAGCTTGCGCGCAGGCACAAGCTGAGCCCGGATGACGTGCTTGTCATATACGACGACCTCGACCTGCCGCTGGGCAAGATTCGCGTGAGAATGCGCGGCTCTTCGGGGGGGCACAAGGGCATGAAGTCGATCATCGCGCACCTGCACTCCGAGGACTTCCTTCGGATCCGAATCGGCATTGGCCGCGGCGGCGACGCCATCGACCACGTCCTCTCGCGGTTCAACAGAAAGGACCGCGCGACAATAGATGTGACCCTGCAGCAGGCCGCCGACGCGCTGGATATGATTCTCGAAGAGGGTATCGACGCAGCGATGAACAGGTTCAATAAGTCAGAGGAATAGGCGGGCTTGACGATCGGTGACTGCTCCAGCGAAGAAACAAGGCGTGCGAGCACGAGTGATCGTGCTCTCTGTTCCTCTGATCGTTGCCAATGCCTTCTGGCTGTTCGCCAATTGGGGCACATCCGGCTACGATTCGAGCCAGAGCTTCGCGACCATCATCTCTCTCTTCTACACCGTCATTTTCTGTATGGTCGTCCTGCTGGCGATCAACTCGCTGCTGCGCAGGTACTGCCCCCGATTGGCCTTCACCAGTTCCGAACTCATCGTTCTCTACGTCCTGCTGACTATCGGCAGCGCAATGGCCGGTCACGATTCCACTCAGATCCTCTGGCCGATGATCGCGTTTCCCGCGTGGTTTGCCTCGCCGGCCAACAAATGGGGTCTGTTCCAGCCCTATATGCCCCGTGCTCTAACAGTGCAGGACAAGGTGCTGCTCAAGGACTACTTCGTCGGCAACTCGACCCTCTACACGTGGGAGCACATATCGATCTGGCTCGTGCCGGTGTTCCTCTGGACCTTGATCATCGTCACGATCACCCTGACGATGCTCTGCATTCTGGCGCTGCTTGCCGATCGCTGGACCCGGCAGGAGAAGCTTGCCTACCCCAACATCCAACTGCCCGTTGCCATGCTGGAGGAGGGCGGAGCGCTGTTCAAGAACCGCCTGATGTGGATCGGGCTCGCCATCGCGGCGGGAATGAACCTGATGAACGGCCTCCACCTGCTCTACCCCAGCCTGCCGGGTTCCGGTGGAGCATTTCTTGATCTGAGCACGCTGATCGGAACGCGGCCATGGTCGGCTATCGGCTACACTCCGGTCGCGGTGTTTCCGTTCGCGGTGGGAATGTCGTTCTTCATACCGCTGGACTTGTCGTTCTCGATATGGTTCTTCTACGTGGTCACAAAGCTGAGCCGCGTGGCAGGCGATGTTATGGGCTTATCCGCCAATCCGAGATTCCCCTACCCGATCGAGCAGTCCGCGGGGGCGTGGATCGGGTTGGTGATCGTGGCGCTCTGGGCAAGCAGGTTCGCGTTGAAGGAGCAGTTCCGGCGCGCGCTTGACGGCGAGAAGCCGACACAGTCGGATGTGCTGGCGCCTCGAACGGCCGTGATGGGTCTTGTGGCGGGCTCTCTGCTGCTCATGACATTGGCGCGCATGGTGGGAATCCCGCCGCTGCTTAGCGCGATCTACCTGGCCCTGGTCTTCGCTATAGGCATAGGCATCGCTCGAATCAGGGCTGAGCTTGGCCCTCCCTCCCACGACTTTCTCAGCGATCCGGTGTTGATGATGACCACGGTCGCCGGGTCCTCGACAATCGGAATGCCCATGCTGACGGTTTTCATGCTCGCGAACTCGCTCAACAGGGCGTATCGCGCGCACCCGATGCCCAGCATGCTCGAGGGCTTTGTGATGTTCATGCGCAGGGACCTGTCCGCGCGGAGGCTGCTGTTCGGGATCGTGCTGGCGATCGTCGTAGGCACCATCTCTTCGGCTTGGGCGCACTACTACTTCTGCTACAAATACGGCGCGGCGGTCTACGGCGAGCAGGCTCAGTGCTGGTGGTTCTATGACAGGCTCGCGGGCTGGGGCAATAACCCCGCCCGTCCGGATCTAGCCGGCATCGGAGCCATGGTCACCGGCGGGACCGTCACTTTCCTGCTGATGGCATTGAGGCTGCGTTATCCGTGGTGCCCGCTGCACCCGGCGGGCTATGCGCTGTCGCTGAGCCCCTGGAACGCCACCTGGTATGCCACATCCGTCCTCGTGGCATGGCTCATTAAGCTCATCATTATGCGATACGGAGGGCTCCGGTTATATCGTATAGCGCTGCCATTCTTCATGGGACTCGTCCTTGGAGACCTGCTGATGGGTGCGGTCTGGAGCCTGCTTGGGATTGCGCTGAAGATGCATATGTTCAGATTCCTGCTGTAGATGCCCCAGTGGCCTTCCGCCGGAGGAAGGCATCGGTGCCGTGACGAAGGTCTACAACCAGTCGGAGGGGAGCGAGGGCCAGCGCAAGTGGCGGCTCTGCTCATCTTGACGTGCGAGTTTATACGATATAACCGATAGATTAGTCGGATATACCCTACAACAACGTTGGACACAGGCTATCGACACAATGACGTAGTCACCGGATCGATCGCGCCGAGGAGTGAGCAACTAACATGGCTATCGAACAATCAGAGTACAACACCCTTTCCTATCTCGACCGTCTCTACTATCAGACCAAGCCTTCCCTGCCCTTCGAGGCGCGAACAGTCGAGGACTGGCGCAAGTGGCGGCGGGCGCTTAGGACCCGGCTCAAGGCTCTGTTGGGCGGATTCCCTGAGCGCGGCCCTCTCAACACCCGTACGGTCGAGAAGATTGACTGCGGCGACTATTGGCGCGAAAAAGTGATCTTCGACGCCGAACCCGGCACGAGCATCCCCGCCTATTTCCTGCTTCCTAAGGACGCGAACGGGCCAATACCCGGTGTGCTCGCTCTGCACGGACACGGCAACGGCAAGGACGACGTAATGGGCCTCGACCACGGCTCCGAGGAGCGGCGCAAGTGGATCGCCGATGTCAACTACGCCTACGCGGTCGAGATGGTGCGAGAGGGCTACGCCGTCCTCGCGCCCGATCTGCGATGCTTCGGCGAACGCTCCAATGCGGGGGACTGTCTCAAAGCCTGCATCAATGCGATGATGCTCGGCAAGAATGTGATCGCGCTTCGGGTCTCCGACACCATGCAGTGCGTGGACTACATGCGCGGCCGGCCAGAGGTGATCGGGAATCGCATCGCCTGCCTGGGGATCTCCGGCGGGGGCTTGGCGACGCTTTACTCGGCCATATTCGAGCCCCGGATCAAGGTCGCGGTCATTAGCGGCTACTTCTGCCGCTTCAAGGAATCCGTTTTCGATCAGGCCCATTGCATGTGCAACTACATCCCCGGCATCCTGCAATACGCCGAGCTTCCCGACCTCACAGCCCTCATCGCTCCAATGCCGCTTCTTATTCAGAACGGGGAGCAAGACCCCATCTTCCCCATCGAAGCAGTGCGACGGGAGTTTCCCAAAGTCCAGGCCGCATACGAGGCAGCTGGCGCGGCGGACAAAGTAGCGATTGACATTATCCCCTGCGGCCACGCCTGGCGCGGGGAGAAACCCAAGGAGTGGCTGAAGAAATGGTTATAAAGATGCTCAAGAAGGCATACGTGCTGGCAATTGCGCTCGCGGCGCTGGTTGCCGGGTGCGGAGGTGGCGGAGGCAATCACTCCGCGCTGCTCGCCGGGCGCTACACTGTTGCCGAGCTATCCGCGCCGAATGGCAGCAGCAGCGTCTCCGCACGAATGATCGACAACCAGGGCAGGATAGTGGGATGTATCCAGGACCCTGTTACATCGATGGCTGGGGATACGTGCGTGTGGCAGCCGGGCCACGTGGTCCCCGATGTGCTCCATGGGGACAGTCTGCCCTCCGGCATCAACAACAATGGGCAGGGAGTCTGCTTTGATGGCGGGCCGGGTTTGGTGCTCAACCTGCTTGACGGCTCGACGACGCAACTGCCGGACATCGCTGGCGGAGGCGGGGAGCCCTGGCCCGAGGCCATCAATGATCGGGGCGTTTGCGTGGGCTCATGCCTGGTTTCGCAGGCCGGCAGCAGCTCGATGCAGTATCAAGCGGTGGTGTGGGACGAGCACGGAGATGCCACGGCTTTGGAGACGCCCGATGGCTGCATAGGCTCCTCGGCGGAGGACATCAACAACTCCGGCCTGATCGTGGGCGAGGTGACGACCTCAGACGGCGTGATGCACGCCGCGATCTGGAGCGCGGATGGCCATCTGCAAAAGGTGATCACAGAACCGCCAGGTTTTCACTGGTCGGAAGCAACGCACGTCAACGATGCGGGCGAAGTACTCGTGGATTTCGATTTCAATAGCACTTCCGGTCACTTCACCTATCCGGGCGCCGCTGTCTACGGTCCGGATGGCAGCTTCCGTCTTCTGGCCCGCCCCGGGAATCGCGAGTTGTATACAGCTGACTTGAACGTGCACGGGCAGGTGGCTGGCATACTTGATGGCGGCAGCGCGGTTGTTTGGAACCCCGATGGGAGCGTTGAGCAGTTTCCTTCACCCCACGTGGGGCTGTTCTGCGGTGCGACCGGCATCAACGATAACGGTGTTGTCGTCGGCGCCTACGGGCCCGATGCCAAAAACTGCCATCACGCCGTCGTCTGGACGCCGATCCATTAGGAGTCGGGCACACATCGTGAATGATCGACAACGCTACCTGGAGACAATGCTCTTCGGCAAACCCGACAAAGTGCCATTCTCGCCCGGCGGGCCGAGGGAATCCACTCTGAAAAGATGGCGCAGCGAAGGACTGCCTGAGGGGGTCGATTGGCACGCCTATATGCGCCAGCAGATCGGCATTGAGCCGGCATCGCCCGGAGGGCCGGGGGTGTGGATCAAGCACACCATGATCCCGGAGTTCGAGGAGAAGCTGATCGAGGAGCGCGAGGACTCGCTCGTCGTCCAGGACTGGAAGGGCAATGTCTGCGAGATCTCGAAGCGGTTCGATGTCACCTATCTGCGCTTCGCCAAGGACTTCGTCACGCGCAAGTGGATCAAGTGCCCGGTCGAGAACTGGGGCGACTGGGAACAGATGAAGCTCCGCTACGACGCGGATGATCCCAGCTGCGACCACGGCGTCCCGCCCGATGTCGGCTGGAACGAGTTTGTTGATTATTGCGATCTGTTGGCGCGGGTTACCGGTTGGAAGGTTTGAAGGTTAGAAGGTTGAAAGGTTGGGAGATACATTGTTCGATAAACTGCCGATTGCGTTAGACATTACGAACCTTGAGCCGAACGTGACCAGGGAGATGGTTGCGAACGGGCGGAAACTCGTCGAGGCCGCAGACAAGGATTTGCGTTCGGGAACCTGCCAGGGCGCGGACTTCACCGGCTGGCTGAAGCCTCCCCTTGTTGGGGATGACGAGCTTTCCAGGCTGAAGGCCTGCGCGAAGCGGCTTCGGGATGAGACCGACGTTTTGCTGGTGATCGGCATCGGCGGATCGTATCTCGGCGCGCGCGCAGTTATCGAGGCGCTGGCCGATGACCCGGGCAAAGTGGTCTACGCGGGCCAGAACATCTCGTCGCACTACATAAAGCGCCTGCGCGAGCAGCTTGCGGGAAAGCGCGTCGCGATCAACGTGATCTCCAAGTCGGGCCGAACCACCGAGCCCGCGCTCGCGTTCCGGGTCTTGAAGGACCTCGTGGGAGACGCAGCCAAGAGCCGCATAGTCGCCACCACGGATGAGAAGAAGGGCGCGCTTCTGCAGCTTGCGCAAAAAGAGGGCTACGAACGGTTCGTGATCCCGGAGGACATCGGCGGACGTTATTCGGTAATGTCGGCTGTCGGATTGCTGCCGATTGCGTACGCTGGAATTGACATCGACGCGCTGATCTCCGGCGCGACCGCCTGCGCCGAGCAGTGCAAGAACCCCGACCCCGAGAAGAACCCAGCCTATTTCTATGCAATCGCGCGGGGGATTCTCTATGCGCAGGGGTTTTCCATAGAGCTTCTCGCATCATTCGAGCCGAGGCTGCACTATATCGCCGAATGGTGGAAGCAGCTCTACGGCGAAAGCGAGGGTAAAGACGGCAAAGGGCTCTTCCCTGCCTCGGTGGACTTCACGACCGACCTGCACTCGATGGGTCAGTATATCCAGCAGGGCCGGCGCATCCTCGCGGAAACGTTTCTGATGATCGAAGGCGGCGAGGAGCCGGTCGCTATCCCCAGATGGGAGGACGACTCCGACGAACTCAACTACCTCGCCGGCGGCGAGTTTGACGAGGTAAGCAAGGTAAACCAAAAGGCCTACGAAGCCACCGCTACAGCGCACCACGAGGGCGGCGTGCCGAACATGACTATCACGCTCAAGCAGATCGACGCACACTCCCTGGGCGCGCTGCTTTACTTCTTCGAGATCGCTTGCGCGGTGAGCGGCATTATGCTAGGGGTAAACCCTTTTGACCAGCCCGGCGTGGAGGCCTACAAGAAGATCATGTTCAGACTGTTGGGCAAACCGGGCTTTGCGGATGCCGAATGCGCTGAGACTACGCCGGACTACGTGACGTTCTGAAACAGGGCTGTATTTTCCTAATGACGTGGTACTCACCCACCCTGAGTTCTTACGTCACCCATCGGCTGCTAGTATCTTCCGTGGGTTTCGACCATTTCCCGCATGATCTCCACGCGCTGGGCAACGGCCCCCGGAGGAACCTGATCCCCCGCGCCGGCAATCAGCCTTGGACTGCGCTTGCGCAGATCAAGCCACTGCATCACCGAGTCTGCGAATGCGGCTTCGGACGAACCGGGCAGCCACAACCCCGGCGGCACCCCGCCCGATAGGATGAACCCTGGCCCACTCTCGTCCCTGCACTGAGTGGCAGTGAGATCGTTGGCCGAACCCGGAGTAACGGCGTCCGCGCAGTCCGCTCCAGTCTCGGAAACCATGCGCAACGCCCCCCGCAGCTTTCCATCGACGTGCATCGCCACGAACTTCCCTGCCGCGTGCAGGCGTTTGATGGCCTCCGCATAATACGGACGCGACCAACGATTGAAGAACGAGGGCGGCTGCACATCGCTTGAGATATTGTCGCCCATCACGACAATCTCGGCCGGAGACTGGGCCACCAGGTCAATAAGCCCGAGGTTGTTTGCGTCAATCTCATCCACCACTTGCCGCAGAACACTCGTGTGATCATACGACGCGTAGATAGTATTCTCGATCCCCATCCAGTAGTTTAGCAGATGCCCGATAGCACTGTAGCCCAGCGGCATATACACTACCCCGCAATCGCCCACGGCCTCCACCCACGCCAGATACCTGTCCCACAGAGGCTTGTAGCTGCGTCTGGTCAGCGCATATGCGAGTATCCGCAAATCCTCGACCGACTTGGCAGGCCAGTCCACTATGCCCCACGAGTAGGACCTCTCCTGCCATTCTCGAACGCGCTCCAAACTGCCCAGCGGCGTCGAATAGCGCCAGACTATCGACTGCCTGCCGTTCTCGTTCTTTTTGCTCACCCGCAGAGATC
>Ga0209226_10000941_pt1 | contig 14239 bp, 15 predicted proteins | sample BarGraNGADG00212_2_FD_184497 | JGI IMG/M metagenome (GOLD analysis project Ga0209226, IMG submission 184497) | Arctic peat soil microbial communities from Barrow, Alaska, USA - Barrow Graham LP Ref core NGADG0011-212 (SPAdes) (version 2) | ecosystem: Environmental > Terrestrial > Soil >...
AAAAAAGACAGGCGCGATTATCGTGATGTCGCATATCGGTAACTGGGAACTGGCGGCGGAAATGCTCAGCCGCAAAGGCCTGCCCATTATGCTTTATCTGGGAGCCAAACACAAAGAACAGGTTGAGAAAATACAGAAGGAAAAACTGGCCCAAAGCGGAATTAGAATAGTAGCCACATCGGAGAAAGAAAGTTCTCCTTTTGCCCTGCTGGAAGGGATCAATTTCTTGCGCAAAGGCGGGATTGTTTCCATGACTGGAGACCGTCTATGGGGGGATCAGCGATCAGTTAAAGTTAATTTCCTTGGACATGAGGTGCAACTTCCCGATACGCCTCATTTGTTTGCCTTAATGTCGGGCGCGCCGCTGATGACTTTTTTTGTTAACCAGAAAGCTCCCGGTAAATATCATATTGCCGTATCCCGGGGGCGGCAGGTTATAGCTGCATCCCGGCAGGACCGGGCAAATGCAGTACTGGCATCGGCGCAGGCTTATGCCGGTGAATTGGAACAAATGGCCCGCCGGCATCCTTTCGAATGGAATCATTTTGAACCATTCTTAGGTGAAAAGATTGATCCTTCACTATGAAACATAGTTAGTGCAGAGGATTATCCGTAAAATATTTATCGCCAATGTGTTTTGGCTTCGAGTTGACTCACTCTTGTTATGCATGGCTCCCTGTCAACAATCGACAGGGTTAAATAAATTGAGGATTACCACTATTTATGGTGGTCTAACTACTGACCAATCAGAAAGACCGGTCAGTAGTTAGCGATAATGATCTATTCAAATTTATTGTAGCTCGTTTTTCATTCGATCAAATTCTTCTTTTGTTATTTCACCCTTTGCATATCGCTTTTTCAAAATGTCTATAGGCGTCTCGCTTGATTGCCCTTTTACATTCTTTGATTTTGTGTTTTGAAAAATAAAGTAAATTACTACACCGATTAAAATTAAAAACAGTATCCACATAAACATACCTCCATAACCAAATCCAAATGAACATCCATAATTTCCAGCGCTATCCCAACCGCCCATCATAGGACCAGAGCACATGGTTAAGAGCGGCACCAATGTTAAAACAATAAAAAAATAAATTTTCTTCATTAACTTTTACACCTTTCTAGGTCATACCTTGGATGACCTTTTTTAGCTTTAATCCGCCCTTCTTAATCAAGGGGGAAAGCTTATTTTCTTATACATTAACAATTAACGTCATTAACGCTCCTTAAAATGTAATTAAATAACCCATACTCTCTTTGTCAACCCGCCAAAGAATTATCTGTACAGATAATTCTTTATAAAATTACTGCCGCAAATTTTGCTTTGCGGCAGTATAAAATTAGTGTAAGAAACTTCCTGTTTTTGTCACTTTAAGGCAAAGGGAGCTGACAATGAAAGTAAATGAAGTTCCGCAGGACATTACGTATTATGAAGGTGAGAAACGCGCCTGTTATGCTCTCAATGATGAAGGAAAATATGTCATTGTGACGAGCACCGGCTGGAGCGCCGAAGAAGTGGTCAACGGCCTGGCTGTTGAGGAACTCGCGGCCAACCTGGAAGAAACCAGAAAAGCCGTGCTCAAAGGAATAAAGAGCCCGCTTTGTTATCATATGGAGCGGCGGCAGATGATACCGGAGATTCTGTCCAAAACGGCTGGTATGGCCACATTCAGGGTCAAGAGACATTTCCGGCCGGAGATTTTTGCCAAACTTAAGTTATCGGTTTTAGACCTTTACGCGAAAGCTTTGGCGGTAAACATAGAAGAATTAAAAACTGTCCCGAAATCACAAGGAAGGTAACATTCATTAATGGATAAGGAAATAACAGCAGGCGGAAAGCCTTTTGTGCACCACCATTCGGCACATTGCGAAAGCGGAGTTACGTCCGCCTTATTTCGGGATAAAGGAGTGGAAATTAGCGAAGCGATGATTTTCGGCATCGGCAGCGGTATATTTTTCGGTCATCTGCCGTTTGTAAAATGGGTTGGGTTACCGATCAGCACTTACCGGTCTCAGCCCGGGGCAGTTTTCCGCAAAGCAGCGAAAAGATTGGGGGGCAAATTTGTCACTCAACGATTCCGCAATCCGCAAAAAGGCATGGATGAGCTGAAACGTGTGCTCAAAACAGGGCAGATTGTCGGATTAACAACAAATATCTACTGGCTTTCCTATTTCCCCAACCGTTTCCGCTTTCAGTTCAACGGTCACAATATCATTATTTTGCGCGAAATTGAAAACGGCTTTCGCGTCAGCGACCCGGTGCTGGATCATCCGGTGGATTGTCTGACAGAAGATCTGGAACGGGCTCGTTTTGCCCATGGCCCGATGGAGCCACACGGCTTTATGTACTATCCCAAGGAAATTCCACAAAATTCTGATCGGAGAATAGCCTGTATCAAAGGAATGAAAGATACCTGTAATATGATGCTCAAAATACCTCTGCCGCTTTTCGGCATTCGTGGCATACGCTTTCTGGCCAAAAGAATAATTAAAAGCGGTGATACGCTGGGCTTCAAGGAAGCCTGTCGGCAGCTCGCCAATATCGTCCGCATGCAGGAAGAAGTGGGTACGGGCGGCGCGGGGTTCCGTTTCATGTACGCGGCGTTTTTGCAGGAGGCAGCTGAGCTTTTCGGCTCGAATGACCTTGCGCGCTTATCGCAGGAAATGACCGCAATCGGCGATGTGTGGCGTGAGTTTGCCGTTGTTTCAGCGCGCGTCGTCAAGCAAAGAGGCCACGCTGAAGATAATTTCAGCAAAGCAGGCGGGCTGATGCTGATCTGCGCTGGTCAAGAAGAAGCCCTTTTCAGAGAACTTCATATTGTTGCCAGGAAGCTAAAAGCCTGAAAGCGCTTCTTGTTTCCTTGATTAAATTTTGCTATGCTTCCGTTATGCAAAAAATCTTTTTGCGCCGTGTTAAACTTGGTATAAGAAGAATAAAAATATCAACATATTCACAAGGAACTGGCCATGGAATTTGAAGATGAAATTTTTAATGATGGGTTGCCGAAAGCGTATTACAAGCACAACGATAACGGGCAATATGTCCTTGAGACAAACGCTCCCTGGGCGGAAAAGGTATCTTGCGCCCTGATTATTGCTGGTAATCGCGCCAATCTCGAGGAAATCAGAAAAGCAGTGCTGGCCGGTCAGAAAAGCCCGCTTTGTTATTATATGGAAATGCGGCAGATGGATCCGGGAATTCTGGCCAAGGCAGCGGGCATAGCGGTATTTCGGGTCAAGAGGCATTTTCGCCCCGAGATATTTGCCAAACTTAAACCATCTGTTTTAAATCGTTACACGAAGGCACTAAGGGTCACACTGGAAGAATTAAAAACCGTGCCCAATATCTAAGATTAAGGAAGGATGCTATTTTTTCATGACTACAGAACTCGCAGCCAACGGCAAACCATATGTCCATCATCATGGTGCACATTGTGAAACAGCAGTTACATCCGCCCTATTTCGCTATCAGGGCGTGGATATTTCCGAGCCGATGATTTTCGGCATCGGCAGTGGTATTTTTTTTGGTTATCTGCCGTTTGTAAAACTGGTACATTTGCCGGTCACTGCTTTTCGCAATAAACCCGGGGCGGTCTTTCGCAAGGCAGCCAAAAGGCTGGGTGCGAATTTTGTGATCAAGACTTATCGCGATCCCCAACAAGGCATGGATGAACTAAGACAGGTGCTTAAAGCCGGTCACATTGTTGGTTTGGCTACCAATCTTTACTGGCTTCCCTATGTGTCCGAACGTCACCGCCATAATTTTGGCGGACACAACATCATTGTTCTGCGTGAGACCGAAGGTGGTTTTCGCATCAGTGACCCGACATTTGGAGATCCCGTAGATTGCTCTGCGGACGGCTTGGAACGGGCACGTTTCGTGCCTGGGCCGATGAACCCTCGCGGTTTTATGTATTATACCAAATCCATTAATCCGCATCCTGATCTGCGGGGAGCGTGTATCAAGGGAATGAAGGATTCCTGCAGTTTGATGCTCAGAATTCCTCTGCCGATTTTTGGTGTCCGCGGTATGCGGTTTCTGTCCAAAAAAGTCATCAAAAGTCCGGACAAACTTGGTTTTCAAGAAGCCTGTCGTCATCTTGCCGGTATAGTCCGTTGGGTGGAAGAGACCGGTACGGGAGGGGCTGGATTTCGATACATGTATGCCGCTTTTTTCCACGAGGTTGCCGGACTATTCGGCTCGGATGAGCTTGCCAATTTGTCAAAAGAAATGACGGCAATTGGCGATAACTGGCGTGAGTTTTCCGTGACTGCCGCGCGTATTATCAAGCAAAGAGGCAAAGCTGAAGAAACCTTTGCCAAGGCGGGTGGCTTGATTTTGAAATGTGCTGACCGCGAAGAAGCATTTTTCAGAAATCTGCAGAAAGTTGTCAGGAAACTCAAGGCGTAAACGTGCCCTCTATTTTGTCCATGGCCTTTTGACCCGTTTCTTTTTAAAAAACAAGCAGAAATTATTGGGTTTCTTTTGCGTAAAAAATCACTTTGCACCTTACTGGAATTAGTATAAGAAATAAATATAAATACGATGAAATAGCAGGAGCTAGCAATGAAGATAAATGAAGTTCCGCAGGATGACGTACCCGATTATTCTGAAGGCATAAAAAAGGGGAATTACGCACTGGATGATGAGGGGAAATATGTCATGGTGCCCAGCAAGGGCTGGGTGGTAGATGAAATGATCAACAGAATGGCTTATGATGAACATAAGGCCAAAGAGGAAGAAACCAGAAAAGCGGTGCTTGCCGGCCAGAAAAGCCCGCTTGCTTATTATATGGAGCTGCGGCAGATGACACCGGAGATTCTGGGGAAAACAGCAGGCATTGCCACATTCCGGGTCAAGAGACATTTGCGTCCGGAAATATTTGCCAAGCTCAAAGAGCCTGTTCTGGACAGTTACGCGAAAGCCCTCTCGATTACGAGAGAAGAATTGAAAACCGTTCCTCATAATTCACAAGAAAGGTGATCACTATTCATGACTACAGAAGAAACTTTAGCCAATGGTAGAACTTATATCCATCGTACTTCCGCGCATTGCGAGACAGGAGTTACATCTGCACTGTTTCGCGATAAAGGTTTGGATATTTCCGAACCAATGGTTTTCGGTATTGGCAGCGGTATTTTTTTCGGCCATCTGCCATTTATCAAACAGACAGGACTGCCCATAAGCACTTTCAGATCAATTCCGGGATTGGTTTTCAAAAAAGCAGCCAAAAGACTGGGCGTAACTGTTTTCAGAAAACGTTTTCGCAATCAGCAAAAAGGCATGGATGAACTGCGCCGTGTCATTCGGACCGGACAAATCGTCGCGGTGACAACCAACATTTACTGGCTTTCGTTCTTTCCCAGACGCTATCGCTTTAATTTTAGCGGACACAACTTTATAGTCCTGTACGAGAATGAAAACGGTTTCAGGATAAGCGATCCGGCCTTGCTGGAATATACGACGGATTGTTCGACACACGATATGGAAAGGGCTCGTTTCGCGCGAGGCCCCATGGAACCCCGCGGTTTGATGTATTATCCGATCTCCGTCAATCCCAACCCCGACATAAGGAAGGCATGCATCACAGGTATGCTGGATTCCTGCAATCAAATGCTCAAAATTCCCATTCCGCTCTTCGGCGTAAAGGGGATGCGCTATGTTGCCCAAAAAGTTATTAAATGGCCGGAAAAGCTGGGCTATGTCGAAGCCTGCCGGCAACTTGCTCACATCCTGCGCTTGCAGGAAGAAATGGGCACGGGCGGCGCGGGGTTCCGCTATATTTTCGCTGCCTTTCTACAGGAAGCTTCCGAATTATTCGAGTCCCCCGAACTAAACGAATTATCCAATGAGATGACTGCCATCGGCGATATCTGGCGTGAATTTGCCGTGGTGTCTGCACGTATCATTAAACAGCGAGGTCAGGCAGAAGAGACATTCGCCAAGGCGGGCGGACTGATGCTGATCTGCGCGGGACGTGAAGAACAGTTGTTTCGGAATCTGGACAAGGTTGTAAGAAAGCTTAAACCATGAAAGCGCTGGCGGTTTCATCCGTTACTTTCAGTTATGACGGCGCGCCTCAATGCGCGCTCAATAATTTTTCCATCTCTGTTGAGGAAGGCCGGATGCAAGCATTTCTGGGACCCAACGGAGCGGGAAAATCGACACTGATGCGGATTATCACCGGCCAGCTGAGGGGCTATTCAGGTGAAGTGCTCATCTACGGCGACAAAATGACGGATCGTAGTGCACTTATATCCATTGGCTACGCACCGCAGCCCATATCGCTTTACACGGCGCTCACCGCCCGGGAGAACTTGCGTTTCTTCGGCGCGATGGCCGGACTGTCGGACGAACAAGTTGTTTTGCGTTCTAATATTGTACTGGAACAAACAGGCCTTACGGCTCACTCCGAAGAGACGGTAATAACGTTTTCCGGCGGGATGCAAAGACGCCTGAATCTGGCGGTGGCGCTCCTGCATTCGCCCAAATTGTTATTGCTCGATGAACCCACTGTGGGCGTCGATCCGCAAAGCCGAAATCATATTTATAATGCCCTGATGGAGTTAAATACCGCGGGCATGACGATTTTGTTGTCCACGCATATCATGGAAGAAGCGCAACGCCTGTGCTCGAGCGTGACGCTGGCGGATAGGGGAGAAGTAATTTTTAACGGGCCGATGTCGGAGATCGATAATCTGGAAAAATTATTTCTGGAAAAAACGGGTAGGGGATTGCGTGACGAATGAGACAAAACGGATTCTTCTGCGCATAAAGTTGTTGGCCGCGTTCTGCATTGAATAATCCGTTTTTGTGATTATGAGGGTGTAGGATAAAAAAATTTTGTATTGGGTGATTTTAAATTGATTTTTCGACAACTGAAAGAATTGATCAGAAAAGAAATGCTGATCCTGCTTCGTGACCGGCAGACGATCCTGCTTCTTTTCCTTATGCCGGTGGCGCTGATTTTTTTTCTGTCATTGGCAATGGAAGGCGTCTGGGCAGACAAACTGACCGGACGGAAAATTCAACTGATTATTGAAAATGAAAGTCAATCTCCCAAAGCAAATCTGCTTGAGGAAAAGATAAAGTCCAACAAACTGATTCAACCTGTTGATCGGCCACATGGCGTGGACAATGATCAGATTTTTGCGGATGGAAAGGCGCATGCCGTTATTACGATTCCTAAAGGTTTTGATGAGGGAGATAAACCGGTAGAAATGTATTTTGACCCGGTGATTGATGCCGGTTATAAGATAGCTACTCGTTCACTGATAACCAGTTTAACAGTGGAGGTGGTCATGGGTATAGACAACCTGGAGACTGTGGTTGCCGGTTTAGTCACTGAGAAGACAAAACCCAACAAAGAATTTCCCAGCCCTCTTCAGCAAACTGTTCCGGCTTACGCAATATTCGCGATGTTTTTTATTGCCATTCCCATGTCCGTCGGTTTTTTAAGAGAAAAAAAAGATGGTACCCTCCAGCGTCTTTTCACTTATCCGGTAAACACTAATTTAGTGATACTGGGGAAAATTATTCCCTATTATCTGATCAATATTTTCCAATTCATTTTAATGCTGTTGGTTGGTGTTTTTATTATGTCCCATATCATCAGCTTTTCTTTTCATCTGGGAGAACATCCCTGGCATATGCTGCCGGTCACATTGGTTGTCGCCGCCGCCACAACCGGTTTTGGCGTTCTGGTTGCGTCGCTGGCACGAACGCCGGAACAGTCTTCGACACTTGCGGCAACAGGAGCCATATTGATGGGCGTTTTCGGTGGGATCATGATGCCGCATGTGCTCATGCCGATGGTCATGAAAAAACTGGCAATGATTTCACCGATGTATTGGGCGCATCAGGCGTATCTGGATATTTTTCTACGCGATGCGGCGTTTGTCACAATTTTACCTAAATTAATTGTGTTGACACTATTTGCAGGAATCTGCTTTTATATTGCGGGAAGGAGAGTTCAATGGATTTAGAAAAGGCGTATAAGGAATTAAATGTGGCGTCAAGAGAGGAATTGATTTTTAAGCTCAAGGAACTGATCATCAAGGCGTGTGAAGTCAAAGACGTCAAGGCCGAAGATGTCCCTACCGACGTGCCTTTTATCGGCGGACCGGGACCATTAAAGCTCGATAGTCTTGATGCCATGGAAATTGCCATGGAGCTTAGGTTTCAGTTTGGCGTGGAATTAAAAAACGCGTCAACAGCAGCGAAGGCCATGCAGTCATTTGACTCACTGGCCGATTTTGTTATTGAAGCGCCGAAGGTTAAAAAGTGAGCAAAGGCACTATTGATATTCGCGGTTGGGGCGCCGTCACAACACTGGGATGGAGCGCCCGGGAATCTGCAAAAAATCTGCTTTCCGGAAATGTGAGGCAGGCTGATTTTTGCACGTCTTCCCATTTGACAAACCGCGAATTCAAGGCCTTTGAGGTTCCCTCGGAGAAAAATCCTCTGGATAAATCCTGGGCAATGATGGATTCAGCGATTACCGAAGCATTCAGCCGTGCGGGACTTACGGCTTCCGAAATTGCCGAATCCTGTTTATTGGTGGGAACAACAGGAGGCCTTTTCATCCGTAACGAATATGAATTTACGGAAATTGTGCGGCAAAATCCCGGCAAGGAATCGCCGCCGATTGCCTGCCGTAACCGAGGCCCCGGCGAAGTGGCCGATGCCATAGCCCAAAAATACGGTATAAAAGGTTTGGCCATGACGTTCAGTATGGCTTGTGTTTCCAGCTCACACGCGTTGGTTGTGGCGGCGCAACTTCTGGAGCAAGAGAAATTCAACCGGGCGATCGTTGTTGGTTTCGAGCCGCTTTTAAATTTGACCTTGCAGGGGTTTGCCAGCTTGCTGCTTTACGATTCGGAACAGTGCCGGCCGTTTTGTGCCAACCGTTCCGGCATGCAACTCGGTGAAGCGTCATCCTGCGTGATTTTGGAGCGAAGGGCTGTCTCCGGTCAAAACAGCAAAATACGCTATCAATTCGCCGGAGGCTACCTGTTTAATGATAATAATAGTCTGACTTCCGCCGGTACCGATGGCGAACTGGTCAAAAAGGTTGTAGAGCAATCACTGACGAATGCCGGTGTGGCCGTACGCGATGTCGTGGCAATTAAGGCGCACGGTACAGGAACAAGAGACAATGACTTATCTGAAGGTCGGGGATTAGCGAAAGTATTTGGCAAACATCTGCCGCCGGTGATTTCACTCAAAGGTGCTATCGGCCATACACTGGGTGCTGCCGGCGCGGTGGAAACGGCTCTTTGGATTTCCTGTCTGGAGGAAGGAATGCTGCCGCGCAGTTTCGGTTTTACGCAAATTGATCCCGAATTAGGATTTGCTCCGTCTCAGGTTAACATCCCAGCTATGGACGGCGCTTACCTGTGCACGTTCTTTGGCTTCGGTGGAACGTGTACGAGTTATATCATTATTAAAAACCCATAGGGAACGGTCGCGACCGCTCCCTACCATTCAGGCTGGGCCAAAATAATAAAAAGTATGAACATAACAATGAATAATAAAAATAAGATTATTTCTTCCATACCGGTAGTCGCGGCAAGTTATCTTGGCCCGGCTCTGACGCCAAATCTGGATGTTGCCTGGGATGAGGCACAGTTACCGTTGAACCCTGATGATCTGGTACAAAAAATTATGGGGCAGCCGCTGCGCCGCGCCGGAAGATTTATTAAACTGGTTTGCTGCGGAGCTTTAGTTTGTCTGAAAAGTGTACCGGCAGAGGACTTGAAAGGGAAAAAGATCGGCATATTTCTAGCCACAGGCCTGGGCAATGTTGATGAAATCCTGCCTTTTATCACCCAGGTCTTCAAGGAAGATGGCGGTTTTCCCAGTCCCAATCAGTTTGCCAATTCCGTGAGTAATGCCGCCGCTTTTTTTCTGGCGAAGGTTAGCGAGATCAAAGGAGTTGTGCTCACTATCTCTCAGGAAGAACTGTCTTTTGAGTCGGCACTTTGGCTGGCACAAAGTTACCTGGAAAGCGGCGATATTGATCTGGCGCTGGTCGGAGGTTGCGATGTTTTTACGCCCACGGTAGAGGATTATCGCGAGCGCATGGATTTAAGGCCGGATAATCACCGCTCCATGCCTATGGGAGAAGGCTCCTCCTGGCTCCTGCTCGGAGACATTAGCGGTAAAAAGATCGGAAATATCTTGTCAGTCGAACTTGATTATAACTCCAAGACGCAGCATCAGCTATCTTCCAATGAAAATATTTTAAGCGAGTGCGAAAGGATCTCAGACCATATGCTTGGCAAGCAGAATAAGCAAAAAATCATCCTGCCGGGATTTCGCCTGATCGATATGGATCATTCATTCTTTAAAGACAAAGGCTGGAAAGTGGAAGATTATCTGCCACATTGCGGTATACATCCGACTGCTACCGCTTACGGACTTGCTCGGGCAATGCTTTCGGGTACATCGGCTTTCTTTGTCCATTGTAATTATCATGCTTCCGGCAGGAAGGCACTGGTTACCGCTGAATCAACTTAGTATTTTTATCTCTGGCGCACAAAAAGTAATATGACAAACATTCCCGCAAAGCATAAAAACCGCATTGTCCTTGTCCACCCGCGGGGATTCAACTGGTTCCCCGGAAAGCGTGATATAACCGATATTGCCAATCGCATGGTGCCTCAGGGATTACTCTCTATTGCGGCATATCTTATCGAGCAGGGACATGATGTTTTTGTTTATGATTGTCTCGGACCGCAAGCGACATTTGATCTATCCTTGCAAGTGAAAGTAATCCTTGATTATCATCCTCAGATAGTCGGTTTTTCCGCCACGACATCTTCTTTCCCTGATGCTGCCGATCTTGCCAAGAAAATCAAAGAACAATCCCACGCTACGATAACTGTTTGCGGCGGAGTTCATGTTTCTGCCCTGGAAGGAAAACTCCTGGGAGATTATCCGGCCTTTGACTATTTAATTGCCGGTGAAGGTGAACTAACGATGGCACAACTATGTGCGGGAGAAGATCCTGTAGGCATCAAAGGACTGATCTGGCGACGGAAAGAAGAAGTGATAACCAATGAGCCACAACAGAAGATTAATGATTTAGATTCTCTGCCCTTCCCTGCCTACGAAAAGCTCCAAGGGTTTCCGCAGAAATACCATTTACCGCTGTTCAGTTATATCCAGACACCCGGGGCAACAATGATTACCTCCCGGGGCTGCATGTTTCAATGCTCTTATTGCGACCGCTCCGTTTTCAAGAAGGGATTTCGTTATAATTCTGCAGATTATATTTACGAGCACATGAAACATTTGCGGACAAGATTCGGTGTCCGGCACATTAATATTTATGATGATTTGTTCACCGCCAACCGGCCACGAATTGTCGAGCTTTGCGATAAACTCACCCGCCATCCGCTGGGAATAAACTTCAACTGCGCGGTGCGTGTGGGCTATACTGATGACGATCTGCTCAAGATGCTCAAGAAAGCGGGATGCCTGATGGTTTCTTTAGGCATAGAATCAGCCGATCCGCAGATGCTGGCGCGCCACAAAGCCGGTGTATCGCTCGAGAATGTGCGCGATACCGTGCAGCGTATTCAGGCCGCGGGTCTGCGAGCCAAAGGCTTATTTATGATGGGCTTGCCGGGAGAAACGGAGGAATCGATTAGGCGGACTTCCGATTTTATTATTTCGCTGGGACTTGACGATATGAATATGGCGAAATTTACGCCTTTCCCCGGCGCGCCGCTGTGGTCAGCTATTCGACAGGAAGGAACTTTTAATGAAGACTGGCGGCTGATGAATTGCCTTAATTTTGTTTTTGTCCCGAAAGAAATTGAATCACAGGAAAGGCTCGACCATCTTTACAACGAACATGTTAAACGCTTTTATTCTGATGCCGCCTGGCGCAGGAAATTCCGTAAGCGTCTCTGGCAACACCGCAAAAGCCTCATCTACTTATTGCGACATCTGCCGTCATTCTGGTCGGCAAAAAATCAGTTTGAACCGGATAAAACAGGCTGAAGCTGAATGCACTCGCTACCGAATTCAGCTTCGGGCAATTCTTTGCTCAAAAATATTTCTGGCCTCATCAGCTACTGCGGAAATGGAAAAGTTATCACTCTTGTAGTCCGGCTCCAAAGAGCCGATCAATTCTACCTCAATTTCAATATAATCGTGAGTATTAAACGAAAAAGTCCCGGGCTGAAATAATTTATTCGTATCCTTAATATAAACAAGCTTGAGCGGGGCGTTACAGTAACGGGCGATACTGAACACACCTTTATTGAAAGGGGCAAGTTTTCCATCACGGCTTCTTGTCCCTTCCGGGAAAATAAAAAAGTTGCCGCCTGCCGCCAAATGTTTCTTGATTTCTTCCAGATTTTTGATCATCGCCGGCCCCAGCATCTCACTGGGCACGGAGGGAACATAACTGGAAGTTTTTAACAGCCAGCCAAAGAAAGGAACATGGAAAAAAGTGCTTTTAACGATCGTACACTGCCGCTTTAAAATTGAAACGAGCAAAATGGGATCAAGATAAGACAAGTGATTGCAAATAATAATTGAGGACTTAATTTGCCGAATTTCTCTTTGGATTTTAAATTTTGTGCGGGGAATCAGGGAACGCGTTAATGCAAACAAAATCTTCATATTAATGTGGTTTAAATTCTGAAAAGATCTGGCACGGTTTTTAGAAAATAAATACGCCGGGATATAAAATAAAATGAAAAATATTGTAGAACCAAAAAGGAAATATGCCCATATAAGTAAAGTAATGAGCAAAGCAGATGTATTTTGGAAGATTTTTATTGGGGGCATTTTTATCTCAGGAAATTTTCCTTATCAGCAGAATGGTATTGACGCCGCCAAAAGCAAAATTCTGTATGGCTGCGGTTTTTACAGGCGCTTGCAGAACCTTTTGCACATGTTTAATCATGGCGCAGCGCTCGTCAATTTCTTCCAGATTAATCGTTGGCGCGATAAATCCATCTTGCATCATATAAACAGAAAGAATAGTTTCAATGGCGCCGCAAGCGGCCATGGTGTGCCCGAGGTAACTCTTTAAAGCGACAACATAAGGATTTATCCCGAAAACAGCGCTGGTTGCCTGCGCTTCGATAATATCGCCCATTTTCGTGGCGGTGGCGTGAGCACTGACTAAATCTACATCCTGAGCGTTAATCCTTGCGTTTTCCAGACCAAGATTGAGCACTTTTGTTATACCGTTCAGATTGGGCAGAATCAAATCGCCGCCGTTGTTGTTGCAGGCAAAGCCGATAACTTCGGCTAGGATATTAGCGCCGCGTTTTTTGGCAAACTCATATTCTTCCAGCATTACCGCGCCTGCGCCCTCGGCCACCACAAGTCCGTCACGTAATGTATCAAAGGGACGCGGTGTGCGGTGTGGCTCGGAATTGAAAGCTGTGGAACAGGCCAGTAAATTATCGAAAACGGCTACAGTGATTGTATCGTATTCATCGGCACCGCCGCACAGCATGGCCTCCTGCAAACCGTATTTAACCGCTTCATAGCCGTAGCCAATTGATTGGCTGCTTGTCGTACACGCGGTTCCCGAAGATATGACCCTGCCGGTGATGCCAAACATCTTGGTTATATTGACGGCAGTTGTGTGCACCATTGATTTCAAATAATCAACAGCACCGATGCTTTGATATTCTTTTTTATCCTTTGCTTCAAAAAAAACTTTATAAATATCCCGCTGTACGGTAGGAGATCCATGAATAGAACCAAAAGCAACCCCCATCTTTCCGGATGTTATAAAATCCTCCGGCAGACCTGATTGTTCCAGAACTTCCTTGGCCACCTGGCAGGCATAATAGGCCACAGGGCCCATTGTTTTACGATACTGCCGTTTAAAATCATATTCAACAGGGTAATCTACCGTTCCGTAAACTTTAGAGTGAATAAAACGGCTGATCAATTGATCTTCACGCAAAGGTTTAACGCCGGAGATGCCTTTTTGGAGGCTAGCGACAATCTGATCTTTGCCATGACCGATTGGCGTTATCGCCGAACATCCTGTAATAACTACTCTACGTTCCATAAATTATTTTTTCACCGGCGCAACTTTCCTGGTCTCAGCAAGTTTTTCAACATAGTCACAAATCTGATTTATCGTGCGAATATCCATGGCTTGTTTTTTTTCTTCCTGAGTAAGTTCCGAACCTAAAAACTTTTCTATTCCCAACAAAAGTTCGATAGCATCGATACTGTCAAAAGCGTACGCTT
>Ga0209226_10000950_pt1 | contig 14103 bp, 14 predicted proteins | sample BarGraNGADG00212_2_FD_184497 | JGI IMG/M metagenome (GOLD analysis project Ga0209226, IMG submission 184497) | Arctic peat soil microbial communities from Barrow, Alaska, USA - Barrow Graham LP Ref core NGADG0011-212 (SPAdes) (version 2) | ecosystem: Environmental > Terrestrial > Soil >...
GCGGCGCAGGCGGCCAAGCCGGGCTCGGAGATCTCGGTCGACGCGGCCGCCGGCAAGGTGACCGTGGACGGGCAGGAGTTCGTCGCCGCGCCTGTTCCCCCGTTCATGCTCGAGATGCTCGAGCGCGGCGGTCTGGTTCCCTGGGCTCAACACAAGCTGGCGCAATCATGAAAGTCGTTTGCCTGCCGGGCGACGGAATCGGTCCCGAGGTGATGGAGGCCGCGATGCGCGTGCTGAAGCCGCTGCCGCTCGAGCTGGAGAAGCAGCCCTTCGGAGGCGAGGCGATCGCCAAATTCGGCACTCCGCTTCCGGCCGCGACGCTCGAGGCCTGCAAGCAGGCGGACGCGGTCTTGCTGGGCGCGATTGGGCTGCCGAAATACGACGGCGCCGCGGTGCGGCCCGAGCAGGGCCTGATCGAGCTGCGCGGAGCGCTCGACGTTTACGCCAACCTGCGTCCCTCGAGCGACGGCGAGAAGGTCGATCTGCTGATCGTGCGCGAGTTGGTCGGCGGTATCTACTACGGCCGCCGCGGCCGTACCGAAGACGGAATGGTCTTCGACACCTGCGAGTACACGGAGCCCCAGATCGAGCGCATCGCCCGGCGCGGCTTCGAGCTGGCGCGCAAGCGGAGCAAGCGGCTGACCTGCGTCGACAAGGCGAACGTGCTTGCCACCTCGCGACTCTGGCGCCAGGTCGTCGAGCGCGTCAAGAGCGACTATTCGGACGTCGCGGTGCAGTACATGCTGGTCGATAACGCGGCCATGCAGATCGCCCGCGCGCCCGAGCAGTTCGACGTGATCGTGACCGAGAACATGTTCGGCGACATCCTCTCCGACCTGGCCGCGGCTGTCACCGGCGGGCTCGGCGTCGCCGCCTCAGCCTCACTAGCGGACGATGGCCCAGGCCTGTTCGAGCCCGTGCACGGCTCGGCGCCGGACATCGCCGGAAAGGGAATCGCCAATCCCACCGCCATGCTGCGTTCGGTGGCAATGATGCTGGAGCACGCCTTCGGCGAGGAGACGGCGGCCGAGGAGCTCAGGCAGGCAGTAGAGATCGCAATCCGCGAGACTCCCACGCCCGATCTGGGCGGCAAGGCCGGCACGCGCGAATTCACCGAGAAGGTTCTCGAAGCGCTCAGTCGCGAAGTGACCGCAGAAGGCGGCTGAGTCACACATATCCACCCTCGGGCCGTCTAGGCTGTCTGACAGAGCTATGACTACTCGAGTCGCATATCCGGGGCGCGACGGCGCACACAGCGCCGCAGCCTGCGATCGCCTCTTCCCGAACGACGCCGAGCTCGTACCACTGCCCAACTTCTCGGCGGTCGCCGACGCGGTGGCCTGCGGCGAGGTCGAATTCGGAGTTCTGCCGATAGAGAGCTCGCTGGCCGGTCCGGTGGCCGAGACGCACGATCTGCTCTACGACTCGCCGCTCTCGATCGTGGCCCAGACAATGATCCCCATTCACCACTGTCTGGTCGGAGTCGAGAAAGTCCCGCTAGAGGAAGTTCGAGTCGTTCACTCGCGCCCGATCGCATTCGATCAGTGCCGGCAGTTCCTGGCCTCGATTCCCTGGGTGACCGCGGTGGCGAACGCAACCACAGTAGGCGCCGCGCAGGAGATCGCCGAGAAGCGAGACCCGAGCGAAGTTGCGATTGCCAGCGAGCGAGCCGCCCACTTGCTCGACCTGGAGATACTCGCCCACGATATTGGTGATCACCCCGAGGCCTTCACCCGCTTCGTCTCGCTGGCCACCTACACGCGCCTGGACTGCAACGGCGAAGACTGGCGCCTCGCCTTCTCGTTCGTCACCGATCACAGGCCGGGCGCCCTCTTCCGCGCGCTTGAGCCGTTCTATCGTCACTCGATCGATCTGGTGCAGCTCGTCTCACGCCCAATTCCGCGCGCGCCCTGGCGCTACCGCTTCGACGCCGTGCTGGCCGGCTTCCCGCTCGACCCGATCGTGAGCGATACGCTCGAGGAGATCGGCACTCTCACCCGCGAGCTGCGGGTGTTCGGCTCGTACCCGGCGCACGTCGATCCGATCGAGTGACCGCCCTGGGCGGGTTGGCGGCGATCCCGCTCCAGAACTCGATGAAGGCCCGCTCGAAGAGAAAGCCCGCCTGCAGCGCCGCACGCCCGAAGGCAGCTTCCTCCGGCACCGTACGCTCTATCTCCTCATAGGTAGCCAGCTTCTCGCGGTGCGACTGCTCCTGAGCTTGGGCGAGGGCGACGACGCTGTCGCTGTCTATCTCTAGCCCATCGTGAAAGAACAGCTTGAGCAGGCCGATATCGCGAATCTGCGGCTCCTCGGATGAGGGCTCGCGCAACCAATCCTCGAGAGCCTGGCGACCGGTGTCGGTTATCGAGTAGACGTGGCGGCGGCGGCCTGTTAGCTCGCGCTTCTCTTCGAGTAGCCCCAGCTTCGTTAGTCGCGCCGGCTCGGCGTAGAGCTGCGAGTGCGGAAACTCCCAGAAGTAGCCGACCGAGTTAGCACTCCTGCGCTTCAGGTCGTACGACGTCGCTGGGCCGTAAGCGAGCCATCCGAGCACCAGATACGAGACGGGTGTGAGGTTCGATCTTGACATCGTCCGTATCTTACCGTATTGTCCGCACCATCCTTTTGCAATGGTACGAAACGGACTATTGAGCGAAGAACATAACAACCGCGTGCTCCACTGCGAGGGCTTGCGTAAACGCTTCGGCGAGATCGAGGCTGTTCGCGGCGTCAGCTTCGAGATCGCGCCCGGCGAGAGCTACGGACTGCTCGGCCCGAACGGCGCCGGCAAGACGACAACTATCTCGATCGTCGCCGGCCTGCTCGAGGCCGACGCCGGCGAGGTGACCGTAGCGGGTAATCGTTTGACCACCAAGAGCGTGGCGGCGAAGGCGGCGATCGGCTTCGTTCCTCAGGATCTGGCCATCTATCCGGACCTGACAGCGCGCGAGAACCTCTCTTTCTTCGCCAAGCTCTACGGGCTCCGCGGCAATAAGAACCGCACCCGGGTGAACGAGGTGCTGGAGATCATCGGCCTGACCGAGCGTGCCGACGATCAGGCCAAGAAGTACTCGGGCGGGATGAAGCGCCGGCTCAACATCGGCATCGGTTTGCTCCACTCGCCGAGCCTGCTGATCCTCGACGAGCCCACCGTCGGCGTCGATCCGCAAAGTCGAAACGCCATCCTCGAGTCGGTCGAGCAGCTGAGCGGGCAAGGCATGGCCGTCCTCTACACGACGCACTACATGGAAGAAGCCGAGCGCCTCTGCGACCGGGTCGGGATCATCGATCGCGGCGAGCTGAAGGCCGAGGGAACTCGCGAGGAACTGGTGGCGCTGCTGGGTGAGCACGACAAAGTGCACCTAACAGGCAGCGGTCATCTCGAGGCGGCCGCCAAGGCCTGCGCCGAGATCGACGCGGTCGAGACCGCCTCGGTGGGGCAGGAGTCGATCGAGATCCTGGTCAAAGGCGCCAACGCCGTATTGCCCAAGATCCTGACCACGGTGAGTAACCTTGGCGTCGCCGTCCACAGCGTCGAGGTCGAAGAGCCGAACCTGGAGGCTGTCTTCCTGCACCTCACCGGCCGAGCCCTACGCGACTGAAGCGGCGGTTTGGCCCGGTGCGAACCGCTCTCCTCATCACCGCCAAGGACCTGCGTCAGCGGCTGCGCGATCGCTCCGCGCTGTTGGTTGGGATCGTTGCGCCGCTCGCGCTCGCTTTAGCGCTCAGCGTGACCATCTCCGGTTTCGCGGTCGGCAGCTCGACTTACAAGATCGGAGTGGTGAACCTCGACCACGGCGCGGCTGCGGCGAGCTTCTTCAAGGCCGCCAAGCAGGCACCTGTTCGGCTAAAGACGCAGAGCAGTGACAGCGTCGCCCGTAAGCGGGTAGAGGATGGCAAGCTCGACGCTGCGATCGTTCTTCCAGCCGGCCTTTCGGCTGCCTTCCTGGGCGGGGCGCCGGTGAAGATAGAAGTGCTCGGTGATCCCGGCAACCAGGTTGGCGCGCTGGTGGCGCGCGCTCTCTCCGATTCTTATGCCAGTTATGCGCACACCATCCAGCTCGCGTCGCTGGCGCTTGGAAACGCTTCGAGCTCATCCCAAGTGGCTGCCACGAAAGGCAGCTCGCTCCAGCCGCCCGTCTCGGTGAGCGACACCTCGACCACGCACAGGAACCTCAATCCGAAAACCTATTACGCGGCGGCGATGGCGGTCTTCTTCCTCTTCTTCGCCGTTCAGTTCGGGGTCTCGAGCCTGCTCGACGAGCGCCGCGACGGTACTCTCGCCAGGATGCTGGCGGCGCCGATCTCGCGCCGTTCGATCGTCGGCGCCAAGGCGCTGACCAGCATCTCCATCGGGCTCACCAGCATGGTCGTACTGGCGCTTACGACGCGCTACGCGCTCGGCGCGCACTGGGGTGACCCGTTCGGGATCGGCGTGCTCATCCTCAGCGCCGTGCTCGCCGCGACCGGGGTGACGGCGCTCGTCACCACCCTCGCCAAGACCGAGGAGCAGGCCAACGCCTGGCTTTCGATGGTCAGCCTGATCCTCGGCATGCTCGGCGGCTCCTTCTTCCCCGTGGCCCAGGCCGGCGGCGTGCTTGCCGTCCTTAGCAAGATGACTCCGCACGCCTGGTTCCTCAGCGGTCTGCAGGATCTCTCCAGCGGCGAAGCGCTGAGCTCGATCGTCAAGCCCTCGATCGTCCTGTTGGCTATTGCGGCCGCCAGCGGCGGACTGGCGCTGACGCGCGTGAGGAAGCTGATCGAGCCGTGAGAGTGCTGGCGATAGTCAAGACCGAGTTGACGCGTACCTTCCGCTGGCGCGCCAACATCTTCTTCCTGCTGATCCTGCCGATGGGCCTGATCCTGCTGCTCGGCGTCGCATTTGGGAACTCCTCCACCCGCGTCGGCGTGGTCGAGAAGGAGAAGGGGCAGCTAGCGAGTCAGCTCGTCAAGTCTCTTGGCGACCAGCCTGGTCTCGATACGAGAAACTACGACGGCCTCGGCAGTCTGGAGAAGGCCGTCGAGCGTGGGAACGTCTCGGCGGGGCTGGTGCTTGGGATGGACTACGACAGGCGTCTTCAGGCGGGCAAGACGGTCACCATCCAATACTTCGCACGCCCCGATTCGCTGGCGCCGCAGATTCGAATGGCGGTCGAATCGGTGGTCGCGGCACAGGGGAGCACTCTCGTTGCCGCCCGTATCGTTCGCGACGAGCGAGGAACGACGTTTCAGAGCGCGCTCGAACGGGTGAGCGCGCTCAAGGCGGCTTCGCCCGTGAGCGTCAACCTACTCGCGGCAAAAGGCGGGAAGTATCCCGCTGCCAGCGGGCAGTTCCAGCAGAGCGCAAGCACGCAGCTGCTGCTCTTCGCCTTCCTTTCGGCGCTCACCGGAGCCGCCTGGTTGATCGAGACACGCCGCCTAGGCGTCGCGCGGCGGATGCTCTCGACGCCGAGCTCTTCGCGCGAGATTCTGCTCGGGATCGTGCTGGGCCGCTGGGTGATCACTCTCCTTCAGTCGGCGTTGATCGTCTTCTTTTCCTGGCTCATCTTCTCGGTCTCTTGGGGCAATCCACTCGGAACGGGCGCGATCATCCTGCTCTTCAGCCTGGTCGCAGTAGGGGCGGGAGTGCTGATCGGGACGTTGTTCTCCAGCCAGGAGCAGGCGGGGCCGATCGGAATGATTATCGGGCTCGTCTTCGCCGCCATCGGCGGCTCGATGGAGCCGCTCCAGTACTTCCCGAGCACAATGCGCAAGATCGCGCACATCACGCCGCACGCCTGGGCCAACGACGCCTTTAACACACTGCTCACAAACGGCGGCGGCCTGACGAGCGTATGGCTTGACGTAGTCGTGCTCTGCGCCTTCGCGGCGGTGTTGCTGACGCTTGCCACCTGGCGGCTTCGGCGCGTCCTCACGACCTGACCTGGTTGCTCTGAGCGCGCCTGCCGCTAGCCTGAGGTCAAGCGCTCGTTCCGCGAGGGAGAGAGAGACTTTCTGAACCAGGCAGGCAAGAAGCAGGCAACGGCGAGCCAGCTACGCGCGGCACGGATCGCGGTTGCCTACATCTTCTTCGCCAACGGCGCGATCGGCGGAAACTGGGTCACCCGCATTCCGGCGCTGATGGACAATCTCGGCTTGTCGGTCACAGTGCTGGCCTACGCTTTTTTTGCCGCGCCGCTGGCCGCGATTCTGGCGATGCCGCTCGTCGGGCCGCTCGTCACCAGATTCGGCAGCCGGCGAACGACCAGAATCTCCTTCCTCCTCTGGTGCCTTTCGATCCTGCCGATCGCTTTTGCTCCCAATCTGATCGTGCTCGGCGCAGTCATGTTCGTAATCGGCGCAGTCAGCGCTGCGATGGACGTGGCAATGAACGCGCACGGGCTCGTGCTCGAGCGGCGCTACGGGCGTCCGATTCTGTCCTCCTTACACGCCTGGTACTCGATCGGTGGCCTCGTCGGCGCGGGCACCGGCGCCCTGGCGATCTGGGCCGGGCTGGACATCCGCCTACACATCTCGCTTGTGGTTGCCGTCGCGCTGGCGGGCGGTCTACTGATCAGCCCCTTCCTGCTCCGCGGCGGCGACGGAGTTCAGCCGGAGCAGCAGCGCTTCTTCGTCAAACCACCTAGGCAGCTGATCGCGCTTGGCGCCGTCGCTTTCATCAGTCTGCTGGCAGAGGGATCGGCGAGCGACTGGAGCGCGGTCTACATCCACAAACCACTTCATTCCAGTCAAACTGTCGCCGCGCTTGGTTACTTCGCCTTCTCGCTGACGATGGTAGGCGGGCGCTTGAGCGGCGATCGCATGGTGGCTCGCTTTGGGCCCGTCGCCCTAGTGCGCGGTGGCGGACTGCTCGCGGCCGGAAGCCTGACTCTGGCGCTTCTGGTCGGAAATCCGATCGCGGCGATTTTCGGCTTCGCCGGCATGGGCATCGGGCTCGCGGTAGTAGTCCCGACGGTCTTTCGCGCGGCGGGCTCCCGCCCGGATGTCGCTCCAGGCATTGGGCTGGCCTCGGTATCGCTGGTCGGCTATTTCGGCTTTCTAGTGGGGCCGCCGCTGATCGGCTCGGCGAACCATTTCGTCGGACTTCCGAAGGCGCTTGGGATAGTTGCGCTCTTCATGGCGGCGATCGGACTCCTGGCCTCAAGCGCCGCTTCGAGCAAGGCTTCGGCGCAAGCTCAGTCGCTTTCCGCGACGGGCGATTAGGTCGATCGAACGAACGCTGCTTCGCCTTGGTGGCGATCGTGCGCCGCGGTACGCAGCCCCCCACCAATCCACCCACCCGCGGGGTCGTGAAACGGTAGCGAAAAAGAGCGTCGGCGATGTGCCGAGTTTGTGCCAAATCGCCCGCTAGAGGGCGGACGCACTCAAACTACCCGGACCGCGCTCCGGGAACGTCAGAAGCGGTAGCTGTGCTGGCGGCTGAGGAAGAAACCGTGGCTGCTCAGATTCCAACATCTGAGCCCGGTCATCTTTGATTTGCAGGTGAAACCACCATGCCGCCAGGTCGTTCCATAGGCGAGCTTGTGGGCGTGAGTGTTGTAAACAGTATCGCTAGAGCACTCGTAGGTCGCCCTGCCCGTCACGCCCATATCAGCACTTACGCCGCGGCTGCCCTCGACGCAGCCCGCGCTGGACGGCTTCGGCTTGAGACCGCTCATGATGTCGCAGCGAAGGTACTTGGCGTACGGCGAGCTCGAGACCACGTAGGCGCAGAAAACGTTGTTCGAAGGCATGCGGAAATCGATATAGGTGTCCTTACTCACCCTCGACTTACTTGTGCTCGCTGTGGCGCCTGTGCTGAGCACAAACAGCGTCGCAACGCCGACGGCGCAAACGGCTACCAGCGCTATTCGATAGCGAAGCTTCATTGGTCGCACTCTGTCAGCTGGCGGCTCATATTTCAAGGTCTGCGCGCGGAATCTTCGACACCGGCACGCTCGCGAGACTTATAGTCTCCATCTCCGCCAGGATCTGCCCTAGAGCCGTTGCGGTCGCTAGGCGGGTCTGGTCGCTGCCGGATCGCTCGGGGCGCCCATCGTGCAGGTCGATGACGGCCCCAGGGCTCAGGCGCTCGATAACGAATGCCGCCGTGCGTTCTGTCGGCCAGTGATAGTCTTCGGGGGCTATCGAACAGCCGATTTCGGTCAATTTGCACTCTGCAAGCGCTTGGCGTACCCGCTCGTCGACTTCGAAGTAGGGCGGTCGCCAGACGCGGGCGAGATAGCCGGTCGCACGCTTGATTGCGGCCTGAGTCTCGAGCATCTCGTCTCTGATCTCAGCCGCGGAAAGCTGTATGAGGTGCCGGTGTGACCAGCTGTGTAACCCGAGCTCGTGGCCCTCGCTGAGCGCGCGCTCGAGCGTGCGCTCGCGGCCGGCGATAGCGGTGCCGAGGACGAAGAATGTCGCCCGAGCGTTGTGCTCTGCAAGCAGATCGAGAATCGAGGGCGTCCATTCAGAAGGTCCGTCGTCGAAGGTCAGCGCGAGGACGCTTTTCTCGGCACTTCGGGCAGAGCTCATCTCGTCAGCATAGGGGTCATCAGCGGCCAAGAGCGGTGATTTGAGACTGCGCTAGCCCGGGCGGGCTTCTAGTGAACGACGTCGTAGCGAAGCCAGACGGCGTCGTCGCGCGGTACCTCGACGCCGCGCAAGGCGAGCGATACGACATCACCGGCCGGCACGGTCTCGGGGAGGTTGTAGATCGAGAGCGAGCTTGCGTTACCGACGAGGGTCGGAAAGACGAGCACGCTGACCTCATCGACGAGCCCCTCTCTCAGAAGTAGGCCGCTCAGCCTGCCGCCGGAGTCGACCCGTATCGTCTCTACGCCGAAGCGCTCGCGCAGCTGGGCAAGCGCGCTGCGGTAGTCGACGTGGTCGTTGCCGGCAATGATGGTCTCGATGCCAAGGTCGGCGAGTTCCGACAGATAGCGTGCCGGGATCGCGCTCGAACAGAGCACGACCGCGTCGCGCCAGTAGGGAAGACTGAGCAGGTAGCGCCAGGCCTTCACGCGCCCGCGGCTGTCAGGCACGACAAGCAACGGCGCCGAGCTGCTGGCCTTCGCCGGCTCGCCGGAATCCCCGCTGTTAGCTTCCTCGGCCGAGGCGGCGACCATCGTGTCCGAGCCACAGAGAGACGCGTCTTCCTTCCAGGTTGCCGCGAGCTCGTAGTAGAGGCCGACATCGGCATCGAAGCCCGTCGTCTTGCCGTCCAGGCTGACGGCGGCGTAGACGATCAGGCGCGGAAGAGGGAGCTGTTTCATTAGAAGTGGCACCGAGTACGCGCGGCGAACATACGTTCGTTATGGTATCCGGGCGGTTCAGAAGCGTCAAGCGTAAAAAGGACGAGATGGACCGACGACTTTATGATGTGCGCCGTGACCGGGACGATGTTTTTCGTTGCGACGCCACCGCTGAGCCCGCGCTCCGAGGCGGCGCGAAAGGAGAAGCGCCCACTGTGAACGTCCTCTTCGTATGTGTTGGGAACGCCGGTCGCTCGCCGATGGCCGAGGCCTTCTTCAAGCGCGGCGGCGGAGATAGATATGAAGTGCGCTCGGCCGGCACGAGGCCCGCACTCAGGACCGGCCCGAACGTGATCGCCGTGATGCACGAGCTGGGCATCGATCTTTCCAAGCACGAGCCCCGTCAGCTCGAGCGCGCCGACCTCGAGTGGGCCGACCTCGTAGTGAGAGTGGGCTGCGGCGAGATGTGCCCAGTCATTCCGGGGAGGCGCTATCTGGACTGGAACGTACAGGACCCGAACGAGACCGATCCAGAGACGACCCGGCGCATCCGCGACGAGATTGCACGCCGTGTTGGGGCGCTTCTCTACGAGTACCAGGGAAGCAGCGAGGCTTAGCGCCTTCCCGGGCAGCCGCCGGCCTGGCGGCGAGCGGGCAGTCCAGCGGTAACAGCTCTAGTCGACGCTCGAGAGATCGACGTGGCAGTAGCCGCCCGGGTTCTTCGTCAGGTAGTCCTGGTGGTACTCCTCGGCGGGCCAGAACTCCGCCGCCGGTTCGATCTGGGTGACGATCGGCTTGCGGTAGCGACCGGAGCTCTCCAGCTCGGCCTTCGAGCGCTCGGCGGCCTCGCGCTGCTCGTCGGAGTGCGTGAAGATCGCAGAGCGGTACTGGCTACCGCGGTCGTTTCCCTGGCGATCGACCTGAGTCGGGTCGTGGAGCTTCCAGAAGTGGTAGAGCAGCCGCTCGTAGGAGACGACCTGCGGGTCGTACTCAACCAGCACCGATTCGGCGTGCCCGGTGCGGCCCGTGCAAACCTGCTCGTAGCTCGGGTTTTGCGCCGTTCCTCCGCTGTAACCGGCCGTCGCCCGGGTGACTCCCCTTACGCGCCTGAAATAGGCCTCGACGCCCCAGAAGCAGCCGGCGGCGAAGGTCGCCTGCTCAGCGCTCGCTTCCACTTTCGCCTCCTGCTTCGACGAGCCTACGGAATTCACCGTAGCCCTCTTCTTCCAGCCGCTCGAGCGGGATGAAGCGAAGTGCCGCCGAGTTGATGCAGTAGCGCAGACCAGTCGATTCCGGGCCGTCCGGGAACACGTGACCGAGGTGCGAGTCGGCCTCTGAGCTGCGGACCTCGGTGCGCCTCATCCCGTACGAGCGGTCACTTTGCTCGACTATCTCGCTCTCATCAATCGGCCGCGTGAAACTCGGCCAGCCGGTGCCCGAGTCGAACTTGTCGCTGGAGCTGAAAAGCGGCTTGCCCGAGACGATATCGACGTAGATTCCCGGCTCATGGTTGTCCCAATACTCGTTTCGGAACGCCGGCTCGGTGCCGCCCTCACAGGCGACTGCGTACTGCAGCGGGGTCAGACTTTCCTTCAATTCGCTTCGAGCCACCTTGCGCGGAGCCATCATCACTCTCCCGGATTTCCGTCTGCGCCTCTATGGCGCGGAGTCCTAACCACTGTTACCTGTCCATCTCCTTCAGATGTTCAAACGCGAACGATCGGCCGTATGTTCCCGGCCGGTTTGGAGCGTGGCAGTCGGGGTCGGCGTTAAGCGAAAAAGCCCTCCAGCTGGCGGCTTTACGGGATCTTTATCTCGACCTGAGAACGTGAGAGTAGAGCCTTCTCGCTAGCCGCGGCGAGCACGCTTGCGCGAGGTACCGCGAGGAGAGGCGATGAGAACGAGATGACTGCGAGACGCTCGGTCATTGTTGGAGCCGGCGTCGCGGCGCTCGGGCTCCTCACGGTCGCGACTCCGCTTTTCGGAGCAAGCCGAGCGAGCGCGCGACCGGCCGGCTTCGACTCCCGCTGGCAGTCATTTACGGGCCCGAAGCAATCCCGCCGACTCCCTTCAGCGGTCAAGGCTAAGAAGAGCACGAGCCGGAGCTTCTACTACTACAACGGTAAGCCGGTCTGGCTAGAGAGGTCGCAGAGCGAGCTTAGTGTTCGCTTTGCGGCAGAGACACCGCGACCGGGCGCGAAGAAGCTCGTCCTTGGACTTCCCTCGTCGGCTCGGGTCAGCCGGGCCTCCGTGTCGCGCGGCCGCGACCTCTCTCGAGTCAGCCTGCGGAGCGGCTCGAGCGCGACCATGAACCACTTGCTCGCCCGCTTGAAGGCGCGTCGGGACGTGAACTTCGCCTATTCCGCCTTGGTCGATGCAAAGAGCGGCAGCCGCCTGCTTCTTACCGACGAGGTAGTCGTCCGCCTCAAGCACGGCCCGGCATCCGACGGCCTAAGAAATGAGCTCGCTGGCCGCGGTCTTACCATCACCCGCACGATCTCCGAAGCCGCCGGCGTGTACGTGCTGCACCTGACCGAGCCCAAGCAGAGCGATCCAATTGTCGTCTCGAGAAAGCTCTACGAGAGCGGTCTCGTCGACTGGGCGGAGCCGAACTTCGTCCAAGAGCTACGGAAGGACTACCTGCCTGAAGACCCGCTCTTCTCAGAGCAGTGGTACCTGAGTAACAACGGCCAGGGAAGTGGGACTGTCGGCGCCGATGCGCGTCTCGCCGGCGCCTGGGATCTGGAGAAGGGCAACCGCGCAACCACGATTGCCATCATCGATGACGGCGTTCAGCGCTCTCATCCCGACCTGTCTCCGAACATCTACACCAATTTCGGCGAGATCCCGGGCAACGGTATTGACGACGACGCCAACGGCTTCATCGACGATGTGCACGGCTGGAACTTCGTAACCGAAAGCAACAACGTCAATCCAACCGGTAGCGGCTATTACGCCGACAACCACGGCACGGCAGTGGCCGGTGTAGCAGCCGCCAGCGGCAGCAACTCCCTCGGGATATCCGGCGCCTGTCCGAACTGCACGATTCTGCCGGTCAAGATCTCGAGCGAGGACACCTGGGCGACTGACTCGGAGATAGCCAGGGCGATCATCTACGCCGGGACGATGGCCGATGTGATCAACATCAGCTGGGGCGGAAGCAAAGCGAGCGCGGTGGTTCAGTTCGCTCTTCAGTACGCGCTGACAAACGGTCGCGACGGCAAGGGTGCCGTCATCGTCGGGGCTTCCGGAAATGCCAGTTCGGGCTACTTCCACTACACGCTCGCGGATCTTCCCCCCGACACCTACCGGTTCCGCTGGGTGTACTCCAAGAATTCGTCCGACGATTACGATGTCGGCGCCGACAGCGCCTGGCTGGCCTGGGTGCGTTTTCCGGACGGCGAGATTAGCAACTTCGAGCAAGGCGGCTCCGGCCTTCCAGCCGGCTGGTCTAGCGGCGGAGACGGCGGTGCCTCCTGGTCAGTCGTCAACGATCCGGCACACGCCGACGGAGGCCGCTGCTGGTCGCACGCGGCCCAGGCTGGGAAGATCTCGAACGATCAGCAGACCTACATCGAAGTCGTGAAGACCCTCGAGAACGGAGGCAATATCGATTTTCTCGCGTTCCTGTCGAGCGAGTCGGCCGAGGCTTTCGGGACCAACGGAGGCGGTGCAGAGTGGCCTCTCGATGGGCTACGGCTTTGGGTCGACAAGGGAAATGACGGCAGCTGGGAGTGGGCGGGTGAAGGAGACCTGTACTCAGGCATTCCTCCAACAGGCCTGGTGTACCCGGCCGCCTTCCCGCAGGTGATCGCCGTGGGCGCCAGTACTAGCTACGACTGCCGGGCTGCGTACAGTCAGTTCGGTCCGGAGCTCGACCTGATCGCGCCGAGCAGTGGCGGCGGTCTGACAAACGCAGTTGTGACTACCGATCGAACAGGATCGGCCGGCTACGCCTCTGGCGACTACTTCTCGGATTTCGGCGGCACCTCTTCGGCGGCGCCGCTCGCAGCCGGCATCGCCGGCCTTGTTCTGTCTCGAAACCCCGGGCTGACCGCGACGCAGGTACGTGAGATCTTGGAACGGTCGGCCGACAAGGTCAATCCCGAGCTCGCGGCCTACGATGCGAGCGGGCATAGCGACCGCTACGGCTACGGTCGCATAGATGCTCAGCGGGCGCTCAACTCGACTCCTCTCCCTTCGACTATCTCCTTTTCCCGCTCGAGCTACGTCGTCGGCGAAGGCAGAGGCGCGCTGATCAGGATCAGGCGGAGCGGAAATACTGCAACTTCTGTCTCGGCCGACGTCGCGACCGTAGGTCACGGGGCCACGGCGGTTCTCGATTTCGCCATCGTCCAGCGGAAGATCGTGTTCGCCCCGGGCGAGCGTTTGAAGATCGTCACCGTACCGACCGTAGACGACAAGATTCACGAGCCCGCCGAGCGGCTTTTTCTCACGCTCTCGGAGCCGTCTCCCGGAGCGGTCATCGCTCAGTCGAGCACCTCGACGCTCACAATCGTCGACAACGACGTGCGCTTTGGCACCATCGCCTCGGCAAGCCTGAGTCAGACGGTTTTCGGCCGCGGCCAGGCGAAAGGGGTCAAGCTCGTCTACAGCTTCAATCGTCCTTGCGGGATATTCAGGTACGTGCTCTGGCGTGAAGAAGGGAAACGGTGGAGAGTCTTACGCCGCGGCAGGAGCGTAGGCGACTTCAGCGGCGCGCACACCTTGACGGCAAGGGCTATCTTCGCAAGGAAACCGATCGCAGCCGGTCGCTACCGAGTTCGGCTCTTCGCCGACACCAACAGCAAACGGCTGGTCTTCACGGTTAGATAGAGCTGTTTTACAGGCCTACGAAGCCGCTTCTCGT